>ERZ772855.714-NODE-714-length-36540-cov-3.753077_pt1 | contig 36540 bp, 29 predicted proteins | sample MGYA00511900_ERZ772855 | MGnify/ENA primary metagenome ERZ772855 (study PRJEB29015, sample SAMEA2737701) | human gut metagenome | biome: human gut; feature: human-associated habitat; material: faeces | place: China | collected 2012 ... | reverse complement strand
TAAATCTGATGGATGAACTCCAGGAGAAGATGGGACTGACCTATATGTTCATCACCCATGATTTATCAGTGGTCCATTATTTTGCAGATGATATTGCAGTGATGTATCTGGGCCGTCTGATCGAAAAAGCACCGGCAAAGGAACTGTTCCGGAATCCAGTCCATCCATATACTCAGGCGCTCCTGTCAGCCATTCCGGTTCCCAGTATCCATAATCAGAGAAAGAGGATCCTCTTAAAGGGAGAGATCACTTCTCCGGTGGATCCTAAGCCTGGATGCAGATTTGCCAGCCGGTGCCCCTATGCCAGCAGCCGGTGTCATTCGGAGGAACCACAGTTAAAGGAGATTGCTCCCGGCCATTTTAATGCCTGCTTTTTAAACGAATAAAAGGATCCTGGAGGAACATATGAATAATTTGGAAGAAATTAAATTTCAGAATAAGTTTGATTATTTTGCAAAAATGTATGGATTTATTGCCCGATCAATGATGGAAGCCGGAGGAAAACGGGGTGAGCGGGCTGTCAGGGAGGCTGTGATCCGTTATGGAAGGGATCTGGGTGAAGGAATCAGAAAAGCGTATCTGGAACTTGGGAAGAAAACAAATCTTCATACCCTGTTCCAAATGGAGCCTTGCTGCGGTACAGACCCACGCTTTAAAAGAAACATTATAAAAGATACAGAGGAGGTACAGCTTCAAGAGGTGTATCACTGCCCTCTGGCAGAGGTCTGGAAAAGAGAGGATTGTACCGAGGCGGGCAGATGCTATTGTGAAGAACTGGCCCACAGCCTTCTGGATGCGTATACAGATGGGCGGGGGCAGGCGAATGTTTCTAATTCCATGACATGTGATAGGGACTTTTTCTGTCGGTTTGCATTTTATCTCCGTCCGGCCAACATGGATGAGGACCAGAAGGAACAATGTTTTGGAAACAGGGGAGAGGAAAGTGGACGTTCAGGACAGTATCCGGTAGAAGACCGTTTCCTTCTTTTGTACGGTCATCTGGCTGCGGCGGCAGAGGAATTTTTAGGCCAGGATGGACTGGCAGCTCTGGCAGATGGCCTGGACCAGTTCCTGGAGGATGCCGTTAAGACCCTGAAAAAAGAGGCAGAGCATACAGGCTCCGCTCTGGATGACTCATTTGTAAGTCTTTATTTTCCGGTGGAGATTCCGGGGCAGACACAGGAATGCCGGGAGGAAAGCTCAGGAGCGGCAGCTTTCCGGCTTCTGGAAAGCCGTCTGGTCAGCCGGCTAAGAAAAAAATTATGTTTATAGGAGGGGACCATGTACAGTAAGGAAGAAATACAGATCATGAATCTGGATGATAATTATACACTCCTCTATCCGTTCCTGGTCAAAAGTCTCATAGAGCATTTTGGGGAGCAGGGAGAGAAAACAGCCAGGGAGGGAACCAGGAGGTTTGGAAGGGACAGAGCGGAAACGCTCCGCAACAAACACTTGAACGCCGGAGTCAAGATCAATATGCACAGCCTGTTTGCAGTAGGTCCGGATCTTCCTCCAGATCCCCGGTTTAAGCGAGAATTGCAGGAGCTGAATCCAGAGGAGCGGGTTTCCCATACGCTCTATTGTCCAATGGCGGAAATTTGGAAGAAATATGGTTTTATGGAGATAGGAAGGATGTACTGTGAGGAATTCCATAATGCCTGTTACAGTTCCTATGCTTATGGATACACAAAGGTAAATCTGGCGAAAACCCTGACCCAGAAGGAAGATGAATATTGTGCCTTCAATGTGGTGTTGCGGCCAGAGAATCTTCCGGAGGAATTAAAACCGGTGTGTTTTGAACAATATGATCCTGGATACGCCGGACCCTCGGCAGATATTCCCCAGGCGTATGGAAAGAGTGGATTCAGCACACTGTTCATCAAGCTTTATTATCATCTGGCATCCACAGCAGAGGAGATGCTGGGCGACGCGGGAAAGGCAGCCATTGGGGAAGGACTGAAGGCTCTGGCACATGATGCGGCCCGACGGATCCAGGAGCAGGCAAAGGAGCAGAACGAGCCGGTGAACCGGGAGTTTGTGGATCTGAATTATCCCCTGGCTCTGGATCCAGAGCAGGAACCGCTCTGGAGTTTTTATACCAACGAGGGAATCAGGGAGCTGTTTGTAAATACATTTTATCCGGTTTTCCATGGTGAACTGGGGATTTTAAAGGAAAATGCATAAGGGTGGCTGCAGGCTGTGGGAGGCGACAATGGACAGAGAAATTTTTGCGAGAGAAATCAGCAGTAAAAGAAAAAGACTGGAAACTCTGGCACAGCAGATCTGGGAAAATCCGGAGGAGCCGTTTCAGGAGACCATAGCTGCCAGATTGGTGGCAGAGCTTCTGGAGCAGGAGGGATTCCAGGTGGAGCGCGGAGCCGGAGGTGTTCCAACGGCGCTTAGGGCAGTCTGGGGACACGGAAGCCCGGTGATCGGCCTTCTGGGAGAATACGATTCCCTTCCGCAAATGAGCCAGAAGGCAACAGACCATAAGGAACCGATGGTGGAAAATGGATACGGTCACGGCTGTGGCCACAATCTTCTGGCTGCGGCCACGGTGGGAGCAGCTTTGGGTATGAAAGCAGAAATGGAGGAACGGAAGCTTTCTGGAACGGTAGTGTTTTATGGATGTCCGGCAGAGGAGGTGCTTACAGGAAAACCGTTTATGGCCAGAGGCGGCTGTTTCAGGGATCTGGAGCTGGCCCTGGCCTGGCACCCAGGCCGGGTCAACAGGGCATCGGCTTCCCGGTCCTGTGGATGCAGCGGAATCCGGTTTCACTATAAGGGCGTTTCCGCTCATGCGGCGTTTGATCCCTGGAATGGAAGAAGCGCTCTGGATGCGGTCTCTTTGCTAAATACCGGTATTGAGTATATGCGTGAGCATGTACAGCCAGATGTGAGAATCCATTATGTGATCACGGACGGGGGAGCGGCTCCCAATGTTGTGCCGGAAACAGCCAGTGTCTGGTATTTTGTCCGGGCTCTCAAACGGGAGACTGTGGACCAGGTCTGTGAACGGCTGGTCCGGGCTGCGAAGGGGGCGGCTATGATGACAGATACGGAGCTTCAGACAGAATACCAGGGAGGCTGTTACCCGATGTTAGGAAACCATGTTCTGGCAGAGACACTGGATCTGGCTATGAGATCGGTAGAACAGGAGCCATGGACGCAGGAGGAGACAGAGTTCGCAAAAAAACTGAACCGCCTGTCAGAACGTCAGTGGAACCAGGCATTAAGGGATAACGGACTGCCTGGGGATACGGAATTATACACGGGTGTGGCTCCGGTTACAGCTGAAACGACCTTTGACTCTACGGATGTGGGAGATGTGGCCCATCTGGTGCCCACAGGCTTCTTTACTACAGCCACTTCTGCCCTGGGGGCGCCAGGGCACAGCTGGCAGGTGACAGCCTGTTCCGGAAGTTCCATTGGAAGGAAGGGGATGATCTATGGGGCAAAGGTCATGGCGGCAGCTGGGATCCGGCTTATGGAAGACCGGGAGCTTCGGGAAAAGGCATGGGAGGAATTTCGGAGAGAAACAGAGGGAGCGTCATATCACTGTCCGGTGCCGGAGGAGCTTCCTATACCAAATCATTAAAATTATTTAATGATATATTTAAAACGTTAAAATTTACTTTCATCCTTTTTTATGATATGCTAATCTGAAAGGGTATGGGGAAATAGGATTTTTTACCATACAGAGAGACGTGCAGAACTGTATTAGAGAAAGGACAAGGGGTAACCATGGAAAAGACCAATGTAAAGTACAATGCCTACATTAAGATCCTGGAGGAGGAGTTAAGACCGGCCATGGGCTGTACAGAGCCCATCGCTCTGGCATATGCGGCTGCTGTGGCCAGAAAGGTGCTGGGAGAGCTGCCGGATAAGGTGGTGATCGGAGCCAGCGGAAGCATCATCAAGAACGTGAAATCGGTGATCGTGCCCAACACGGACCATTTAAAGGGCATTCCGGCTGCGGCTGCGGCTGGTATCGTGGCCGGGGATCCGGACAAGGAGCTGGAGGTGATCGCCAGTGTAGAGAAGGAAGCGATCGCGGAAATGAAGGAGTTCCTGAAAAAAACGCCCATTTCTGTGGAGCATGTGGACAATGGCTTTACATTTGAGATCGTCGTTACCTTATATAAAGGGGAAGCATGGTCCAGAGTCCGGATCGTCAACTTCCATACCAACATCGTACTGATCGAGAAGAACGGTGAGATCTTAAAGGAGGTGCCGGTGGAGGGCGAGACAAACGAGGGCCTCACGGACCGTTCCTTATTAAATATGGAAGATATCTGGGACTTCATCAATACTGTGGATGTGGAGGACTTAAAGCATGTGCTGGATCCCCAGATCCGCTGCAACATGGCCATTGCAGAAGAGGGCTTAAAAGGCAATTACGGCGCAAACATCGGATCTGTGCTTTTAGCCATGAACGGCGATGACATCCGTACCAGGGCCAGAGCCTGGGCAGCGGCCGGGTCTGATGCCAGAATGAACGGCTGCGAGCTGCCGGTGATCATCAATTCCGGCAGCGGAAACCAGGGGATCACAGCCTCTGTTCCGGTGATCGTCTATGCGAAAGAGCTGAATGCAGGTGAGGAAAAGATGTACCGGGCCCTGGCTCTTTCCAACCTGACCACGATTCACCAGAAAACGCCCATCGGCCGTCTTTCTGCCTTCTGCGGCGCGGTCAGTGCAGGCGCGGGTGCGGGAGCCGGTATTGCTTACTTAAACGGCGGAGACTTTGATGCCGTGATCCACACGGTGGTCAATGCGCTGGCCGTTATCTCCGGCATGGTCTGTGACGGAGCCAAGGCCTCCTGCGCAGCCAAGATCGCAGAGTCTGTGGACGCGGCCATCTTAGGCTATAATATGTACGTCAAAGGCCAGCAGTTCTATGGCGGCGACGGCATCGTAAAGAAGGGTGTGGAGAACACCATCCAGAACGTGGGCCGTCTCGCCAAGGACGGAATGAAAAAGACCAATGAAGAGATCATCAGTATCATGATCGAGTGCTAAAGGGGACTGTGCCTGGAGGATACCAGGGCTGGGTGCCTGGGCTCCTGGATCGGACCTGTAAGTAAAAAGAATATGGATGCGGCAGACAGCGGGAGCCCCGGACGGGCCCCGCTGTTTTTGTGCTGCGGGAAAGTACGTCCCACAGTATGAAACAGCTCCGCGCGGGACCGACCTGGGGAGGAAGAGGGAGTCTGCCGCTGGAGAGAGGACAGACCGGGAAACGGTGTATAGCCAGGATGGCCAAAATCCTGGGGAGGTGATATACAAAAGACACAATACTTGTTGAAAAAGTATCATTTTAGTATAGCAAATGCACTATACAGGAGGCGCGAGATTGTGAAAAATATGCAAAAGAATACAATATATGTATAAAAATATTGACAAAATTGTGCAATACTGATATGATTAATGCCATAGGAAAACGGTATTACTATAAAAAGGAGGATTACGTTTATGAGAAAAAGAAATGCAGTCAGAGCGGCAGCAGCAGCTCTTGCGGCCATGATGGCACTTACGGCATGCGGCGGTGGCGGCGGAAATGAAACGACCGCAGCAGCCGGAGGAGATACTGGCTCCACAGCAGCTGGCGGAGATGCGGCAGCTTCCGGCTCCGGCGAGGTTGGAAAGACCGATATCACCGTTGCCATGGGCGCAGATATCGTGACTCTGGACCCGGCTGGACAGCAGGATACGACCACGGCAGTCGTGATCAAGCACGCATACAGCACACTGCTTGATATCAGCGACGAGGGAGAACTGGTTCCCGACCTGGCAGAGAGCTACGAGCTGGTAAACGATACAGACTTCGTGTTCAAGCTGAGAGAAGATGCCGTATGGTCCGATGGGACTCCGGTGACAGCCAACGATGTTAAATTTACCTTTGACCGTGCGAAAAATATGCCGAAGACAAAGAGCAATACTTCCAAGGTAAAAGAAGTAGTTGTGGACAACGAGCATCAGGTAACGATCAAATTAACAGAGCCCTATGCTCCTTTTAATACGATCGTTGCAAGCTCCAACTTAAGTATCGTACAGGAAGCAGCCGTAACAGCAGCCGGCGAGGCCTACGGCGATGCGGACAATATCGTGACTTCTGGTCCCTTCACTGTAAAGGAATGGGTTCCCAACGACCACTATACACTGGAGAAAAACGCCAATTACTGGGGTGAAGAGCCCATTACCACTTCCATCACGGTGCGCGTGATCCCCGAGGGCAGCGCCCGCGCCATTGCCCTGGAGACCGGAGAAGTGGATCTGGTATGGGGTGTGGATCCCACAGACTGCTCCAACATCGAGGCAAATTCCGATGTGAAGCTTTTATCCCAGCCGTCCTCTTCCATCGAGTATCTGGGCATGAATATGACAAAAGAGCACTTTAAGGATCAGAAAGTCCGCCAGGCCATCAACTACGCAATCGACAAGCAGGCGTTAGTGGATACCATCGTAGAAGGCCGCGGAACCGTTGCCAACAGCTATATCAATAATACGATCCCCGGCTGGACTGATGAGGTAGAGGCTTATCCCTACGATCCGGCAAAGGCAAAAGAGCTCCTTACTGAGGCTGGATATCCCGATGGCTTCTCCTGCCAGCTCTGGGTAAACGGCGACGTCCGTACCCGTTCCGCACAGATGGTACAGGCACAGCTGGCTGAGATCGGCATCACCGTAGATATCTCCACAATGGAATGGGGCGCATTCCTGGATGCATTAAATGCAGGCGAGCACGAAATGTTCATCCTTGGATGGTCCAACTCCTCCTTCGATGCAGATTCCAGTACATACCAGTTATTCCACTCTGCAAACCATGGAGCCACCGGAAACCGTGCGTTCATGACTGACGCTACTGTGGATGAGCTGATCACAAAGGCAGCCCAGGAGAATGATAACGAAAAGCGTATGGAATACTACAAGGAGCTTCAGATCTACCTTCACGATCTGTCTCCGTGGTGCCCATTCTACTATAAGAACGACAACGTAGGCGTCCGCGCAGACTTACAGGGCTTCAAGCTCCACAAGGGCGCAAGCCACTATCTGGGCAACTGCCATTACGCAAAGTAATCGCTTTTTCAAAAATTGAATAAAAACTGAGATGGGGAGCGGGTCCTGGACCTGCCCCCATTAAAAAAGACATAATTATCAGAAAAAAGCCGTTTAGCGGCGGAATGGAAGGTATAAATGAGCAGGTACATACTGAAACGTCTGGTAATGCTTATCCCGGTTCTCATAGGTGTTACCTTTATGGTTTACTTCATTTTAAGCCTGTCACCAGGCGATACCGCTGCGATCATCGCAGGAGAGGGCGCAGATGCCCAGACCATCGAAGCAGTCAGAAAAGACCTGGGCCTTGATAAGCCCGTGATCGTCCAGTACGGAAAATATATGTGGAACCTTCTCCATGGCGACATGGGCGTATCCTATTCCACAAAGCGTCCCGTATTTACGACCATCATGTCTTCTTTCCCCAATACAGCGAAGCTGGCCTTCTGGTCTATCCTGGTGGCCGTAGCCATCGCTCTTCCCATCGGTATCATCAGCGCCACCAGGCAGTACAGCGCTGTGGATAACGTGGGAATGGTCGCAGCCCTTTTAGGTGTGGCGACGCCGAACTTCTGGCTGGGCTTAATGCTCATCATCGTGTTCTCGCTGAATCTGGGGATCCTTCCCTCGGGCGGTATGAGCGGATGGAAGAGCTATATTATGCCTGCCATTACCCTGGGAACCGGCGACGCGGCCCTTATCTGCCGTATGACCCGTTCCTCCATGCTGGAGGTTATCCGTCAGGACTATATCCGTACAGCCAGGGCAAAAGGTGTTCCGGAAAAGACTGTGATCCGGAAGCATGCCTTAAAGAACGCCCTGATCCCCGTTGTTACCGTTATCGGCCTTCAGTTTGGTTCTCTTTTAGGCGGCGCAACGCTGACAGAGACGGTATTCGCATGGCCGGGAGTTGGCCGTCTGGTGGTAGACTCCATTAAGAGTAAGGACGCCCCCATGGTTCTTGGATGTATCGTCATGCTGACGATCACGTTCAGCGTTATCAACCTGATCGTGGACCTGCTCTATGCGTATATCGATCCGAGGATCAAAGCACAGTATAAGAAGAAATAAGGAGGCAGCGTATGGCAACGACGAACAACAGCGCCGCACAGGCTGGCACGGCCACCAAGAAGCGTGGTCAGTTTAAAGAGACGTGGCGGCGTTTAAAAAAGAACAGAATGGCCATGATCGGACTTACAGTAGTGGTCTTCCTGGTCCTGATCTCGATTTTTGCAGACGTGCTGTTTGACTATGATACAGTTGTTATCAAGCAGAACACCCAGATCCGTCTCCAGGGCCCCAGCGCAGAGCACTGGCTGGGAACCGACGAATTCGGACGTGATATCCTGGCCCGTCTGGTACACGGCTCCAGAGTATCCTTAAGCGTAGGCGTTGTGGCAGTGTCCATTTCCCTGGTCCTGGGCGGAAGCCTTGGCGCAGCGGCCGGTTTCTACGGCGGCACCATCGACAACGTGATCATGCGTTTTATGGATATCCTGCTGGCAGTACCCAGCCTTCTGCTTTCCATTACCATTGTATCCGCTCTGGGACCCAGTATCATCAACCTGATGCTGGCCATCGCAATATCGTCCCTTCCCGGCTACGCGCGGATCGTCCGTGCCTCCGTCCTTACCGTAAAGGACCAGGAGTTCGTGGAGGCGGCAAAATGTATCGGGGCCAATAACTTTGAGATCATCCTCTCACATATTATCCCCAACTGTATGGCACCCATCATCGTACAGGTATCCTTAAAGGTAGCGTCCGCGATCCTTTCCACTTCCGGATTAAGCTTCCTGGGACTGGGCGTAAAGGCGCCCACGCCGGAGTGGGGCGCAATGCTTTCCGGCGGCCGCGCATATCTGAGAAATGCGCCGCATCTGACGATTTTCCCGGGTATCGCGATCATCATCACGATCCTGTCCCTGAACCTTTTAGGCGACGGACTGCGTGATGCACTGGATCCGAAGTTAAAGAAATAAGGGAGGACAGGAACAGTGGCAGAAAATAAAAAAGACCTGATTCTTGATATTAAGGATCTTGTGATCCATTATGAAACCGACGACGGAACCGTTGAGGCCGTAAACGGTCTGGATATCCAGCTGGAATACGGCAAGACCCTGGGACTGGTAGGAGAGACAGGCTCCGGAAAGACCACCACGGCCCTTTCCATCCTGCGCCTGGTTCCGGACCCGCCGGGAGTCATCAAAAACGGCTCCATCACTCTGGATGGAAAGGATATTTTAAATCTTCCCCAGAAGGATCTGGAGTCCATCCGCGGAAACCTGGTATCTATGATCTTCCAGGATCCCATGACATCCTTAAACCCGGTGCTTACGGTCGGCGAGCAGATCGCCGAGGTAATCGGGCTCCATGAAAATATCAGTGAAAAAGAGGCCGCCGACAAGGCTGGCCAGATGTTAGAGGTGGTAGGGATCCCCAAAGAGCGTTACGGCGAGTACCCCCACCAGTTCTCCGGCGGAATGAAGCAGCGGGTGGTCATCGCCATGGCGCTGGCCTGTAATCCGGATCTGCTCATCGCCGACGAGCCCACCACGGCGCTGGATGTGACCATCCAGGCCCAGGTACTGGAGACCATGAAGGAGCTGAGAGAGAAGTTCGGCTCCGCCATGATCATGATCACCCACGACCTGGGGATCATCGCAGAGGTATGCGATGAGGTATCCGTAGTATATGCCGGTCAGATCGTTGAGCACGGAACCCTGGAGGACGTATTTGAACGCACGCTCCATCCGTATACAGAGGGACTGTTCGGCTCCCTTCCCAACATCGAAGAGAGACGTCACCGTCTCCAGCCGATCCCGGGTCTGATGCCAGACCCCACAGATCTTCCCAAGGGCTGCTGCTTTGCCCCCCGCTGCAAATACTGCACAGAGGCATGTACAAAAGCCCGTCCGGAGATGAAATGGGTCAGCGATACCCACTATGTACGCTGCTCCAGATACGACGAGCCTGGATTTAAGATTGAAAGGAGTGTGCAGTGATGTCCGACACGATCCTGGAAGTAAAACACTTAAAGAAATATTTTAATACTCCCAAGGGAACCCTTCATGCGGTTGACGACGTCAGCTTCACACTGGAACGTGGAAAGACCCTGGGAATCGTAGGAGAGTCTGGCTGTGGAAAATCCACCACTGGCCGTGCGATCCTCCGTCTGATCGAGCCCACCGCCGGCGAGGTGATCTTCAACGGCGAGGATATAACAAAGAAAAACAAAGAGCAGATGCGCCTTTTAAGACGGGAGATGCAGCTGATCTTCCAGGACCCCTATGCGTCCCTGGATCCCCGTAAAACTGTCAGTGAGATCATCGGAGAGCCCTTAAAGCTCCAGAAGCTGATCCCGGATGCCAAAAAGAGGGCAGAGCGCGTTCATGAGCTGATGGAGGTCGTTGGGCTGGCAGACCGTCTGATCAACACCTACCCTCATGAGCTGGATGGCGGCCGCCGTCAGCGTATCGGCATCGCCCGCGCCCTGGCCATGGAGCCCAAGCTGATCATCTGTGACGAGCCTGTGTCTGCCCTGGACGTTTCCATCCAGGCCCAGATCCTGAATCTGATGCAGGATCTTCAGGAGCAGATGGGACTGACCTATATCTTTATTACCCACGACCTTTCGGTCGTAAACCATTTTGCCAATGATATCGCCGTTATGTACCTGGGGCAGCTGATCGAGAAGGCTCCGTCTGTGACCTTATTCGATAATCCGGTCCATCCGTATACCAAGGCCCTGCTGTCCGCGATCCCGGTACCCAGTCTCAGAAAGAAGAGACAGAGAGTCATGTTAAAGGGTGAGATCTCCTCCCCCATCAACCCGAAGCCGGGCTGCCGGTTTGCTGTCCGCTGTCCGTATGCCACAGACCGCTGCCGGACAGAGGAGCCCAAGCTGGTGGAGATCGAGAAAGATCACTTTGTTGCATGCCATCTGACGGAAAAATAGTGAAAGGAAGCCCTCGGCATGGTATAATGCAGAGGGCTTGTTTCCTGTCCACACAGGCAGAAACGGCCAGATGGCTGTTTTTATGCCAGGCTGCTTTATTGCGTTGAACCGGAAACAGTAAAATCATTTAAAGAAGGAGACCAGAACATGAAAAAGATCGGAATCAATGACTTTACGTTCTACAATTACCCCACAGGGATCACCGCTTCTCCCGACGGAAAGCATGCTGCCATTGCGGTAGTAAATGCCAACGAAAAGGATAATACATACGATTCCTGCCTCTGGATCCATGACACAGAGAGCAAAAAAACGAGAAAGCTCACCAGTGGGAAAAAGGAACGCACTTTTATCTGGCTGGATAATGAAACGCTTCTTTTCACCTCTGACAGAGAGAAGGAGTATGCGAAAAAGGTAAAGGACGGAGAGGACTGGACCTGCTTTTATAAGATCAGCATTTACGGCGGAGAGGCCCAGTTTGCCTTTGCAGTTCCGTATAAGGTGACAAAAATGCAGCTGGCCGGGACGAAGCTGGTCCTGGGAGTAAAGTATGACTACAACAAACCGGATTTTGCCCATATGGAAGGGGAAGAGAAGGAAGAGGCCCTGAAGGCATGGAAGGACGAAAAGGATTATGAGGTCTTCGATGAGCTTCCGTTCTGGGCCAACGGACAGGGGATCGTAAATAAGAAGAGGACCCGTCTGGCTGTGTATGATATGGAGACCGGCGATGCGAAGATCGTAAGCCCGGATTACGACAATGTGCAGAGCTTCTGGACAGAGGAGGGCAATAAGGTCCTCTTTATCACAAGCCATTATACAGATAAGAAGGATGTATACGAGGGCCTTAAGATGTATACCATCTCCGAGGACAAGGTGGAGACTCTGGTGGAGCAGGGAGATATGAGCATCGACTATGCCTGTATCTTAAACGGCAAGGTGACCTTCTTCGCTTCTTATATGAAGGAGTACGGCTTCAATGAAAACGACAAGCTGTATACAGTGGAGAACGGCAAGGTGGAGCTGCTTTCCGATTACGATGACAGTATCCACAACAGCATCTGCTGCGACTGCAAATTTGCCGACGGCCCGGCCATCGTACACGATGACAAATACATTTATTTCCTGACTACATTAAGAAAGAACACGGCTCTCAGAAGATTTGATGCCAACGGCAATCTGGAGACACTTATTGACCGTCAGGGAAGCCTCCATACCTTAAGCCTGTGCGGGGATAAGGTATACTTCACCGGCATGAGGGAAATGGGACTGACCGAGTGCTACTGCTTTGACGGAAAAGAGGAGGAAAAGCTGACCTCCTTCAACGACGAGATCATGGCAGAGCGTTCCGTCCTTCCGGTAGAGGAGTTTACCTTTACGTACAAGGGACTGGAGCTGGACGGCTATGTGATCAAGCCGCTGGATTATGATCCCAATAAGACGTATCCGGGCATCCTGACCATCCACGGCGGCCCCAGAGCCACCTTTGCTCCCACCTTCTTCCATGAGAATCAGGTATTTGCCAATGCCGGCTACTTCGTATTCTATACGAATCCCCTGGGCAGCGACGGACGCGGCAATGATTTCGCTGACCTGTCCGGAAGACACGGCAGCATCGACTTTGAGCACTGTATGGCTGTGACCGACGAGGTATTAAAGCGGTATCCGCAGATCGATGAGAAGCGGCTGGGAGTTATGGGCGGAAGCTACGGCGGATTTATGACCAACTGGGTGATCGGAAACACCACCAGATTCGCGGCAGCTGCTTCCCAGAGAAGTATCTCCAACTGGATTTCCAAGTGCATGACCACAGATATTGGATACTACTTCAACATGGATCAGATCAAGGCCGATCCGTGGGGAAATCCGGAGAAGATGTGGTCCCATTCTCCGCTGAAATATGCCAACATGGCAAAGACGCCCACCCTGTTCATCCAGTCGGACGAGGACTACCGCTGCTGGATGGGAGACGCCATCCAGATGTTCTCTGCCCTTAAGTATTTCGGGGTAGATGCAAGACTGTGCCTGTTCCATGGGGAAAACCATGAACTGTCCAGATCCGGAAAGCCCACCCACAGGATCCGCAGGATGCAGGAGATGATGGACTGGTTCGATAAATATCTGAATTAAAAGGGGAAAACTCCGGAGCTGTCGGGAAGCGTGATCCCAGGGGAATCTGGGCACGGCCATTTCCGGCAGCTCCGATGGGTATAACAAAAAAGGGAGGTTCTACAAAAATGAAGAAGAACAGATGGAAGGCAATGGCCGCACTGGCAGCAGCTGCCGTACTGGCGCTGAGTGCCTGCGGAAACTCCGGGGAAGACGGGAGCACCCAGGCAGCCGCATCCGCAGACGCAGGGGATGCAGCCGCCGCAGCGCCCACAGGAACAGGGGAAGGCTCCGGAGAGGTTGGAAAAAGTGATATCGTGATCGCTGGAAAGTCGGATATCAAGACCCTGGATCCCATGGGTACCAACGACACCACATCCTCCATTGCCCACCGCCACATTTACAGCCGTCTCATTGAGATCGACGAAAATTCTGAGATCGTAGGCGATCTGGCCGAGAGCTGGGAGCAGGTTTCCGATACGGAATGGAAATTCAAGATCCATGAGGGCGTCAAGTTCCACGACGGCACCGACTGTACGGCCAGCGATGTGAAATTCAGTCTGGAGCGGGCCAAGGAAATGCCCCGTGTCAAGCAGTATGTGGAGCAGATCGACAGTATCACTGTGGAGGATGATCACAATCTGACCCTTCATCTGGCAGAGCCTTACGCGCCGTTACTGGCTGCGCTGAGCCATACGGGTACCAGCATCGTGCCCGAGGCCGCTGTGACCGCCCAGGGCGACGCATTCTGGGAGAATCCCATCGGCACAGGCCCCATGCAGTTTGTGGAGTGGGTGCCCAACGACCATTACAGCTTAAAGCGGTTCGACGATTATTTCAAGGGACCTGGAAAGACCACCAGCCTGACCTTAAGGATCATGCCGGAGGGCGGAGCCAGGACCATCGCCCTGGAGACCGGCGAGATCGACATGTCCATTTCCGTGGACGCCACAGACGTGCAGAATGTAAAGGCCAATAAGGAGCTCATGGCTCTGGAAAAGACCTCTGTTTCTGTGGAGTATCTGGCCATGAACTGTGAGAAAGAGCCTTTCAACGATCCCAAGGTGCGCCAGGCCATCAACTACGCTTTAAACCAGCAGGAGATCATCGACGTGGTCCTGGAGGGCAGAGGCCAGGTAGCCAACAGCGTCATGAACGTCAATATCCCGGGTTACAGCGAGGAGATCACCGGCTATTCCCAGGATCTGGAGAAGGCCAAGGCCCTGATGGCAGAGGCAGGTTATCCGGACGGCTTTAAGACCACCCTGTTTGCATCCGGCGATGTGAGAAACCGTGAGGCCCAGATCATCCAGGCCCAGCTTCTGGAGATCGGCATCGAGGTGGATATCCAGCTTTACGAGTGGGGCGCATTCTTAGACGCCATCAATAAGGGCGAGCACGATATGTTCATCAGCAGCTGGTCCAACGCCACCATGGATCCGGATGCCAGCATTTTCCCGCTGTTCCATACAAAGAACTTCGGAGCCACCGGAAACCGTGCGTTTTACAGCAATCCGGAGGTGGATACGCTGATCGAGCAGGCCCAGAAGGAGTCCGACAACGCCAAGCGTATGGAGCTTTATAAGGAGATCCAGCAGAAGATCAATGACGACGCTCCATGGGCGTGCCTGTTCTATGGAACCACCTGTACGGGCATCCGGGCAGACTTAAAGGGCTTTGTGCTCCATCCGTCGTCTGCGAACCATTACGAAAATCTGTACTACGAAAAATAAAAACTGCAAACCAGTAAAAAATGCAGGCTTTCCGGCGGAAACGCTGCGGAGGCCTGCTTTTTTATACCATATGTATGGGAGGAATCAGCATGAGAACAGAGATCCAGGATTTTATTGACCAGGAGGCGCCGTCCGGGCTCCAGCTGTCTCCAGATGGCCGCTTCGGGGCCTTTGTAGTGACGAAGCCGGATGGGGAGGAAAACTGCTACCATTCCTGGCTTCAGGTGGTGGATGTGGAAAACGGGACCGTCCGGAAGCTGACCAGTGGAAAAAAGGAGAAGAGCTTTGCCTGGGAGGACGGGGAGCAGCTTTTCTTTGTGGGAAACAGGGAAAAAGACAGGAAGGGAGAAGCTCTGCTTTACAGGATTTCCGTTGCCGGAGGCGAGGCCGAGCTTTGCGGGACCCTTCCCAAGGGCACCAGAAAGATCCGGTGCCAGAACGGGATCCTGTACTGCCTGGTCCATGAACATTATTATGAAAAGGAAGAGGATTATGAGGTCTTCGACGAGATCCCCTTCTGGAGCAACGGCGTGGGGATCGTCAATAAGGTCCGGGACCGGCTGTACCGGTATGATCTTAAGACCGGAGAGGCCAGAGTCCTGTCGCCGGAATATGGCCAGGTGGAGGCCTTCTGGGCTGAGAATGGGACCGTATTTTTTACCTGCAATATCTACACCGGGAAAAAGCTTCCGCAGAACGGTCTTTATGAGTATGTGGAGGAGACGGACACCGTGATCCGCCATCTGGACCAGGGGATGTTTTCCATCAGCTACGCGTGCAGACGGAATGGCCGGGTGGAATTCTTAGGCTCTGATATGAAGCGGTTCGGCTACAATGAAAATCCGGATCTGTATGTGCTGGAGGACGGGGCTCCCAGACTGCTGGCCCGCTACGATTACAGCGTGAAGGAGGGCATGTGCCGGGATGGGAGGATCTATGTAAACAGCACCGTAGGGACTGACGTGATGCTGCAATGCTTTGACATGGATGGAAACGTAACGGCTGTGATGGACCGCGCTGGTACCGTGGAGTCCTTCGATATCTGCGGCGGCCGGATCCTGTTTACAGGCATGAGGGACCAGGGGCTTTCGGAGGTTTACAGCCTGGAGAACGGGAAGGAGACGTGCTTTACGGACTTTACGGCCCGCTGCTTAAAGGAAAAGGAAGTCAGCCCCATCCGCCATTTTACCTTTACCCATGAGGGACTGGAGCTGGATGGCTTCGTGATCCCGCCTGTGGGCTTCGACCCGTCTGATACGGAGAAAACGTATCCGGGCATCCTGACCATCCATGGTGGTCCCAAGGCCATCTACGGGGCCACATACAGCCATGAATTCCAGGTCTACGCGTCCCGGGGGTATTTTGTATTCTTTATGAATCCCACAGGCAGCGACGGCCGGGGCAATGCGTTCGCGGATATCGTGGCAAAGCAGGGCTCCATCGACTATGAGCAGCTCATGGCCTTCACAGACGAGGTCTTAAGGCAGTATCCGGCCCTGGACGGAGACCGTCTGGGCGTCATGGGGATCAGCTACGGCGGCTTTATGACCAACTGGATCATCGGCCATACGGACCGGTTCAAGGCGGCTGTGCCCCAGTGTTGCATTGCCAACTGGATCACCAAGACCAACACCACTGACATCGGATATGCGTTCAATACCACCCAGCTGGGCGGGGACGTATGGGAAAATTATGATAAGATGTGGGAGCTTTCGCCCTTAAAGTATGCAGACAGGGTAAAGACGCCGTCCCTGATCATCCAGTGCGATGAGGACTACCGCTGCTGGGTAGCAGAGGGAGTCCAGATGTTTTCCGCACTGAAATATCATGGGGTTCCGGCAAGACTGCTCATGATCCACGGCGAGCACCACAGCGTTTCCAGGCTTGGAAAGCCGAAAAAGAGGGTGCGCCGCTTAAATGAGATCGTGAGCTGGCTGGATACGTATTTAAAATAATCCCTGGATCAGGATCACCAGGATCAGTACCGGGAGGACAAAGCGGAAGTAATTTTTAACCAGCTTTCCTCCCGGCATTTTCATGCCCTCGCCTTTGTTGGCTTCAGACAGGTAATTGTCAAAATCCCAGCCCCATTTTGTGACGCAGAACAGCAGATATACCAGGGAGCCAAGAGGAAGCAGCAGATTGCTCACCAGGAAGTCCTCGGTATCCAGAACATCCCGTCCACCGATGAGGCGGAGATCGCTCCAGACATTATAGCCCAGTACGCATGGCAGGCTTAATACCAGAATGAGGACACAGTTGATGAGGACTGCTTTTTTCCGGTCCCAGCCGAAATTGTCGATGCAGCTGGCCAGCAGGTTCTCAAATACGGCAATGACCGTAGAGAAGCTGGCAAAGGTCATGAACAGGAAGAACAGGGCTCCCCAGATCCTTCCGCCGGCCATATTGGCAAACACGTTGGGCAGGGTGACGAAGATCAGCTGCGGACCGGAATCCGGCTGTACGCCGAAGGAGAAGCAGGCCGGGAAGATGATGAGTCCTGCGGACAGGGCTACAAAGGTGTCCAGGATACAGATGCTGACAGATTCACCGGCCAGAGTTCGTTTTTCTTCCATATAACTGCCAAAGATCTCCATGGCCCCGATTCCCAGACTCAGGGTAAAGAAGGACTGGTTCATGGCTGCGGTGATGACGTTGGGGAGGCCCACCTGGGCAGCCCGTTCAAAATCTGGGAGCAGGTAGAAGGCCAGGCCCTCCTTTGCCCCGGGCAGCAGCATGCTGTGGACGGCCAGCACCAGGATCAGGACGAAGAGGCAGCCCATCATCCATTTGGTGATCCGCTCCAGGCCGTTTCTGAGACCCAGGCTGCAGATCAGAAAGCCCGCGATGACGGTAACAGCCATCCAGAGGCCCATCTCCATGGGATCGGCCAGAAGGGAGCCGAACACGCCGGAAACGGCTTCTGTGTCCAGTCCGTGAAAGGTTCCGGTGAGGAACTTAAAAAAGTAGCTGATCATCCAGCCGGAGACTGTGGTATAATACATCATCAACAGATAGCATCCCAGCATACAGAACCAGCCGTGGATGTGCCATTTACTTCCGGGCTTTTCCAGGGCCTTATAGCCGTTTACGGCGCTCTTTCTGCTGGCGCGGCCCACGGCCAGCTCCATGGTCAGTACGGGAACTCCCATACACAACAGGAACAGGAGGTAGAACAGCACAAATACGCTGCCTCCGTTTTCTCCGGCCACATACGGGAAACGCCATACGTTTCCGATGCCGATGGCACAGCCGGCGCTGACCAGGATAAAGCCAAGCCGGGAGCCAAAACTTTCACGTTTCATTTTCTTATTCCCCCTTTATTACTGTTTCATGATAACGTGCCATACTATGATAGTAAAAAAAGGGAAAAAATGCAACGGTAGTTGATGCATTTGTCGGAAATGCTGGTTTTTTTGCGATATTTTTGCGTTTCTTTAGCGGGTTCGTGGTTGTAATTCACTGGGAATGTTGCTATAATGAGTGGCTGTTTGAGGAGAAAAAACGAAAGGGAAAGGTGGTTCAAAGTGAGTGAGATGATCCCGTTATGGCTCTGCATCCCGTTTGCAGGCCTGCTTTTATGTATTGCCGTACTGCCTCTTATAAAGCCCCACTGGTGGGAGGAGCACCAGCCCCATGCTGTGGCCTTCTGGTCCCTGCTTTTTGTGGTGCCCTTCGCGCTGATGTACGGTGTATCCCATGCATCGGAGACGGTGCTGGAGTGTATGATCAATGATTATCTGACGTTTATCGTCCTGCTGTTTGGCCTGTTCTGTGTGTCTGGAAATATCACCATGTCCGGTGATCTGGCAGGCTCACCCAGGATCAATGTGGGACTTTTAGCTCTGGGAACCATCCTTTCCAGCTGGATCGGCACCACAGGCGCCAGTATGCTGATGATCCGTCCGATCATTAAGATGAATGCATGGCGGAAGCACCGGAGGCATATCATTGTATTTTTTATTTTCCTGGTGTCCAATATGGGCGGCTGTCTGACTCCCATTGGGGATCCGCCGCTCCTGATGGGCTTCATGCGGGGTGTGCCGTTTTTCTGGAGCCTTCATTTAACGCCGGTCCTGCTGTTTAATATGGCATTGCTGCTGTTTATTTTTTACTGGATCGACCGGAGGGCCTACCGGACCGATATTGCAAAGGGCTTAAAGCCGGATATCAGCAAGCCCGGTACGGAGATCAAGATCCGCGGGGCCCATAACATGATCTTTATCGTGATGATCGTGGCCGCTGTGATCTTAAGCGGGACCCTTCCAAGCCTTCCGATGTTTCAGGATGCGGAGGGGAAGGTGCTGGGGATCCACATCCTGGGGGAGGTGGTCTTAAGCTATCCGGCAGTCATCGAGATCGCCATTATCCTGCTGGCGGCCTTTTTATCCTTTAAGACCACAGACGCGTCCATCCGCCGGGAGAACCATTTTACCTGGAGCGCCATTAAAGAGGTGGCGGTGCTGTTTGTGGGGATCTTCATCACCATGCAGCCGGCCCTGATGCTGTTAAAGGCCAGCGGGCCGAAGCTAGGGATCACGGATCCCTTCCAGATGTTCTGGGCCACAGGGCTTCTGTCCAGTTTCCTGGATAATACGCCCACCTATCTGGTGTTCTTAACGACAGCCGGATCTCTGGGCTTTACCGGCGGCATGATGACGGCTCTGGGCTCTGTTCCCATCAAAATGCTGGAGGCGATCTCTGCTGGAGCCGTGTTCATGGGAGCCAACACATATATTGGAAATGCGCCTAACTTTATGGTCAAATCCATTGCGGACGAAAATGGTATCCGGATGCCGTCCTTTTTCGGCTATCTGCTCTGGTCCTTCGGGATCCTGATGCCGGTGTTTATCCTGGATACGCTGTTATTCTTTTTATAGGAAGGGGGAGGAATCATGTCAATGAACCGAGAAGAGATCAAGGAACTGGCAGAGCATATTTATGACCTGGATGCGGAAGTCTATATCCATCTGGGCTCCTCCCTGGGCCGCGTGTTCAACCGGGACAGAGAGCGGTGCGTCAATGAGCTGACAGAGCTTCTGATGACCCGGCCCCAGGGCCACGTGGTGCGGAGCGAGCTTGCCCTGATCGCCAATATGGCCAGGACCCTGGAGGACAAGGAGGAGCGGAAGCTTTGCATGTCCGAATATGACAGGATCTTAAAAGAGGTCATGAGCCTTCCCACCAGCTTTGCCCATGGAGACGTGCTGGACCCGGATCTGGCGGAGCTGAACGCCTTTAACCTGAAGGAACGGTTCTCCGACCGGGACCACCTGATCGTCTGCATCAGCTGGACCTATGGCAGCGGCGGAAATGAGGTGGGCTTCCGGCTTTCCGATAAATTGAAGATCAGCTATTATGACGCCGAGATCTTTGAAGCGGTCTTAAAACGGCTGGACGCAGAAAAAGATTCCTTCCATGATACAGCGGGATATGCCAGCGAGGTGAAGGATGAGATCAGCCAGAGCCCGGCCAGTGCCTTTGCGCCGGCGAAGAAGCTGACTCTGAGGCAGAGGTTCCGGGAGTTCAGCCGTTATCATGGCCTGTCCAAGCGGGATGCGGTATTCTTTAACCAGAGCGATCTGCTTTGCGATATGGCGAAGAAGGAGGACTTCATCATCATGGGCCGCTGCGGCGATGCCATCATGACCAATAATAAGATCCCCCATATCAGTATCTATATCACAGCCCCCTTTGAGCAGAGGGTCCGCCGGGCTGTGGAGGTCAACAGCGGACTGGATGAGCGGAAGGCCAGAAGGCTCCTCCACCGCCTGGACCGGAGGCATTCCCGGTATTATAATTTCTATACGGGAAGAAAGTGGGGCCATGCCAATAACTATGACCTCTGCATCAACACCGCCAGCTACGGGATCGATGGTACCGTGGATTTCATTCTGAAAATGATCGATGGAGGAAGAAAATAGGAACTGCCCGCCCCGTCCTTTGGACGGGGCTTTTTTTGCGTTATGGGGCGATCCAGGGGCCACTTCAGGCCTCGCTGTTGGGCATAGAAGGGACTTTTTTTCTGCTATGCCCAAAATTCCAGTGTTTTTTGGGCATACACGAAGAAAAACGCAGTATATGCCCAATCCGTTGGAAAAATCCAGTGGAAATCCAGTGAAATTTCAGGTTTCCCCAGTAATCTCTGGGCACTGTGGAAAAAAACGTGCATTTTCGCCCAATATTTTTGATGATACGGGTAGGGGGAATGTGAAGGATGGGAGAATGTGAAAACCAGCCAGAATGGCCGGATCTCGCTGTCCGCGCGTGCTCTTATAGGAAATACTGCCGCACCAGAGCCTCGGCCGTTTCTGTGTTCAGGGGATGCTCCTGGGTTTCATAGGTGGTGATAAGCTGGATCGAGGGGATGATCTGAAAGGAAGTGTACAGCTGGAGCTTTGAAAAGGTGCGGGCAGCGTAGGACGGCTGATCCATCATGCCGAAATGCTCCCAGTAATACGTTTTTCCGCTGGAGGGGTCGCGGATGGTAAAATCCGGGTAGATCACAGTTTTTCCCAAAGTGAGGGCGCATTCATACCGGAAAGGAACCTGGTTAGTATACAGAACCATGTCGATGATCGCCTCAGATTTGGACCGGACCAGGTGGCCGGAGGCACATTTATGGATCCGCTGCTCCGGAAACAGGGGATTCTGGTCATAGGGGGCCGCTGCCCACTGGGCCAGTTCCGGGGACAAAGGGGTAAAATAGGGAGCGAGAAGCGGCTGGTAAGCGGGATTCTCCAGATAAGCCTGTACAGCCTGTTCAGCGGCCTGGCTTTTCCGGGCAAGATAAGAGTCAAGAAAGGCACGTCTGGCCTAGAGGGATCTTAACAGAAGGGAAAGATATTTTCTGACAGCCAGTTTTTCGGCCATAGGACGGGCGCTTTTGGGAAGATAGGAAAGCCCGTCTCCGCAGTTCCAGTACCATTTCCAGTAATTTCCATTACGGGAACAGGCAAGGCTGCCGTCCGGGAGAGTTTGGAGGCGGCGTTTCACGTCTGCGATCTCAAGCTCCAGCTTTTTTAATTCATCGTTTATTTTATCCATAATTTAAAACCTCCGGATGAAAAGATAATAGAAGTGGTGTAAAGACTGGTCTGCGATCCCGGGAGATCCCACCGCAGGGGCAGGGCTCCGGAAATCGCATATAGACAGAAGGACCGGGCCCAAAGGCCGGATGAAGGGCCGCGGCTTCCGGGAAACCCGTCCCAAGAAGCCTGTCCCGAGGCGGCCGGCCGGAACGCGGGCCGCAGAGCCGGACATATTCCCTGGCCTATGGCCGGATGGACGCCTCCTGATAAATCTCATGGAACATCTTTGCCAGGGCCATGGTGGCCTTGGAGCGGTATTCGCCGGCGGGATAGGCCAGGGAAAGATCCAGAAAGAGCCCTTTCCGGCCCACGGACAGATATTCCACGCCTGGGGCCTTCACCATACAGGAATGATACGTAAAGGAAAGGGCGATCCCCTCCCGGGCCATGGCGGCAGCGAAGGGGGCGGTGATATTGGTGTTCTGGGCCAAGGGCTCCAGGTGCAGATCCTCGAAGGCCTTCCGGATCATGGAGCCCAGGATGGTCCTTGGCGGTCCCAGGATACACTCGAACCGGGCGATGTCCTTCAGATCGACCCAGCGTGTCCCGTCTTCCTCCCGGTGAACGAATTCCATGACAGGGTGCTCCGAAACAGTGACCAGATAGATCTCATCCCGGGTGAGAAAATCCAGCTGCTTATGGAGCCGGGGGCTGGGAAGGGCCAGGAGCGCCATGTCCAGAAAGCCCTCCAGGATCATTTCCTCCAGATACATACTGTCTTTTTCTGTGATCTCCACATGGATCCGGGGATACAGGTCACGGAACCGCTTGAGTACAGGCGGCAGCAGATAAGTGCCCCGGAAGGTGCTGATCCCCAGCTCGATACGGCCGCCGGAAAGCTCTTCGATATCCCACAGCTCGCTTTGGGCCCGGTGGTACTGGAGGAGGATCTGGCGGGCATGGTTTAAAAATACCGAGCCGGAGGCCGTAGGACGGACGCCCCGTGAGGTCCGCATAAATAAAGGCGCTCCCAGCTCTGCCTCGTAGAGCTGGAGGAACTGGCTCAGGCTGGACTGGGCCATATAGAGCTTTTCCGCCGCCCGGGAAATGCTGCCCTCGTCGGCAATGGTCACGATATAATTCAGCTCTTTCAGATTCATAGGACTCCTTTCACGGCAGCTCTGCCATCGGTTTTTCCGATATAAACTATTTGATATTTTATATTTCTCTAATTATGGGAATAGTATAAGATAAATATTGACAGAAAGCAATTCCATATGAACGGATGGATGAACGAATTGCACAAATGAAAAGATTGGAAGGGGAAAAGAAAATGAGCAAAGTGTCAATGAAAGGCGTCATCGACATGCATGTGCACACGAATCCGGATCTGCGGCTCCGTGCGTATGACGATTTCGAGATGATGGAGGCCGGGATCCGCGTGGGTGCGCGGGCTATCGTTTTAAAGACCCACCAGGGAACCACCATGGACCGGGCCTACCTGTGCAACCGCCACAACGAGATCGTCCATGGAAAGACTAACAATTTTACCATGTTCGGCAGCATTACCTTAAATAAGGTGGTGGGCGGCATCAACCCCAAGGCTGTGGACGTGGCCTTAAAGCTGGGAGCGAAGGTCGTGTGGCTTCCGACCCAGTCTGCCAGGAACCATATGGTGAAAAACAACCTGGACCCGGCGGGCTGCGTGGACGTGGTGAGAGACGGAAAGGTGGTTCCGGAGCTGAACGACGTGTTCGGTCTTATCCGGGATCATAATGCAGTGCTGGGGACGGCCCATGTGTCTCCGGAGGAGGCCTTCATCGTAGTGGAGGCGGCCAGGAACGCAGGCGTTAAGAACATTGTGGTCACCCATCCCGAGTGGTGGATCGTGGACATGAGCGTGGAGGACCAGGTGCGGATCGTAAAGGACTATGACGTGATCCTGGAGCGCTGCTACGCCCAGAACATGGGCGGCGGAAAGTATAAGAGCAACCTTCCGTCCAACGTGGAGATCATCAAAGAGGTGGGCTACCAGAACGTGATGGTGGACACCGACGGCGGCCAGACGGAAAATCCCCACTGGGAGCTGGCCATGGAGGAATACATGCAGTATCTGGTGGATCACGGGATCCCGGAGGAGCACGTATACCATATGACAAGGACCATCCCATCCCGTCTGCTGGGACTGGAGGATTAAGATACCGCATTTAAGGAGGAAAATGATATGATCAGCGTTGTTCTTGTGGCATCCATAGCCCTGGCCGTCGTGCTGGGTTACAAGACAAAGATCAATACGGGATTTTTCTGCATCGCATTCGCATACCTCATCGGATGCTTTGCACTGGGCATGAAGACGAAGGAGCTGATCGCCTGCTGGCCCACCAGCACCATGTTCGTCATCCTGTCCGTATCCCTGTTTTACAATTTTGCAGCCATCAACGGAACCCTTGAAAAAATGTCCTCTGCCCTGCTTTATGCATGCAGGAGCTTTCCAGGACTCCTTCCCTTTGCCCTTTTCTTCGTGGCAGTGATCCTCTCTGTCATGGGAGCGGCATACTTTACCGTACTGGCTTTCCTGGCCCCCATCACCTTAGTGATCTGTGACGAGGCCAAAATGGATAAGCTCACCGGAGCCGTGGCCATCAACTGCGGCGCCCTGGCAGGCGGAAACTTCCCCACAGCGGCCCTGGGCGTTGTATTCCGCGGTCTGATGGAGACTGCTTATGAGGCGGAACCGGCCCTTACGGCTCCCGACTCCTTCAGCGAGGAATTTAAGATCTTCGGCTTTGCCATCGTGTTCTCCCTGATCCTCATCGCCATCTTCCGCTATGGCTTCAAGGCCAACCGGAACATAGGAAAGGGGATCACCTTTAAAAAGCCGGAGCCCTTTGATAAAAAACAGAAAATGACTCTGAACCTGATGCTTCTTATGATGGCAGTGGTGCTGGTATTCCCCTTATTAAAGCTGGTAATGCCGGGCAATGGCATGATCGCAGCCATCAGCAGTAAGATCGACGTGGGCCTGGTGGCAATCTGCTTCACCGTGATCGCCCTTTTAATGAACCTGGCCCCCCAGAAGGAGGTCATCGCCCGCGTACCGTGGAACACCATCATCATGATCGCCGGAGCAGGCATGCTGATCGCAGTGGCCGTTAAGGCAGGCACCATCGACGCCCTGTCTGCATGGATCGGCTCCAACGTACCGGTGGCTCTGGTCCCCATTGCCTTCAGCCTGGTGGCAGCGTTCATGAGCTTCTTCAGCTCCACCACAGGTGTGGTGGCCCCGGCCCTGTTCCCGCTGATCCCGGCCCTGGCCGTGTCCACGGGACTGAACCCGGCTGTGCTCTTTGCCTGCACGGTCCTGGGCGCACAGTCCAGCGCCATCAGCCCGTTCTCTTCCGGCGGCAGCCTGATCCTGGGTTCCTGCGGAAACGAGGAGGAGAGAAATGCATTGTTCAACCGCCTGTTATTTGTGGCCGTACCCATCAGCGTTGTAAGCTGCGCAGTCTATAACGTGATCGTAGCCATGGTTCTTTAATTTAGGAGGAATATGGAAATGGAAAAGATTCAGATGAAGACTCCCCTGGTGGAGATGGATGGAGACGAGATGACCAGGATCCTCTGGCAGTACATCAAGGATGAGCTCCTTACGCCCTTTATCGACTTAAACACAGAATATTATGACCTGGGCCTGGAATACCGGGACAAGACCAACGACCAGGTGACCGTGGATGCGGCAGAGGCCACAAAGAAGTACGGCGTGGCAGTAAAATGTGCTACCATCACCGCCAACGCGGCCCGGGTAAAGGAATACGGCCTGAAGGAGATGTGGAAGAGCCCCAACGGCACCATCCGCGCCATCTTAGACGGCACTGTGTTCCGCAGCCCCATTGTGGTCAAAGGCATCGAGCCCTGTGTGAAGAACTGGAAAAAGCCCATCACCCTGGCAAGACACGCCTACGGCGACGTATATAAAAACGCGGAGCTCAGGATCCCCGGCGCAGGTGAGGTGAAGCTGGTGTATACGCCGACGGACGGCTCTCCGGAGGAGACCCTTTCCGTCCATGCCTTTGAGGGTCCGGGCGTGGTCCAGGGCCAGTACAACCTGGATGATTCCATTGAAAACTTTGCAAAGAGCTGCTTTGAGTATGCACTGGAGACGAAGCAGGATCTGTGGTTTGCCACAAAGGATACGGTTTCCAAGAAATACGACCACCGGTTCAAGGATATTTTTGCAGAGACCTACGAAGCGTCCTATAAAGAGAGATTCCAGGCCGCAGGCATTGAATACTTCTATACCCTTATTGACGACGCCGTTGCCCGGGTCATGAAGGCAGAGGGCGGATTTATCTGGGCCTGCAAGAACTACGACGGCGATGTGATGAGCGACATGGTATCCTCCGCCTTCGGCTCCCTGGCCATGATGACCTCGGTTCTGGTATCCCCCAACGGATATTATGAGTATGAGGCGGCCCATGGAACCGTACAGCGTCACTATTATAAGCATTTAAAGGGAGAGGAGACCTCCACCAACTCGGTGGCCACCATTTTCGCCTGGTCCGGAGCGCTGAGAAAGCGCGGCGAGCTGGATGGAAACCAGGAGCTGGCAGTCTTTGCGGACAAGCTGGAAAAGGCCACCATCGATACCATCGAAGGCGGAAAGATGACGAAGGACCTGGCCCTTATGACCACCCTTCCCAACCCCACCGTGTTAAACAGCAGGGATTTCATCCTGGCCATCCGGGAAAAGCTGGAGGCCATGCTGTAACAGACGACAATTACCCAATATTGGATACATACCTTATATACCCCCAAATACCCCAACAGGAAACTCTCCCAGACAGCCATGGGCTGCGGGAGAGTTTTCTGTATGTAAAAGATGAATATAAAAATATATTGACAATTTTGGAATAGATGGGTATACTGGTACAAAATTACAGCCGGACAGCGGAGAAGGAGGAAGCGCAATGGAAGGAAAAGGTAGTGTCAGCTTAAGGCCCTGGACCATGGAGGATAAGGAGGATCTGGCAAGGCTCTGCAATGGTGTAGACCGGTCTTATGTAAGGAACAGCCTGCCGTTCCCATATACAGAAAAGGACGCAGAATGGTGGATCGGAATGACCCTGGACCGTGACGGGAAGGATGGGGTATTCCGGGCTGTCTGTCTGGATGGAAAGGTCGTTGGAAATATCTCGGTGGAGCAGGGAACGGACGTTTACCGCTGCGGCGCGGAGATCGGCTATATGCTGGACCGGGGCATCTGGTCCCAGGGGATCATGACAGAGGCAGCAGGGCTCATATGCAAAGAGGCATGGAGGCTCCTGGATATCCTCCGGATCACCGGACGGGTCTATGAGCCAAATAAGGCATCCAGGCGGGTCCTGGAAAAGAACGGTTTTGAGCTGGAGGGGCTTTTAAAGCAGGCGGTGGATAAAAATGGGAACATATACAACCTGTGCATTTACGGGAAGGTGAAGCCATAAAGAGGAATGAGCCGGGGCAGAGGACCTGACAGACAGCGTTTCTGGCTCCAGGACAGAAAAAGGAGGCGTATCCTACGCCTCCTCATCGCTCCGGCCGGACCTGGCCTCTTCCAGATAGTTATACAGAGTGTACTTGGAGATCTGAAGCGTCTCGCAGAGGAGAACGCTGGTCTTTGAGATCTTGAATACGCCCTTCTGGTCCAGGTAGTCCAGGGCTTTTATTTTTTCTTCTTTATTCATCAGGGACATGGGCTTGCCCACCAGGGCTTCGGCCTGGTTCATATAATACTGGAGGATATCGTCCACGTTTTTCGTCGCCAGGGCGTCCATATCGGTGGCCGGGGGCGTGTGGATATCCGTAGCCGGGTGCTGGATGAAGGCCTGTAAGGCGTTCTGTGCGATCAGAAGCTGGGACACATCCAGGTTGACGCAGACAGAGCCGATGATCTTCCCATTTTCATCGGGGATCAGTGTCGTAAAGGATTTAAAAAAACGATCCTTGGGCCCGTTGGAAAAGGTCTGGATACTGTCCTTTAAGGGCTCAATGCTCTTTCCGAACTGGGTGATCATACCACCCTTGGGAGAACCGCCCACGTGACGGCCGCTTAAGTCTGCGTTCAGCGCGTACACGATGGTATGGTCGTAGCCCTTCCGGTAGTCATGGATGAGGATCTCGCTGTCCTCACCAAGAAATTTCTGGAGCCCCTCCAGAAAACGGATCAAAAAGTCAAAGTCCAGGTAGTTTCCTATCTCCACAATGTTCCCCTTTCGGTGCTGGTTCAGATTTGTCCGCCCGATGCGGACATCATATCTATTATAATTCCGCAGAGGCCATTTGTCAAATTCCGGAGGACGCCGGGATAGTGTAACTTTACCTGGGGATCCATCTACACAGACCTTACCCGCATATCTTATTGATTGCAGGATAAAGATATAGCTTCGCTAATCTATAATTGTTCAGCCTGGCCTGTACTGCATCCACATATTTTCCATTATGTTTTTTCGTCTGCTTCTCCCAGTGTATCAGCTCTGCTGCACTCAGGATCTTTTCTTCCCCTCTCTTTTCCTCACACCTCCTCTCTTCTGACAGCAGTTGTTCCATCTTTCCTCCATTTTTCCAATATATTCTCAAAAATGAAAGCTTTTTTGCTCCTTCTTTACTCCAACCCATCGGGCGGGAACTCATCCTCGCTGATATCACATGGCTCACATGGCTTTCCGTACTGCTTCCCAGCACTCCCGCCTTCTTTCCTACACGGTTTCGGACTCCTTTCCAGTTCCTTTTTATATATCCATAACTATTTTCCAGTTTTTTCCCTTCCTTCTCTTCCAGTACCGCGGCTTTCTCTTTTACCCACTCCTCCAGTTCTTTCTTTTTCCCCTCTTTTATCCACTCATTTACTTCTGCTTCACGCTCCGGCTCTCCCGTACTACGCACCATCCGTTTCACATACTTTTTCAGATGGAATTCATCCAGCACAAAATCTGCTCCTAACAGTTCCATTCCTTTCTTCATCCAGCCTCCTCCATCTGACTGGAAGTATATCGTTTCAAGGGAATCCGTATCATACGTTTCTTCAATATATTCTTTTACTTCTTCCCACAAACGTTTATTTTCCTCTCCTGTGTAATACCCTCCAAAATACTTCCGGTGTTTCAGACTTCTACGCTTTCCCTCCGTTTCAATCCCTTCATGTACATACACCAGTTTTATGATGCGGCCATTATCCCCATGCCCCTTAAAACGTTTTATGTCTCCTTTTTTCTCATGGAACTGCAGTGCGATATGATCCTCATCTGCTTCTACATACAGCTGCTTTACACGGCGTTTTTCCTGATCCTGACCGTTTTCCTGCCGGATACATTTTAAACGGTGGACATGGCGCATCACGGTCTGGCCGCTTACCGGATCCTGTTCACTGGCCGTATAACCAGCTTTTCGGTAACTGCTCTGGGCTGCCTCTTCCAAAAGACGGCACTCTAGATCACGGCTGATCCTTGCATGGGGCTGGATCCCCAGGATCTGGTCCAGCAGGTATGCCGTTTTTCCCGTTTCCTTGTGTTCAAAACGGGTATGGGTAAATCCAATCATCCCTACAGAAGTCAGCAGATGCTTTTTTGTCCGGTCTTTTATCCGCCAGAAGGCACGGCGTTTTATACTATTTTCCAGTATTGTATTACATTCTTCTAATAATTCGGAAATAACTGCGGCTCCAAACTTTCTTAATATCTGCTGGATTCCCAGGATTTGATCCGTCCAGTTAAGGGGATTTTTCATTAAACTTTTTTCACATTCTTCTAAATTTGCTATTCCATTTTCAATGAAATCCTGTATACTATAATACATAAGGCGATTCCTTCTTTCGTAAATGTTTTTGTGGTGATTACATTATACTATAAAAGGAAATCGCCTTATTTTTTTATTTCTTAATTTTCCCCAGATAAAGTTACACTATCGGACGCCGGAGGCTGCTCCGATACAGGATACAGGGTGATGATGTCCATGACATCCCGGGTCCACGGTTCCTGGCCGGAGAAGCCGCACTGCACCGTTTCCCCGTCGGAATGAAGGGTCAGGTCTCCATAGAAATTATTCACATGGAGAAGATCTCCGGTTCCCGTATCTTTGGAGGGAAAAAGAACAGATTCAAACCGGAACAGGACGATCCACTGGAAATCACCTTCGCTGTATCGGTGGGTTTTTGTTCTGCGGGGGAGGAGATTCCCCAGTTTTGTCCGGAAGGCAGGGGAGCCAAACAGCCGGAGCGCTTCTTTAAAGTGCGGGTCCTCCGGTGTTATGAGGAAGCGGGTGTCCTCTGCCTGTATTCCTTCACTGTAATATCCGTGGATCTGGATACACTGGTCCAGGTCCAGGAACGGATACCGCTGGGCGATGGTCCGGGGGCGGGTATAGATGGCTGCGGCCAGAAGGCCTCCCGCCAGGATGGCCGCGGCAGCCAGACATTTTGTTTTTTTCTTCATAAGGTCCCCTCCTTTCACGTCCCCCTCCGGGGGAATTAAGCGCCTGGATTTTCGCGGTAAACGCAGAAACCAGATTCGCGATAGTATACGGTCTGTTTACACAGCCAGTATACCATCTGGAAGAAAGCCTGGGAACCCAGGCTTGTACATAAATTCATACAGAAAACCCCTTGACAACCAGAAAGGGAGACAGTATAATGAAATCATCCAAACAATTTGGAATCCATACAAACTTTTTGTAATACCATACAGTTCTCCGTGTGAGAGATGCCCCATTCCGCAGAGTGGATGCCTGCGGATCAGCCATCCTGGATCTTTTCTCCAATCTTTTTGATCCGGATGCTGCCGTTTCCCATGAGGAGGGGAGACCGGGGCAGAAACAAATCAATGCTGCAACAGAAAAACAGGCCATGCGTAAAAAGCGCCGGGCCTGTTTTTCTGTCTGAAAAAATAAGAAGAGCATCTGTACTGTGCCCCGAAGATGAAGTATAATGGGAGCATATAACAGAACAGGAGGCGGAAGGCCATGACCATATCCCAGTATTTTCCCATTTATGACCAGCTGGACAAAGCAGACCAGGAAAGGCTCGATTATGCGGCGGTGAAGCGGAGGGTTCCAAAAGGCACGCTTCTCCATGGCGGAGACGGCGTATGCACCGGCCTGCTGGTGATCGCCTCCGGCCAGCTCCGGGCCCATATGATCTCCGAAGAGGGGAGGGAGATCACTCTGTACCGGCTGTTTGAGCGGGATATCTGCCTGTTTTCGGCTTCCTGCATCATGAGCAGTCTCCAGTTTGACGTGTTCATCTCTGCGGAGAAGGACACGGAGCTCTGGATCATCCCGCCGGATTTTTATAAGGGGCTGATGGAGCGGTCGGCCGTGGTGGCCAACTATACCAGCCAGATCATGGCATCCCGGTTTACGGATGTCATGTGGCTCATGGACCAGGTGATGTGGAAGAGCTTCGATAAACGGCTGGCGGGCTTCCTTCTGGAGGAAAGCGTCCTGGAGGAGACGGATACCCTTAAGATCACCCATGAAAAGATCGCCAGCCATATGGGCACCGCCAGGGAGGTGGTCACCCGGATGTTAAAGTATTTCCAGACCGAGGGCCTGGTACGGCTTTCCAGGGGGGCTGTGGAGATCCTGGACCGGAAGGGGCTTTCCGTACTGGCGGATACATAAAAGACCGCTGCTGCTTATTTTCCAATGAATTTCAGGATCTGCTGTTTTGGCATGGCGCCCATGGTCTTACGGACGACTTTTCCGTTTTCCATGTAAAACAGGGAGGGAATGCTCATGACGCCGAACTGTCCGGCCAGCTCCGGCTGTTCATCCACGTTGATCTTTCCCACCCGGATCTCCGGATGGTCCTCTGCGATCTCATCCACAATGGGGGATACCATCCGGCAGGGGCCGCACCAGGACGCCCAGAAATCCAGAAGGACAGGACGGTCGCTTCCCATGATCTCCTGTTCAAAGTTTTCGCTTGTGATATTCATAACTGACATAGAAAAACCTCCTTGTGGCTGATCGTTTATTTTCGTTCTTTATATCTGTATCATACCAGAAGGAGGCGGGGGCTTCCGTGACAAGATCACAAAAGCCCATGCCGGGCCGCCCGGGGCGGTACGGACTGGAAAATCAAAAAAGGAGGAGCAGAAACATGAACTGCAGACCGGAGGACATGCTTGTATATGCGGTGACAGACCGGGCCTGGTTAAAGGGGGAAAGCCTGAAGGACCAGGTGGAAAAGGCATTAAAGGGAGGAGTGACCTTTGTGCAGCTCCGGGAAAAAAATCTGGACCGCCGCTTATTTTTAGAGGAGGCTGCGACCATAAAGGAGCTGTGTGATTCCTTCCATGTTCCCTTTGTCATCAACGACGATGTGGAGATCGCCCTGGCCTCCGGGGCCGACGGGGTCCATGTGGGCCAGAAGGATATGGACGTAAAAGAGGCCAGAAGGCGTCTGGGGCCGGGAAAGATCATCGGCGTGTCCTGTAAGACCGTGGAGCAGGCAAAGGCGGCGGAGGCCGGAGGGGCCGATTATCTGGGCGTGGGAGCCATGTATCCCACAGATACCAAATCGGATACCTCCCAGGTAACGGTGGAGACCTTAAAGGCCATATGCCGGGCGGTGGATATCCCGGTGGTGGCCATCGGAGGGATCCGGGCGGACCGGATCCAGCCTTTAAAAGGGACCGGGGCCGACGGAGTGGCCGTGGTCAGCGCCATTTTCGGCCAGCCGGATATTGAAGCGGCCGCCAGACGGCTTAAAGAGACGGCGGAGATGTATCTGGGAAGGCACAGACGCCGGAAGACGGTCCTGACCATTGCGGGCAGCGATTCCAGCGGCGGGGCCGGGATCCAGGCAGACTTAAAGACCATGCTGGCCAACGGTGTTTACGGCATGAGCGCCATTACGGCCCTGACGGCCCAGAATACCACAGGGGTCTCCGGGATCTTTCCTGTGACGCCGGAATTTTTAGCCATGCAGATCGACAGCGTCTTTTCGGATATCCGTCCCGATGCCGTAAAGATCGGGATGGTATCCTCAGGGGAGCTGATCCGGGTCATTGCAGAACGGCTTTCCTATTATAAAGCGGAGAATATCGTGGTGGATCCGGTGATGATCTCCACCAGCGGCTCCAGGCTCCTGGACGAGGATGCTGTGGGAGCCTTAAAGGAGCTCCTTCTGCCTATGGCTGCGGTGGCGACGCCCAATATCCCGGAGGCGGAGGTGCTTTCTGGGATCTGCATCCGGTCATCTGAGGACATGGTCCGGGCGGCGGAGATCATAAGCCGGGAGTACGGCTGTGCTGTTTTATGTAAGGGCGGTCACCGGTTAAACGATGCCAACGATCTTTTGTACCGTGACGGCGGCTTTTGCTGGTTCATGGGGCGGCGGATCGACAATCCCAACACCCATGGGACCGGCTGTACGCTGTCCAGCGCCATTGCCTCAGGGCTTGCCAGGGGATACAGCCTGGAGCAGGCGGTGGAGAGGGCCAAGGAGTATCTGTCCGGCGCGCTGGAGGCCATGCTGGATCTGGGCTCTGGTTCCGGCCCCATGGACCATGGGTTCCAGATCCCATAGGAACCGTCTTTACAAGGAGGACGGGTCTGTGATATAGTTGACTAAGTATTTAGAACTGCATACACTGGAGGAAAAATCATGAATTTTTTGGAAGAACGGATCCAGAAGGACGGGATCGTAAAAGAAGGAAATGTATTAAAGGTTGACAGCTTTTTAAACCATCAGATGGATATCCGTCTCCTGGAGCAGATGGGAGAGGAGTTCAAGCGCCGCTTTGCAGACGTACAGGTGGACAAGATCCTGACCATCGAGGCATCCGGGATCGGCATTGCCTGCATTGCCGCCAGATATTTCGATGTGCCGGTGGTATTTGCCAAAAAGACCCAGAGCATCAATCTGGACGGAGAAATGTATGTGGCAGAGGTGGAATCCTTTACCCATAAATGCAAAAACCAGGTCATCGTATCCAAAAAGTTTTTAAAGGAAGGGGAGCATGTGCTCCTGATCGACGACTTCCTGGCCAACGGCTGTGCGCTTCAGGGGCTTTTATCCATCGTAGCCCAGGCTGGAGCCATTACAGAGGGGATCGGGATCGCCATTGAAAAGGGCTTCCAGAGCGGCGGCCGGATCATAAGAAACCTGGGCTACCGTCTGGAATCCCTGGCTATCGTGGATGCCATGGACGCAGAGACGGGAACGGTAACCTTCCGTGAGCAGTAGGGGGCGGAATCCGTTCCTTCTGCTGATCCTGGCAGCTTTTCTGGTGATGAATGTGGTGGGGACAGGTCTGACGCTTCGGGCCTGCCCCCAGTTTTCTATTTCCAGGGAAGCGCTTTTTGGGGAAAATGGAAGGAACCTAAAAGAATTTGAACTGGGAGAACGGGGGGAGCTGACGTCTCTTTCCAGTGATCCGTGGATCTATTACGCCTTTGGAGAGCCGGTGAACGTCCGGTTTCTTACGGTGGAGGTATCTGGTGTAGGAGGAGCCGGCTCGGAGGCCCAGCTTTATCTGATCCCGTCGGCGGGCTACCGGACGATGGCGCTCACAGACGGAAGGCTCTCGGCCCGGTTCGGCCGTGCCCAGGGGTACCGGGGAGTCAGTGCCATCCGCCTGGATCTGGCCACGGAGCCGGGGGCAGTGCTTACGGTGGAGGGCGCGGTGGTCAACGACCGCCTGGCAGTGATCCTGGATTTTCAGAAGCTGTATCTGTCCGCCTGGGCTCTGGGGCTTCTGGCGGTCCTGGAAGTACTGGGATGGAGGCGGCTTTTCATGCTCCGGCAGGAGGAACGGAGGGGATCCTCTGGGAGATCCGGACCGGCGGCCATGGGCTTTCCAAGAAAATGGCCCCCCATCCTGGCCGCTGCGGCGCTACAGGCAATTTTAAAGGCCGGGATTCTGTGGACCCTCAGAAAACCCCTCATGGACAATGACGGAGCGGGACGTCAACATCTTTTGTGCTGGATGTTTGTTCTGGGCCTGGAGGTCTTTACCATTATGTCCCTGCATCTGGGAGCGGGAAGAAAGCGGAAAAACATCTGGTGCAGCCTGGGACTTGCGGTCCCCTTTTCCTTTGTATGGTTTTCCGCGGCCGAGCTTCTGAACCTGGCTACCTTCGATTTCCAGACACCGCTTTATCTGGTCCTGAACCTGGTCCTGTGCGCCCTGGTGCCGGCGGTATTTCTGCTGGTCCTGGGAAACGCGGCTCTGGCCTTTTCGGGAGCGGCCCTGCTTTTTGGAGTGCTTTCGGTGGCTAACCATTATTACGGTGCGCTGAGAAACAATCCCCTGGAATACTTTGATATTGCCAATGCGGGGACGGCTGTCCATGTGCTGGGAAATTATTCCCTGTCTCTGGATGGAGTGTCGGCAGCTGCGGTCCTGGCCCTTCTGGTGACAGTCCTTACGCTGTTTTCTGCCCTGGGCACAGCCCGCTGTGAAAGAAGGCTCAGAGGATTTCTGGGGAATGTGGCCCTGGCGGCTGCGGCGGCTGCGGTCTTTGCGGCGAAGCTTCCCACCTTTGACAATTTTTCCAATCTCCAGATCATCACAAGAGAAAAGGGATATCTGCTCTCCTTTGCTTCCTTTATAAAGATGGGGAGGGTGAAGACGCCGGAGGGCTATACGGCAAAGCGGGCGGAGGAGATCCTGGAGACGGCTTTGGACGGTGCTGGGAACGAAACGGGACTTCTTAGGGAAGCCGGAGACCGTTACCCCAATCTAATCGTTATTATGAATGAGACCCTGGCGGACCTTCCGGCCATTTACGGCTTTGAGACAGACACAGACGTGTTTCCCAATATCCATTCCATGGACAATGCGGTCAGAGGAAAGGTCCTTACATCGGTTTACGGAGGGGGAACGGCCAACACAGAGTATGAATTCCTCACGGGCAACAGCCTTTATTTCCTGCCTCCTGGCAGCAGTCCCTATGTCCAGTATATGGGAAGTGTCCAGCAGTCCCTGGCCTGGAAGCTGAAGGAGCTGGGCTACCAGACGGCGGCGTATCATCCGTACCTGCCCATCAGCTACCGCAGATCGTCGGTGTATCCGCTTCTGGGACTGGATGCGTTCTATTCAGAGGAGGACAGCCTGCCCCACGAGGAATATCTCCGCACCTATGTGAGCGACCGGGCAGATTTTAAAAATGTGATCCATCTTTATGAGGAAAGGGAGCCGGGCCGCCCATTTTTCATGTTCAATGTGACCATGCAGAACCACGGCGGATATTCGGAGGACGAACCGGCGGTGGATGTGACGGTGATGCCTGTGGATCAGGAGCTCCAGACGCCGCAGATGTTAGAATATCTGTCTCTGATCCGCGAATCTGACGCGGCCTTTAAGGAGCTGACTGTTTACTTCTCAGAGGCAGAGGAGGACACGGTGATCCTGATGTTCGGCGACCACCAGCCCAGCATGGACGAAGGCGTATCGGAGTTCATGGACCAGAAGCTGGAGGAACGGGACGGGGAGCTGGACTCCCAGAGGCGGTATTACGCCAGCTTTATCCTTTGGGCGAATTTTGACATTCAGGAGATGTCAGATGTGGTCACCTCCCCGGGCTTTCTGCGTCCCCTGCTGCTGGAGGCGGCGGGAGTGCCCCTGAATGCCTATGAGAGCTTCCTTTTTGAGACGGCGGCCGCCTACCCGGC
>ERZ772855.709-NODE-709-length-36692-cov-13.205175_pt1 | contig 36692 bp, 36 predicted proteins | sample MGYA00511900_ERZ772855 | MGnify/ENA primary metagenome ERZ772855 (study PRJEB29015, sample SAMEA2737701) | human gut metagenome | biome: human gut; feature: human-associated habitat; material: faeces | place: China | collected 2012 ... | reverse complement strand
TCTGTGGTGCCGAGCAGGCCGCCCTTCCGTGGCTGCGGTAAACCTTGCACTGCCATACCTCCTGCTGCCCCTTTTTCGTTTGAATCACCTGACGGTGAAAGGTGGTTCCGTGTTCCTCACAGTAGATTTTCGCGCTGTAGGGATAGCGATTGTGAAAGCTGACTCCGCTGCTGTGTGACTTCATTTCTTCTCTCCTTCTCTTGTACAGGGCATTGGCCCGATTCCACAGTTCTTCGGAAACGATGGCCGGTATAGATGGGTCCGGGTACGTCACCCATTCGCTTTCGTCCAGCAAAACATTCCGCTTTGTCCGGTAATCCACACTCTGGCTCTTATTCCCACAGTACCAGCCCTTGTACTTGGGATTTTCCAGAATGTGCCGGATGGTCAGGGTGTTAAAGGCGTTCCCCTCCCGGCTGGTGTAGCCCAGCTCCATCAACCTTTTGGAAATCGTGCGGGTCCCAAGGCGTTGGTTGCCGTAAAGGTCGAAGATGAAATGTCCACAATGCCTGTGGATGTATCCTTAGGGCCGTGGATCACGCCTACAACGCTTTTCCGCCTTCTTTTCCTTCCGGTTTTTGTTTCATACTCCGGCAAATCTTCCTGAAATTCCAGAAACTCGTCCAGTGCCTTTTGCCACTGGTCGATCAGTGCCGAGGATTCCAGCAAAATTAAGGTGCTGACTTTTCGCTCCGCAATAAGAGTGCTGCATACGACCGTTTTCCCGAAGACTGTTGCGGCACTTAAAATTCCACATTCGTGCTTCAAAAGTGTCCCTACAGCTTCCTTCTGTTTTTCCCGCAGCTGTCCCGTAAATTTGGCAGTTAATGTTCTTCCCTTTGCTCGTTCATCCGTCAGTTTCACCGGAATTTCGGCATCCCCGCAACGGTCCAGCAGCGCATCCAAAAGGCCCCTTGGAATACATAAGAAGCCGTTGTCATCTTCTCCCAAATATATAAACCGGGAATTTGCGTAATTGGATAACCCCATGGCTTGATTCCGGTAGAACATGGGATTTTGAATTGCCGCCATTCGACGAATTTGATTTTGCAGCCTGGGTTTTAGATTCCCGGTTTCGATATAAATTCGGTTTGCCAGGGTCATGCACAGCTGGCCGTCCACATCTTCTGTGTGGAAGGATGTTTTTCGTTCCCAAGGTTTGATGTCTTCCGGCAAAAAGCTTCCTCGGTCGATTTCCGGCACATTCCACCTTTTTATGCAGCTTTCCATTGTTCGGCACTCGGCGGTTCTATTATCAGCAAATCATCGAAGAAACCGAAAGTGCTTCTGAATGGATTTCTTACTAAATATCCCCTAACCTGGCAGAAAACGCCATCCGTCCGTTTACCCTGGGCCACAAGAACTTGCTGTTCTGCGATACGCCCAAAGGTGCCGAGGCCAGTGCGGTGGTATACTCAATGGTGGAAAGCGCAAAGGCAAACGGAGTAGAACCAATTGCCTGTCTACAGCGTGTGCTGGTGGAGCTTCCATACCTGGGAAAGTCGCCCTCCCATGAAGAATTGGAGGCTTTCATGCCCTGGACACCCGACATCCAAGAGGATTGTAAGATTCCAAACTCCGATGCTTATACAAATACATATCTTGAGTAACAGCAGGCCCTGGGTGTGGGGCCTGCTGTCTTTTGGTGGGGACGGGGAATTATTGAGCACTTACATTACAACAAGGACGGTCAGAAGAAAGGCAAGGACTTTTCGATACATGGTGTAAAACCTCCTTTTTGATTTCGCCCTTATCACACATGGAACGGTAATGATTATGCTCTCTTCCTGTGATATTCCAGATACATCATGGGGATCAATATGACAGACAGCGTAAGATATAGCGGAATACTGACATCTAAAGTACGGAAAACTTTACCAAAGATGGTGAGAATATTGAAGGAACCCAGATTTTGATAGAGTTCTAGCAAGTGCGATGGCATGAGGCTCAGAATTTTATCCAACCAGTTTGCCATTCCCTCCAGGAAAGAGGGAAGGAATATCAGAATAAATGGGGTTGTCACCGCAAAGACAGTAGACTTTGTCTTGGCGGAGATCCACATGGTCAGGAACGCCAGGAAAAGGTTGCCGATGTAGCCGGATATGAGAGCCAGCATCCAAGCTTGCCACATATTAAGATTATAGATACTTTTCCAGAGCTGCCACTGGATAGCGCAGCTTGCGCCCTCGAAGCCGAGATAGCACAAGGTGAACAGGCTATAGACCAGCATGGCTCCCCAGTACAGGACTGTCACCAGCAGAAAACCTGCCTTGATCTTGGCAGAGGTAGCTTTATTCCTGCCACAAAGGGTGGAAAAATACACTGCATCCGCTTTCCATTTGAATTCGTTAGAGAAGATGCCAGCCAACAGAAAACCCAGAATCAGAATTCCCAGCGAAGGAATATATCCGGCGTTTTCCAGAAGCTGATGCCAGCCTTCGTGGTATGTAAAGTAGAAGGGAATCTCTAATTCCCTGTACTGCCCAATGATGTACTGCTTCTCCGATTCGGAATACTTGGAGTAAACACCATCGGTTTCATCATAAAGCCAATTTCTCAGTAGTTTCTCACGGTTGGCGTAAAAGGTATCTTCATCGATGGCAGTGATCCTGTCAGCGGTGTAATAATCGTACTCCCGGAAACCATTTGAATAGGACTCATTCAGAATTTTCCGGATGGGTGCGAAACCCTGTTTCCAGCTATACGCGATTTCATTCTGCTGCACAATATCTGACTTTGCTTCGGGTGTTGCATTGATCCTTTGATTTTCCTGAATCACTCTACTCAACTTATTCTGATCAACCCAGCCTTCCCATTCCTTCTGGGCTTCGCGCAGTTTCTTGACAGCAGATGGGCCATATTCGCTCTCCCCCTGTTCATTCACCCACTTTACCTCCACATTCAATGCGCCAGTCGATGATAACCAACAGGACAGCGCCAAGACGGCAATGTACAATATCAGGGCGATCTTGCCACCAACGGAACCAAACACCTTTTTTAGTTCATACCGTACCATCGCTGTCACCTGTCCTTTCTCCAAAATAACAGAGGAAAACATCCTCCAAAGTTGGTTCTACCCTGACGGCATCTTCTGCCGGTCGTCCCTTGGAAACGATTCGCAGCTCCGCACCTCCAGGAATCGTCTTCACGTTTGCAACTTTGTATGCCTTCAGACAGGCATCGATCCTGCTTTTGGGCACAGTACAGCTCCAAACCGGTTCTGGCATGGAGTCAATAAGTTCCTCAGCAGTGCCGGAAATGGCAAGGCAGCCGTCCTTCATCAGCAGAATGTCACCCGCGATATACTCAATGTCCGATACAATATGTGTGGACAGCAGCACGATTCGATCCTCTGAAAGCTCGCTGATCAGATTCCGAAACCGAATCCGCTCGCTGGGATCCAGACCGGCGGTAGGCTCGTCCAGAATTAGAATCTTGGGGTCGTTCAGCATTGCCTGGGCAATACCTGCCCGGCGCTTCATGCCGCCAGAAAGGGTTTTCATTTTCTTGTACCGGGCTTTCACCAGACCAACTTGCTTCAGCAGTTCCTTGACCCGCTGCTTTGCCACCGCAGGGCGTATACCTTTGAGGGTGGCAATGTACATCAGGTAGTCGTAGATGGAAAAGTCTGGATAGTACCCAAAATCCTGAGGAAGATATCCCAACAGATTCCGGTATCTGCCGTCCATGGCGAAAATGTCTTCTCCATCCCAACTAATTTGCCCGGATGTGGGCTTCATCAAGGTAGTAAGCATCCGCATCAGGGTGGTTTTACCAGCGCCGTTGACGCCAAGCAGACCATAGACGCCGCAGCGTAAATCATAGCTGAAATGATCGACAGCTTTGAAGTCGCCAAATTCTTTTGTTAAGTCTCTAATTCTCAAATCCATAAAGGTTTCACCTCCATAATCGTTTGCCATTTCCTCTGTCCGCGATAGAGGGTATATCCCATGAAGAAAACAGATGCAGCCAGCAAAGATACCCACGCAGGAACAGAGATGGCATGGAAAACAGCATCATTCAGAACGAGCACTGACCAGGCTCCAGCCCAAAGGACACACAGAAGCAGGGAAAGTGCCTGAGAATTGATCTGCTTGCTGTAAAGGGTTCTGAAGCAGATACAGCAGGTCACATTGAAGGGGAGCATAAACTGTGTAAGCATTTCCCAGAGAGTCATTCTGCTAAGCAGGGTTGCGACCGCATAGAAGGCTGACAGCAGCACCATATCTACCCCTGCAAAGAGGGTCAGCCGTGCCGCATAGATGGAACGAAGGGTATAAAATGTTGTACATTCGATTTCCAAAGCATCGCAACTTCGGTTTTTCCAGATTTCCGGATAAATCAGAATTACAAACAGCGGTCCGGTAAGCCCCAGAATACGGCGCACGGTGAAGTCGGTGTCTGAGTTGTTAAGCAAGAAACATACAAAGGCAAGCAGCAGCCCTTGCATCAGCCACCAGCGTTTTTTGATGAACTTACACTGCTGATACAGAAATTCTATGTGGGATACGGTTTGTTCCGATTCCTCAGAAAGAAATGCTTCCTTGGAAACAGCAATGGTTTTCTGTATTTTGGATTCATCGCAGATCACATCGAAACGAAAGAGCGCCTTCATTCAAAATTCTCCTTCCCTAAATAGATCGTCAATAATTCTTTTGCGCGTTTGATTCGGTACTTCACCAGCGGCAGACTGATCCCCAAAATTCTGGCAATTTCCTTTTGCCTGACTTCCTGAAAGAAATACAGGATGGTTACTTCCCGCAGTTCCTGTGGAAGATGTTCCAGAGCCATATGGACATCCATCCGTAAATCCAGGGACTCCATCAGGCAGACCGGATGCTCCGGCAGTTCCTCCATCGGCAGTTCTTCCGGCTTTCTGTAATAATCCCGGCACAGATTGCCTGCAATCACATACAGATAATTTGCAGCCTTCCCATAGTGCTGGTACTGATGGAGCGTGCGGAAGAACCGGGCAAAGGTTTCCTGGGTTAAGTCTTCTGCAAAGCCGGAGTCCTTGATATGTAGGTGGCAGTAACGCAATATCTTTGGGTAATACTTCCGCACAAAGGATTCGATGGCCTGATCATCGCCATTTTGCATTCTGTGCAGGAGCAGGAAATCGCCGTCCATGTTTCCCCTCCTCTCCTGTGGATTAAAAGCGCTTTCAATTAGTATAACGAAGCAGAGCGGCAAAAAGATAGTCTGAGATGAAATATTTTTACGCTGGAGCTGTTAAAAAAGCCCTCCCCAGAAAAACGCAGATCCTCTCTGGAAACAGAAAGGGTCTGCGTTTTTGGGCATCGAGGCTGTGGATAACTTTTTAACTATACTCTAAATGAGCAAATTCATAAAATAGACAAAACGCCCCTATAGCGACGTGCACCCACGTAGAGAGGCTGGGGAACTCCATCTTTGCACGTCAGGAAAGCCCACGCAACAGTCAGAATGATCAGAAAACGGTCAATCGCTATAGCGGTGCGGATCATAAAGGCTTTTAGTCCCAGATAACGCTTTTGCTGTTTGAACATGACTTCAATTTTCCAGCGGTGTGTATAGTGTTCCAGGATTTCAGCACCAGTAAGCGTAAAATCAGAGCACAAAAACACTTTCAGGGTGTTACAGACCCCGAATTTTTCCTTTTCGCTGTAATTCGCAAAAATGCGCAAACCCCGGCAAGCATCATTTGCCTGCCGGGGCCGTTTTCTTTTCAAATGTCTTATCCACGGTGGTTCTGCATTACAAACGTCAGGCTATCCCGCAGCTCCTGGTTAAAGCTCCTCGTCATCCCAGCCCGGATACTGCGCCGGCGGGTCTCCAACCGCTTTGATCACACGGAAAGACTTCGTTTTCTCCTCCAATTCCTGCATCACTCTGCACTGGAAACGCCATTCGTCTCCAAAATCAAACAAGTACTTAAATTTATCGCCTTTTTCCAGTCCCAGTCGTCCAAGTGGCATCTTGTAGGATATCCGGCAGCCCTCATCCATATCGTCAGAATAATAGGCACCTAAATTGCTCCAATACCGATCGTCCATAAAGAACGCATGGCAATGGTCATCGTCAAATTCGAAAGCACTCAAAATCGCTTCACTCAATGCTCCAAGGGTTTTCTGCTTGCCGATTTGAATGTACCGGTAACAGCTGCGTCCCAGAGACACCTTGATCACATAGCTTTCCACCGTGCCGGTTTCTTTTTCCTTGTTGGGACGATGCTCCGGTTCGCCGCCGCTTAGGGAGAATCGAATCGTTTTGCCCTCCTTGGCCTTTCTGTAGATATCCTTAAACGCTTCGCTGTATCCACGTCCGAAATGGAAAGGATAGACCCTGACCAATCCATCCGAAATAATCATATCCTTAAAGGGAATCAACACGGCATCCAGCAGTACCGGACCTTTTCCCAACATCTCCTCCCAGGTGGAAAACAGCCCTTTCACCATATAGACCGTCTGGTCATCCTCTGAAATGAACACGGTTCCCTTTTTCAAATGCCGTTCCATAATGTACTTTCCCGGCTTGCACTGCGCCCACCCCGCCACAATCTGGGCCTGCTCCTCCGGCAGCTTCGCCTGGGCCAGGTATTCCTGAAGCACCTGCGTGTGGGACCACAAATAATCTGCAATCTTCTTCGCATCGGCAGCATCGACGCCTCGACTCCGGTCAATGGTTCCCGTGCCGGGACATACCCGGTATTTTTGATTTACGAAGTCCAGCAAAGGGAACCAAAGCTGATAAAAAAGCTCCGCATCTTGTTTTCCTAACGTCATATTCCGCTCCTTATCTATTGCGCTATTGTTCTTCCCGCAGGATGTCCATCAGATGGTCCAGAATAAACCGCTGTGCGTTTGCCCCGTAGTACACCGCCTGAAAAGGCCCGGCCTTCCCCTGCATCTCCCGGACAGACAGGCCCAGCTGCTCTCCTGCCGCCGTTGGCAGCCGCTTCCTAGCCGGATCGCTGTATCATTTCCAGTTCTGTCATAATAGTCCCCTCCTCGTTATGTTTTTAGCTTAGCACCTTTGCGCCAGACAGGCAACGGAAATCGTCAGTTGAAACGAACATTCGTCTTTTTCACCTAGAACTTCTTTTTATTTCTGTGCAATATGACATAGATGGGCTTTTATCCGATAACCGCCCTATTCTTTTCCCATTGCACTTTCCAATCGCTATGCGTTCTACTCCCTCTAGCCAGCGGACTTCTCTTTCTTTGTAAACCGACTTTTCAATATTTTTTCGGCTTATTTTTCAAGACTTTTCAATAAATATATTGGCCCAAGAATCCCACTTTTCAAACATCCAGGTGGCAACCTCCTAGCTTTCTGTCCCCCACCCATAGACAAGCCCCGGCAAGCAACATTCGCCTGCCGGGGTCATTCGTTTTCAGTTCAGCATCACATTCCAGCAAATTTTTGCGCTGTGGTCACAATACACAGACAGGTACACCCCATCCGTCCGCCACACAGGGTTGCTGCGGGCTTCATCAGTTCTTCATAATGTGCGCCACCAGCCGCAGATTCCGTTCTATGAGAACATTCCTCGCTTCCAGATCCCCCTTCCCCGCCAAATCCAGATAGTACCGTTCCTCTTCCTCCGTCAGCGGGCGGGGAAAGCTGCCCGAGGACAGCTGCAGTGAATAAAATAATGAACTGAGCATCAGCCAGGCCGCTGCCAACATGTTCGCCACCTCCACTGCCACTGTATTCCCCATTGCCCGTCCTTTTTCCAACAAAATACCGCCGGGGCATTTTGCCCCGGCGGCGAAAACTGTTATTCCTTTCAGGCGCTGCGGTATTGGTCGAGAAAATCCTCCCACAGATATCCGTTGATCGTTCCGTTCTCGGACATATCCAAAACAATCATTACTGCCATTGTACCATTACGGGAATAACGGACGTAGTTCTGTTCTGGAATTATCCTTTGAAGTAGAAGACTGCGATTCTTTCCAGTTCTGTCTGGAAGCAGGCGGCCTGCATGGCGCAAAAGTCAACGGCACATGGAAAATCTACATCAGGTGCAACGGCAACTGGGAGTTTGCGCAGGACATCAATTACACAGAGCCGGACGGATGCTTTGACATAAAGCTCAATGGTTACAAGAATTTTGACACCATCACCGCTTACCCGACAGTACGGGGCAATGCCACTTACTCCGCGGTTTTCTACCTGCAAAACGTACATTGCGTACTGTAATCGTGATCCGGCCGCAAGAACACAAAAAAATACCGCCGGGGCAATTGCCCCGGCGGTAACTCTTTTCAGTATCATACTGAACTCCAATTAAAATCTTTAAAAAAGATTTTAATTGCCTGAAGGGCATGGAGTTCATATGAGACTTGTTTTGTGATTTCTTTCCTTATAAATCACAAAACAGGCAGCGCCGTCAGGCGATGCCTTCCTGATTAAAATTAAGATTTTAATCAGGAAATAGTATCAGGCGCTGCGGAACCGGGCAAGGAAATCCTTTGTTTCCTGCTTCTGCGGGTTTCCAAACACTTCGGAGGGTACGCCTTCCTCGCAGATGACGCCCTGACTCATAAACACCACATGATTGCTCACGTCCCGGGCGAAGGCCATCTCGTGGGTCACCACCAGCATGGTCATCCCTTCCCGCGCAAGAGACCGCATGACGTTCAGCACCTCGCCCACCATCTCCGGGTCCAGCGCGGAGGTGGGTTCGTCGAACAGCAGTACCTCCGGGTCCATAGCCAGCGCCCGGGCAATGGCTACCCGCTGCTTCTGGCCGCCGGAGATCTGCCGGGGCTTGGCGTTGATGTAGGGCGCCATGCCCACCTTTTCCAGATAGGTCATCGCGTGAGCCCGGGCTTCCTCCCGGCTCCGCTTCAGCACCTTCACCTGACCGACCACGCAGTTTTCCAGCACCGTCATATTGTTGAACAGGTTGAAGGACTGAAACACCATACCCACATGGGCGCGGTAGGTCGGCGCGTTGACGCCCCGCCCGGCCACGTTCTTGCCGTGGTAGCAGACCTCGCCGGAGGTGGGCGTTTCCAGCAGGTTGATGCACCGAAGCAGCGTGCTTTTTCCGGAGCCGGAAGCGCCGATGATGGAGGTCACGTCGCCTTTATTAACGGTAAAGTCGATGTCCCGGAGAACCTCATGGCTTCCAAAAGACTTGGAAAGGTGGTTGACCTGTAAAATCACGTCTTCCATATTAATATTCTCCTTTCGGTCTTCCGGAATCAAACTCGCCGCTGCGCTCGTCGAAGGGCGTCTTGCGGCTGGGGTGGGAATAGGTACCGGCGCTCATGGCCAAAGAGTCCGTACTGACCAGCTCGTAATTGTCGCTGCCATCCAGCCGCTTTTCAAGCCAACGCAGCAGGAAAGACGCCGCCAGCGTCAGCATCAGATACCCCGCCATCTCGATCACGGCTGAGGGAAAATACAGCAGATTGACGCCCACAATGTTCCGATGGGTGGCGAAAAACTCCACGAAGCCGATAACGAACATCACGGAGGTGTCCTTGATGTTGATAATAAAGTTGTTGCCGATCTGGGGGATGATGTTCCGCAGCGCCTGAGGCATGATGACGTTCACCATGGTCTGCACATGGGTCATGCCGATGGCCTTCGCGCCCTCGGTCTGGCCGGGGTCAATGGAGATGATGCCGCCCCGGACGGATTCGGCCATGTACGCGCCGGTGTTGATGGACACCACGATGATGGCTGCCACCCAGATGCCGCCCATTCCCTTGAAGGCCACCGCGCCGTCGGTAAAGTAGGGCAAGCCGTAGAAGATGAACACCGCCTGTAAGACCATGGGCGTTCCCCGGAACACCTCCACGTAAATCCGGATCAGCGCCCGCAGCAGCTTCAGGAAGAAGCGCTTGACCGGCGGATCCTGCCGGGTGTAGGGAATGGTGTTGAGAATGCCGCACAGCAGGCCGATCACGCAGCCGATCAGGGTCGCGACCACCGCCAGAACCAGCGTGTTCCGGATGCCGGTAAAATAAGCGCCGGAGTACGTCTCCCACAGCTTCCCGATGTCGGTCGTGAGTTTTGCAAGCTTATCCATGAGGCACCTCAGATCGCGGGCTGAACGGCAATCGCCTCGTTCATGATCTGGTTCATGTCCTCCACGGTCATTCCGCTGAGGACCGCATTCATGGCATCCAGCAGGGTGGTGTTGCCCTTGACCACGGAGATACCGATGTTGATCTCACCGGCGTCTACCTGAAAATTGTCCTCGCTTCCGGAGAAGTCCAGAATCACCAGATTGTCGTAGGTGGCGCAGGCGCCCATAGCGGTGGGCATGTCAGTGCAGATATAGTCCACGGTGCCGGAGGTGACGGCCATGACCATGGCCGGAGCCGTTTCGGAAGCGGGCATCAGCTGGGCGCCCTCGATCTGGGGCAGGCAGGTGTCATACCAGATGGTGCCGGTCTGAGCGGTGCAGGAGCCGGAAAGCTGGGAAATGCCGGTGGCGGAGGCCAAGGGGCTATCCTTCCGGGTGACGCAGACGATGGAAGCGTAGAAGTAAGGGCCTGCCATGTCCACTTCCTGAAGCCGCGTCTCGGTCATGGACTGACCGGCAATGACGGCGTCCAACTGACCGGCGTTCAGCGCGGGAACCAGACCGTCCCAGCCGATGGCCATAATCTCCAGCTCCCAGCCGTTGGCCTCACAGATCTTCTTGGCGATCATGACGTCATAGCCGTTGGCATAAGCGCCGGGGTTGTTGGCGATGGGAACAGCGCCGTTGGAGTCGTCCATCTGGGTCCAGTTGTAGGGGGCGTAGGCACACTCCATGCCCACGGTGAGCACGCCGTCCTCCACGCCGGAGAGAACCACGGAACTGGCCGCAGTGGGTGCGGCGGAAGCGGCGGGAGCGTCGGAAGCAGAGCTTCCACAGGCGGTCATGGACAGAACCATAAGTACGGACAGGATAACGGATACGAGCTTCTTCATTTTGAGATCAACCTTTCTTTTTGCGTTTTCGCATTTTGGAATAAAAAATGAACCGCTTTGGAAAGCGGTCCATGGAAATGCGGAAAACCCAAACAAGAAAAAGGATGATCCGAACAGCCAATGATAGCGCTTCACAAAGATTTTTTGTGACAGTCCGGCAGATGTTCTCTGACGACCCAGTATGAAAAACCCGGGCAGATTTCCCACACTTCGGCGGTGATCCCTTTCTCCTTCGGCGGCTGCACGACCTTGCCGGAGGGTACTGATGAGTACCGCGCCTCTATCAAGCGATTCAATTTTGAGTGTATCCTAGCATCGCGGTTTCCGATTGTCAATAGCTTTTTCGGTGCATCCGCGTTTTTTGTATAATCTTCCAAATCAGAAGCGAACCCTACCATTCCATTTCGGCGAATCCGGCACATGTCGCCCATCTGTGCGCGAATCCCGGCTTGACATTTGCCCCTTCTCCCGGTAAACTGGTTCTATCAAATATACGGAGGAAACAGCGATGGATCACAGGGAATTGGCGGCGGAGCTCTTTTTATCCGACAGCAACTGCGCCCAGGCGGTGCTGGAGGCCTTCAGCGACGTAACGGGGCTTGAAAAGAGCTTCGCGGCGAAGCTGGCGTCCTCCTTCGGCGGCGGCATGGGGCGGATGCGGGAGGTCTGCGGTGCGGTCAGCGGGATGCTGATGGTGGCGGGGCTTCTGTACGGCTATGACGACCCCGGCGAGAACGACGTGAACAAAAAAGCCCATTACCGGCTGGTGCAGACCCTGGCCGGACAGTTCCGGGAGGAGATTGGCAGCATTATCTGTCGGGAAATTCTGAACAACCCGCCTTCCGACCCCAATCCCACGCCCCGCACGGCGGAATTTTACAAAACCCGCCCCTGTGTCCGGATGGTCATGACGGCGGCGGGCATTCTGGACGATTACATTGCGGAGCATCCGGTTGGCACGCCGACACAGCCGGATATGGAACAGCTATGAACGATTTTATCTACAACCAGCACGATATCCCCAAGGAGCAGTACCGCTACGGCCTGCGTGCCTCGGCGGACGTGGGCTGCGGATGGGTCGCCACCTGGAACGCCCTGCAAATTCTGGGGTACAAAACGGACATCCCGGCGCTGATCCACTACTACGAATGGCAGCTGCCCCTGATCCACGGCAACACCGGCACCTCCTTCTGGGGGCCTGCGGTGTGCTTCCGGAAATGGGGCTTCCCCGTGAAGATCGTCGTGGACACCAAACGCTTCGACGAGGCGGCAAAAAACGCGGACGCCTGCATCCTGTTCTACCACTGGCGGAATAAATACCGCTTCGGCGCGCACTTCGTGGCGCTGCACCACACAGACGAGGGATTCATCGGCTACAACACCTACCGCAACTCTACCGGCGTGGACAACTACGGCGGCAGCCTCGCAGACTTTCTCCATAAACGCAAATATTTCGGCGCTGTCCTGCTGGCCATCAACCGAAAATGAGCAGAACTACCTTGGCAAAACGTAGAAAAAACCAGCGAAAATTTGTGAACATTTCACAGTTCACCCCGAACGTCCCATGGGACTTCCCTTTTCCCGGAAATCCGCCGCTTGCATTCGGCGGGAAAGTGTGATATCCTTATAAAAAGGAGATGAGCCGAATGACTGTCCGGGAATCGGGTGAAATGTATCTTGAGGCTATACTGGTGCTGGCGAAGAAAAGCGGGTATGTCCGCTCCATTGACGTCAGCGAATATCTGGGGTATTCCAAGCCCAGTGTCTCCCGCGCAATGGGCATTCTCCGGGAGGGCGGATATATCCTCATGGAAAAAGACGGCGCCATCACGCTGACGGATTCCGGAAAAAAACTGGCGGAAACCATCTACGAGCGCCACACGGTGCTCTCGGAGCTGCTGATCCGTCTGGGTGTGGACGAAAAGACCGCCACCGACGATGCGTGCCGGATCGAGCACGTCATCAGCGACGAGTCGTTCCAAGCCATCAAGCAGTACTATTACCAGCACAAAAAGTAAAAAATTCAGGCGGCGCTTAAAAGCGCCGCCTGAACGTTCCTATGGGGTCTGCCATGTCAGCCCAGCAGTTCCTCGATCTCTGCCTTCGGCATGTAGCCGATGGCCTTGTTTATGACCTTGCCGTGTTCCACGACCACCAGCGTGGGGATACTGGCAACGCCGAATTCCATGGCAAGCTCCACTTCCTCGTCCACGTTGATCTTGCCCACGGCGATATCCTCCCGCTCCTGGGCGATCTCCTCCACAATGGGGCCGACCATCCGGCACGGGCCGCACCATGGCGCCCAGAAATCCAGCAGCACGGGCTTATCGCTGTTTTTCACCAGCTCGTCGTAGTTGGTCTTCGTAATGTGCATGACGGACATAACAATTCCTCCTTGGTATTTTTCTGTGCCTATAGTATACCCTAATTTTAAAAAAAGCGCAAGGGGCGCGTCGAGCGTGCGGACAATTTGACATTTTGCCGCCCATCTGCTATGATACCCTGAAAGAAACGGGAGGACACCAATATGAGCAAATGTGAATCCTGCGGCGGATGCAGCGGCGGCTGTTCCGGGTGCGGTCTGGAGCTGGAGCTTACGGAAGAAGAGATCAGCTTTCTGCACCGGCTGGGAGAGTGCGCCTTTCTGCCGGTGATTCAGGAAAAGGAAGCGCCGGTTTTCCCGGAGGAGCCGGGAAAAGAGCTTCTGCTGCAAATTCTGGAGAAAAAGGGCCTGATTTCCCTTGACTATGACAAGCCCCTGAAAGATTACCATACCCCCGCCTATGACGCCAGTCCCGTCCGGGGCAGCATGGCGCTGACCAAACGGGGACAGGACGTTCTGGAGCTGATGGAATATCAGGGCGTCCGCTGACCATCCGGCGGCGTTTGCCGGAAAAAAGAGACATAGAGAAGTGTTATTTATGAACAACAATGAATACCGCGTGGGCGTCAACCGTGGACTGCCTGTGGGGATGGGATATTTTTCGGTGAGCTTCGGTTTCGGCGCCATGGCCGTGTCTCAGGGCTTGAAAACGCTGGACGCGGTGCTGATCTCCGCCACGAATCTGACCAGCGCGGGGCAGTTCGCGGGGCTGACCCTCATCGTCGCCGCCGCCACGCTGTGGGAAATGGTGCTGACGCAGCTGGTCATCAACAGCCGCTACGCCCTGATGAGTCTGGCGCTGAGCCAGCGGATGGGCGAGAAGATCGGCCTGCTGCCCCGGCTTCTGGTCGCGTTTTTCAATACGGACGAAATTTTCGCCCTCGCCATGGCGCGGGAAGCACCCCTGACGGTGCCGTTCCTGCTGGGGCTGGGGACGCTGCCCTTTATCGGCTGGACGCTGGGGACGCTGTGCGGCGCACTGGCCGGGTCGATTTTGCCGCTCTCCATCCGGACGGCGCTGGGGGTCATGCTCTACGGCATGTTCATCGCCATCGTGGTGCCCCCCGCGAAGAAGAACCGGGACATTTTTGTCGCGGTGGTGCTGGCGCTGATCTTCAGCAGCCTGTTTTCCTGGACGCCGGGACTGAAAACCGTTTCCCCGGGACTGTCCATCGTGGTCTGCACCGTGGCAGCCGCCGCCATCTGCGCCGCGCTGTTCCCGGTGAAGGAAGAGAGGGAAGCGGCATGAACATTTATCTGTACATCCTCGCCATGGCGCTGACGACCTACCTCATCCGCGTCCTGCCCATGACGATCTTCCGCAAGCCCATTAAGAGCCGTTTTTTGCGCTCGTTTTTGTACTACGTCCCCTATTGCTGCCTGACGGCCATGACGTTCCCCTCCATCCTCAGCAGCACCGCTTCTATCTTAAGCGGCGCGGCGGCGCTGGTGGTAGCGGTGATTCTGGCCTACCGGGGCAAGAGTCTGATCGTGGTCGCCCTCAGCAGCAGCGCCGCGGTGCTGGTCGTGGAATGGGCAATGAGCCATTTGTAAAATAACTGTGTATTCCTCCGCTTCGCCTTGACGAGCGGAGGAATCTTTGTTATAATGCGCCGTGAAGAGGGAGTAGTCGGCGCACAACGCGGGACTGAATCGACATACTGGTGAGGCCCCGGTTCAGCCTGAAATGACGAGACTTTTGCAGGCCGGCACAGTCTCTTCGCGTCTTCTGTGCTGACTTGTATTCAGTACGGAGGATTTTTTATGGGAATCGGAGAACTGTTCTTGCTGGCGGTGGGACTGAGCATGGACGCTTTCGCGGTGTCCGTATGCAAGGGCCTTGCCATGAAAAAGGCAACGCTGAAGGCGGAGGCGACCTGCGGCCTATGGTTCGGCGGCTTCCAGATGCTGATGCCCGTGACCGGCTTTTTCCTTGGCTCGCTGTTTGCCGAAGCCATTGAAGCGTTCGACCACTGGGTCGCCTTCGGTCTGCTGGTCATCATCGGCATCAACATGCTGAAGGAAGCGCTGGAGAAGGAAGACGAATCCGGCGACGACCCGGAAAAGGACGCCGATCTGTCCGTCAAGACCATGTTTCTCATGGCCGTGGCCACTTCCATAGACGCGCTGGCCGTCGGCATTTCCCTTGCCATGGTCGGCAGCGTGAACATCTGGCTGGCGGCGGCGTTTATCGGCATCTGCACCTGCCTGCTGTCCGCTCTGGGCGTGAAGATCGGCAACGTGTTCGGCAGCCGGTATGAGAAAAAGGCCGAGTTTGCCGGCGGCGTCATTCTGATTCTGCTGGGCGTGAAGATCCTGCTGGAGCATCTGGGGGTTCTGGCGTGAAGCGCACAAAGCGCCGCATGACGGTGTGTACTGTGCTTCTGCTTTGCAATCTGGTCTTTATCTGGGGCAATTCCCTGCTCCCGGCGGAAGTCTCCGGACAGATCAGCGGCACGCTGAAGGCGCTGCTGGACGGCGTGTTCACCCCCGGCGAAGCGGTTCCCTCCGGCGGCGACGGCCTGCTGCGGAAATTTGCCCACTTTGCCGAGTTCGGCGCGTTGGGACTGCTGCTTGGGTGGCTGTTCGGGATGCTGGGAAAAAAGCGGCTTCCGGCGTTCGCCCTGGGCGTGGCCGCTGCCTGCATCGACGAGACCATCCAGGCCTTCATCCCCGGCCGCAGCCCCGGCATCCGGGACGTGTGCATTGACAGCTGCGGCGCGGCCGCCGGTATGCTTCTGCTGCTTTTGGGGCATGCTTATTGGAAGAAACGATTTACCCGAAATAATTTCAGGAGGAAATGAAACATGAAAAGATTTTTAACTGTAATTCTGGCGGCGGCCATGGCGCTGTCCCTGCTTTCCGGCTGTGCCGGATCCAAGCCCACGGAAACCACCTCCCCCGACAAGGTGGAGGGAACCATGGAGGAGCTGCTGAACGAAATCGTTGCTCAGCAGCCGGTGGAGTTCGACGGCGGCGTCGAGACCATCGACCTCACCGACACCAGCGAGGAAGGGCAGTGGGCCATCAAGAGCAGCACCGGTCTGGATAACGCCGGCGTGCTGACGGAGGCCGCAGTGTTCGAGCCGATGATCGGCTCCATCGCCTTTTCCATGGTCATGGTGCGGGTCGCCCCGGGCGAGGACATCAAGTCCGTCGCCGAAGCCATGAAGTCCGGCATCAACCCCCGCAAGTGGGTCTGCGTGGAAGCGGACGACATGCTGGTCACCGGCTACCGTGACGTGGTGATGCTCATTATGCTGGACACCAGCTACGACCTCACCGCCCAGTCCTTTGTGGACGCCTTCGGCAAGGTCGTCGGCGAACCCGAATTTGTGATTTAACAAAAATGGCAGCGATTCCATCGCTGCCATTTTTATAAGAGTTCTCAGGAGCGAACACGCCTATGGTTTTTTCAAGCATTCCCTTCCTGTATTATTTCCTCCCGGCGGTGCTGGCGGTGTATTTTCTCACGCCCCGGAAGGGGAAAAATGCCGTTCTGCTCCTTGCCAGCCTGATTTTTTACGGCTGGGGGGAGCTGCGGCTGCTGCCCCTGATGGCGTTCACCATCCTGCTGTGCTACGTCTGCGGTCTGGGCATCGAACGCTCCCGGAAGCGGAAAAAGCGCTGGCTGCTGGCGTCCATCGTCATCAGCGTGGGGCTGCTGGGGGTTTTCAAGTACGCGGACTTCTTCATCGGCAGTCTGAACGCCGTCACCGGCCTGAAAATTCCGCTGCTTCATCTTGCGCTGCCCGTCGGCATCAGCTTTTACACCTTCCAGTGCCTGAGCTACACCATCGACGTCTATCGCGGCAGCGTCCCGGCACAGAAGAACCTCATCAACTTCGGCGCGTATGTCGCCCTGTTCCCCCAGCTGATTGCAGGCCCCATCGTCCGCTATGCGGACATCGCACGGGAGCTGGAGCACCGGGAGCACAGCTGGGAAAACGCGGCGGTGGGTCTGCGGCGGTTTCTGGTGGGGCTGGGGAAAAAGGTCATCCTTGCGGACAATTTTGCCCTGCTGATCCGGCTGTTCCGTCAGAGCGGGGAAACGTCCGTCCTGTTTTACTGGATGTACGCCGTGGCCTTTGCCCTGAACATTTACTTCGACTTTTCCGGCTATTCCGACATGGCCATCGGTCTTGGGCGGGTGCTGGGGTTCCATTTTGTCGAGAATTTCAACTACCCCTACCTCTCGGGAAGCGTCACGGAGTTCTGGCGGCGGTGGCATATCAGCCTTGGCAGCTGGTTCCGGGACTATGTGTATATCCCCATGGGCGGCAGCCGGGTCAGCCGTTGGCGGTGGGTGCTGAATATTCTCACCGTGTGGATGCTTACGGGGCTGTGGCACGGCGCGGCGTGGAATTTTGTGCTGTGGGGGCTGCTGTTTGCCGGGCTGCTGCTGGCGGAAAAGTGGATTCCCGCCCTGCAAAGGCTGCCGGGCGTCCTGCGCCATGGGTATGTGCTGCTGGCGGTAGTCCTCAGCTTTGTGCTGTTCAACGCGGACAGTCTTGCTCAGGCGGGGCAGGATTTTGCCGGACTGTTCGGCTTCGGGGGCCTGAGCCTGACCTCCGCCGAGACGCTGTATTATCTCAAAAGCTACGCCGTCCTGTTCATCTTGGGCATTCTCGGCTCCACGCCGGTGGTGAAAAACGCGGCGCGGCGCATTGACGGAACGAAGACGGGCGTCGTGCTGGAAGCCGCGGCAATGCTGGCGCTGCTGATCGTCTGCACGGCCTATCTGGTGGATGGCTCCTTCAGCCCGTTCCTGTATTTCCGGTTTTAAGGGGGCTGCAGTATGAAAAATCGAATTTGCGCAATCATTGTTGCGGCCGTCTGGGCGGTGCTGGCTGCGTGGGCATGGCTGGCGCCCAGCCGGGACATTTCCGTCGCGGAGCGCCGCCAGCTGGCGCAGAAGCCCGCCATTCAGGGAAAAAAACTGCTGGACGGCAGCTTCATGACGGATTTTGAGGATGCCAGCCTGGATCAGTTCCCCCTGCGGGACACCTTCCGCGAGGCCAAGTCTCTGTTCCACCGCTTCGTCCTGCGGCAAAGCGACAAAAGCGGCATTTATATCTCCCAAGGCTATGCTGCGGCACAGGAATATCCCCTGAGCGAAGCCTCGGTCAGCCACGCACTGGAGCGGTTCAGCAGCGTATACGAAACCTATCTTTCCTCCACCGATTCCCAAATTTATCTTGCCATCGTCCCGGACAAAGGCTTCTATCTGGCGCAGTCCGCCGGGCAGCTGTCCCTGGACTATGACCGGCTCTTTTCCCTGGTGGAGGGCGGAATGCCCTGGGCGGCTCCCGTGAGTCTGACGGACAGTTTGTCCATTCAGGACTATTACCGCACCGATACCCATTGGCGGCAGGAGCAGCTGCTCCCGGCGGCGCAGGCGCTGTGTCAGGCGCTGGGGGTGTCCTCTCCCCGGCAGGAGGATTACACCGTCACCCCGCTGGAAAAGCCCTTCTACGGCGTGTACTACGGTCAGGCAGCGCTGCCCATGCAGCCGGATACCATGTACCTGCTGAAAAGCGACCTGCTGGACGACTGCCGGGTGTACGACTACGAAACGGGGAAGACCGCCGCCGTCTACGACATGACCAAGCTAGACAGCAAAGACCTGTACGACGTGTATCTCTCCGGTGCCCGGAGTCTGCTGACCATCGAAAACCCCAACGCGGCCACCGGCCGGGAGCTGATCGTATTCCGGGATTCCTTCGGAAGCAGCATCGTTCCGCTGCTGGTAAACGACTACGCCAGAGTGACGCTGGTAGACCTTCGGTACATCCGAAGCGACTATCTGGGAAAGTTCCTGGACTTCCACGGCCAGGACGTGCTGTTTCTCTACAGCACGCTGCTGCTGAACAACAGCGCGGCAATCAAATGAAGCATCAAGGGCGCTCCGCTTTCATCGGAGCGCCCTTGATGCAAAAAACCCACTGTAATCTTACGACTACAGTGGGTTTGGCAGAGGATGAGGGATTCGAACCCCCGCAAACGGAGTCAGAGTCCGGTGTGCTACCGTTACACAAATCCTCTATATTATACCTGGTGGAGACAACAGGACTCGAACCTGTGACCTCATGCGTGTGAAGCATGCGCTCTAACCAGCTGAGCTATGCCTCCATACCGAAGCAGGGATTATTATACCACGTTTTTCCGGAAAGTCAACCACTTTTTCGGAATTTCTTTTTTCTTTTTGCGCCCCACCTTGAAAAAGGTGGGGCGCGGAAAAGCTACCGATATGGCTGCACGTATCGTTCATGGCTCAGGCTTTGCGGTCGCGCGTGGGCGCCGGAGACAAGTCCGAGCATGGCGTAGATCGAAACCACCGAGGAGCCGCCGTAGCTGATCAGCGGGAGGGTCAGGCCGATAACGGGCATAACGCCGATGCACATGCCGGTGTTGATCATCACCTGGAACATCAGCGCGGACGCGGCACCGTAGCATACCAGACGGCGCATATAGTCCTGGCAGTGCATACCCACATAGATGCACCGGGCGATGATGGCCATTTCCATAATCATGATCGCAAGGCACCCCACGAAGCCCAGCTCCTCGCCCATGGACGAGAAAATATAGTCCGTGTGCTGGGCGAACAGGCTGCCGCTCTGGGTACGGTTGCCGTTGAACAGCCCCTGCCCCGTCAGGCCGCCGCCGGTGAGGGAACGCAGGTTCATCATGGAGTGATAGCGCTCGTTGATGCCCATGGGGTCGATGGTGTCGTCAACCAGAATCAGAAACCGGTTCTGCTGATATTCGCCCAGGAACTGCCACAGGATCGGGAACGCCGCCACGATCAGGCCGATGGCCAGGACGAACCACCACAGGCTGACGCCGCCGCCGAAGGCCATGCCGATGAAGATAAACACGAAGATCAGGGAAACGCCCGCGTCGCCGGACAGCACCATGTTCAGTCCCACCAGCAGTCCCAGGTGAAGGCACATGTGCATAATAGACGGCAGGCTGGATATCCGGTTCTGGTGCGCCGACATGACCGACGCCATAATAACGACATAAGTGATCTTACAGATCTCGGCGGGCTGAACGCTGATGAAGCCCAGGTCGATCCAGCTTCGGTTGCCAGAGTCGTGGTCGGTTCCCAAAGGGCTTATCAGCATGAGAAGCAGCGCACAGTTGAAAGCCACCATCACCATCCGGTGTTCCGAGAGAAAGTCCAGATCGATGGAGGACACCAGCGCGTACATCATGACGCCCAGACCGGTAGCCGCCAGCTGAATGATAATATATTTGAGATTGCCGCCAAACTTGTCGGCGGAAGTGGCGCTGGCAATGAAAACGCAGCCAAAGCCGGATACGATCAGGCACAGGATCAGCAGAAATATGTCGCCTTTTTTCCAGAAGTCCTTTAATTCATCCAAAAACCGGCTCAAGCAACCGCCTCCTTTCCGCTATGGCTTTTTATTATACCATTCTTCCGGGGAAAAGTAAATAGACGAAATGTGAACGCGCCTTTAACATTGTTCGGGGCATTTCCGTCCGCCGGGGGTGGGCAGGGGATAGCGGCGCAGTAAAACATAGAACCCGGGGAACCCGGGAAAAATATTCATCCGGTTTTCATCCGGTTTTACTTGACAAAATGGGAAAATGGTATTATCCTAAAAGAGAATCTGCAAGAATTGGAAACGTTTCATTTTTCCGAAACTGCCGTTATTCCGCCGCCGCAGAGGTGTCTTCCCCCGGAGTTCCTCCGGAGAACCCACGCTCAGACGGATACCGGCAAAAAGTTTCCTGTTTGCCGTTTTCGGGGCGGTTTCAACTGGACATGCTGATCGGAATATGATATACTATCAGAAGTCTGTCTGGAAGGAACCGTATCAATAAGCCATGGCGGCGCGCCCGCTTTAAGAATGGAGAGCTAACATGAACAACAACTGTCTGAACATCCTGAAATGGACGGAGGCACAGCTCAAGTACACCTACGACGTTTCTTTGCAGGAGGCCACCCCTCAGGAGCTGCACGAAGCGCTGGGTCAGGCTGTTATGATGGCCATTTCCGACGATTGGAGCCATTCCAAGAAGACCCGTATGCCCAATCGCAAGGCCTACTACATCTCCGCCGAGTACCTGATCGGCCGTCTGGTGTATTCCAACCTGTTTAATCTGGGAATTCTGGACGAGATGAAGGAGCTGTTTGCCGAGCACGGGGTTGACCTGGCGGTTCTCGAGGACATCGAGGACGACGCTCTGGGCAACGGCGGCCTTGGCCGTCTGGCGGCCTGCTTCCTGGACAGCGCCGCTTCCACGGACATTCCCCTGTCCGGCTACGGCCTGCGCTACAAGTTCGGCCTGTTCAAGCAGAGCTTTGACGCCGACGGCAGCCAGGTGGAGAACGCCGACGACTGGACGAAGTTCGGCGACCCCTGGTCCTTCCGCCGCTATAACCACACCGTGAAGGTCAAATTCCCCGACCATACCGTTCTGGCCGTTCCCTACGACGTTCCCGTCATCGGCTATGGCACCGAGAACGTTGGCACGCTGCGCCTGTGGCAGTGCGAGGCCGAGGAGGAGCTGGACTTCAACGCCTTCAACAATCAGGACTATCTGCGGGCGCTGGACGCCAAGAACAAGGCCGAGGACATCACCCGCGTCCTGTACCCCAACGACTCCACATGGGAGGGCAAGCGCCTGCGCATCAAGCAGCAGTATGTGCTGTCGTCTGCGTCCCTGCAGGATATGCTGCGCACCTTCAAAATTGCCCACGGCGATGATCTGAGCCGCTTTGCCGAGTTCTACGCGGTGCAACTCAACGACACCCATCCCGCCATGTCCATCCCCGAGCTGATCCGCCTGCTGATGCTGGAGGGCATGAGCTTTGACGATGCCTTCAATGTCGCTCAGAAGACCTTCTCCTACACCAACCACACCGTCATGGGCGAGGCACTGGAAAAGTGGCCGCTGAATCTGATGCGCAGCGTGGTTCCCGAGATCGTGGACATCATCTGCCGCATTGACCAGAAGCTCAAGTGGGAGCATCCGGGTCTGTTCATCGTGAAGGACAACACCGCCCACATGGCGAACCTGTCCATTTACGTCGGCTCCTATATCAACGGCGTGGCGGAGATCCACACCCAGATTTTGAAGGACGACTGCTTCAAGGACTGGTACTACGCCTTCCCCGAGCGGTTCCAGAATAAGACCAACGGCATCACCCCCCGCCGCTGGCTGGGTCTGTGCAACCCCGAACTGACCGCCATGCTGCGGGAAAAGGTGGGCGGCGACTTCCTGAAGAACCTCGACCTCATCGGCGAGCTGAAAAATCAGATCTACGACGAGACCGTGGTGGAATTCAACGACATCAAGCACCTGAAGAAGGAGCAGCTGTGCGCCGTCATCGCCAAGCATGAGGGCGTGACGCTGAACCCCGACTTCATCTTCGACGTGCAGGTCAAGCGTCTGCACGAGTATAAGCGCCAGCTGATGAACATTCTGTCCATCGTGGACATCTACTTCCGCCTGAAGGAGGGCCGCCTGCCGGACTTCCATCCCACGGTTTACCTCTTCGGTGCCAAGTCCGCCCCCGGCTACGCCCGTGCCAAGGCCATTATCCGCTATATCAACCGGGTCGCGAAGCTGATCAACAGCGATCCCGCCGTGGCCGACAAGCTGAAGGTGGTATTCGTTCAGAACTACAACTGCTCCTACGCCGAGCATATCATCCCCGCCGCCGATATTTCCGAGCAGATTTCCCCTGCCGGCACGGAGGCTTCCGGCACCGGCAACATGAAGCTGATGCTCAACGGCGCCGTAACCCTGGGTACGCTGGACGGTGCCAATGTGGAGATTGCTCAGGAGGCCGGCCGGGAGAACGAGTATATCTTCGGCCACACCGTGGATGAGATCAATGCCGTGAAGCCCACCTATCACGCCAGGGATATTTTCGACTCCAACGCCGACCTGCGCCGCGCCATCAACACGTTAGTGGACGGCACCGTGCCCACGGACGACGCCCAGAAGGAGCTGTTCCATTCTCTGCTGGACGGCACCGACTGGCATCAGGCCGACCATTACTTCCTGCTGCTGGACTACGCTTCCTATCTGGGCGCCAAGCTCCAGGCCAACCGGGACTATGCCGACCGCATTGCCTTCGGCCGCAAGTGCCTGATGAACGTGGCCTCCGCCGCCAAGTTCTCCTCCGACCGCACCATTCGTCAGTACGCCGAGGAAATCTGGCACATCAAGCCCACCGAGTATTAAGCCCCAAAACACGCCCGATTCTGCAAAGAGTCGGGCGTGTTTGTGTATCCAAAAAGGTCAGAACCTTGCGCTGGGCGGCGAATTGTGGTATAGTATGGTCAAAGAACCCGCCGGTTTTTCCGGGGCGTCACGTCAATCTTGGAGGTGCAGACATGAAAGTTCAATTCATCGGCGCGACCCATGAGGTCACCGGCAGCTGTACGCTGCTGGAAGTGAACGGCCGGTACTATCTGGTGGACTGCGGTATGGAGCAGGGGGAGGACATTTTCCAGAATGTCCCGCTGCCCGTCCCGGCGAATGCCATCGAAGCGGTGTTCCTGACCCACGCCCATATCGACCATTCCGGTATGCTCCCCAAGCTGTGCAAGGACGGGTTCCGGGGGCAGATCTACGCCACGGAGGCCACCTGCAATCTATGCCGCATCATGCTCATGGACTCGGCGCACATTCAGGAGTCGGAAGCCCAGTGGCGCACCCGCAAGGCCGAGCGCGCCGGGGAACGGGCCGTGGAGCCGGTATACGACACCAACGACGCGGCGGCGGCTCTCCGGCTGCTCCGCCCCTGCCAGTATAACGCCGCCGTTCAGGCCGCGGAGGGCATTATCATCCGCATGACGGACATCGGCCATCTGCTGGGTTCCGCCGCCATCGAAATGTGGCTGACGGAGGGGCAGCAGACCCGGAAGATCGTGTTCAGCGGCGACGTGGGCAACGTCAATCAGCCCCTGCTCCGCGACCCCCAGCCTGTTGCGGAGACGGAATATCTGGTCATCGAATCCACCTACGGCGACCGCCTGCATCCCAAGGAGCGGGGCGACGTGGTGGGCGAGCTGGCCGCCTGCATCCAGCGGGCGCTGGACCGGGGCGGCAATCTGGTCATCCCCGCCTTTGCCGTGGGGCGGACGCAGGAAATGCTCTACGCCATCCGGGAGATCAAGCAGCGGGGTCTGGTGACGGGACACGACCATTTCCCGGTGTACGTGGACTCCCCTCTGGCCGTGGAAGCGACGGGAATTTTCCTGCAATGCGACCCCACGGACTTTGACGACGAGACCCAGGCCATTCTGAAACAGGGCGTCAACCCCATCTGGTTTGACGGATTGAAGCTGTCCGTTTCCTCCGACGAATCCAAGCTTATCAATACCGACCCCCAGCCCAAGGTCATTCTCTCCGCCAGCGGCATGTGCGAGGCGGGCAGAATCCGCCACCATCTGAAACACAACCTGTGGCGCAAGGAAAGCGTCATTCTGTTTGTCGGCTATCAGGCGGAGGGGTCTCTCGGCTGGAAGCTGGAAAACGGCGCGAAGTCCGTGAAGCTCTTCGGCGAAGACATCGCGGTGAACGCGGAGATCGCCATGCTCCACGGCACCTCCGGCCACGCGGACAAAGAGGGACTGCTGAACTGGCTGGCAGGCTTCCGGGAAAAGCCCAAGATGGTGTTCGTGAACCACGGCGACGACGGCAGCTGCAAAGCCTTCTGCGCGGCCCTGAAATCCATGGGCTACCACGCCGACGCCCCCTACAGCGGCACGGAATACGACCTGATCACCGGCAAGCTCACGACCTACACCGAGGGCGTGAAGATCGACCGGGCGGCCGTCTTCAAGGGCACCCAGCGGGCGAAGCAGATTTACGAGGACATGGTCGCGGCGGCGGAAGCGCTCCTCGCGCTGGTCAAGACCCGCCGTGGAAATACCAACAAGGACAACGCCAAGCTTACGGGGCAGATTGTCAGTCTGATCGAAAAGTGGAAGAAATAAGACAGCAAAACGCCCGGCAGGAAATAGATTCCTGCCGGGCGCTTTTCACACTTTTCTGCTTACTTTAGACTGTATTTCACCGCATACGCCCTGTATTCATCGTCAAAATCCTCGTTTTCCATCCGGGCGGAGCGGATGGCCTCGTGGGTGTTCATGTTGTGGTGGTGCAGGTCGATGATGCACCCGGCGATGTTGGAGCAGTGGTCGCCCACCCGTTCCAGCGCGGTCAGCAGATCCGACCAGACGAACCCGGACTCGATGCTACAGCTGCCCTGCTGCATCCGCAGAATGTGGTGGATGCGCATTTTCTCTTTCAGATCGTCAATGACCTGTTCCAGCGGCTCCACCCGGTAGGCTTTTTCCAGATCGTCGTCCCGGAACGCCCGGAAGGTCATGTCCACGATTTCCTCCACAGCCCGCAGCAGAACGTTCAGCTCATGGCGGGCGGCGTCGGACAGCGCCAGATTCTTGCTTTTCAGCTCCTCGGCGGACTCCAAAATGTTCAGAGCGTGGTCTCCGATGCGCTCAAAATCGCTGAGGGCTTTGAGCAGCATGGCGGCCTCGCTGCTGTCGTTTTCGCTGATCTTCAGGGCGCTGAGCTTGACAAGATAGGTTCCAAGGATATCCTCATAATGGTCGGTTTTGCTCTCCCCCTCCCGCACAGCCTGCGCAAGCTCCGGCGTGTAGTTCTGGAGGGCGGCGGCGGCATCCCGCAGGGTCACGGCGGCCACATCCGCCATTTCATTGGTGACCACACGGCACCGCTCCAGGGCGATGGAGGGGGTGGCCAGCAGACGCTCGTCCAGTTCGCAGACCGCCTCCGGCTGCTTCCCGTCGGGGACGATTCTGCACACCAGCTTTTCCAGCAGCCCGGCGGCGGGCAGCATCAGGGTTGTGCAGATGACGTTGAACACCGTGTGGCAGATGGCGATGCCCAGATAAGAAGCGCTTTCTCCCAGAATGGCAGGGGAGAACAGGGCGTCCGCCAGCACAAAGAGGGTCAGGCACACAATGGTGCCGATGATGTTGAACATCAGATGCACCACCGCCGCCCGCCGGGCGTTTTTGGTGGTGCCCACGCTGGACAGCAGCGCGGTGACGCAGGTGCCGATGTTCTGACCCATGATAATGGGAATGGCGGCGGCGTAGGTCACAGAGCCGGTGGAGGACAGCGCCTGCAAAATGCCCACGGAGGCCGAGGAGGACTGGATGATTCCGGTGAGCACCGCACCCACGAGAACGCCCAGAACAGGGTTCGTGAACATCAGGAACATCTGCTGGAATTCCGGCACATTTTTCAGGCTGCTGACTGCGCCGGACATGGTCTCCATGCCGAACATCAGGGTCGCAAACCCCAGAAAGATCATGCCGGTGTCCTTCTTCTTGCCGTCCTTCATGAACATGTAGTACACAATGCCCACCAGCGCAAGAATGGGGGTAAAAGAGCTGGGCTTCAGCAGCCGGACGAAGACGTTCCCGCTTTCAATGCCGCTAAGGCTCAATATCCATGCGGTGACGGTGGTGCCAACGTTCGCGCCCATAATGACGTTGATGGCCTGCCCCAGGGTCAGCAGCCCGGAGTTGACAAAGCCGACCACCATGACCGTGGTAGCAGAGGAGGACTGAATGACGCCCGTGACGGCCAGACCCGTCAGGAAGCCCAGCATCCGGTTGGTGGTGAGCTTCCCCAGAAGCACCCGCAATGAGGAACCCGCCCGCCGTTCCAGTGCGTCTCCCATCAGGTTCATGCCGAACAGAAACAGGCACAGCCCGCCGATCATGGTCAGAACGTTGAAAATATCCATAGAATCCAGCCTCTCGTATCTTTTGATATTTCAATTTTATCAGCGCAAGGTCAAATCCATTATCAGAAAAATGTAAAATCTGCGTAAATCCGGCAGAAAATATGGGAGGGGCAGCGCCCCTCCCATTCATTCTACTTTTTCTCCATGGGGAACCGCACCATGACGATCGTCCCCTTGCCGACGGTGCTGTCCAGCTCGATGGCCGCGCCCAGAATCAGCGCCGCGTGCTTGACGATGGACAGTCCCAGACCGGTGCCGCCGATCTCCTGGGAATGGCTCTTGTCCACCCGGTAAAACCGTTCGAATACCCGTTCCTGATGCTCCGGGCTGATGCCAATACCGGTGTCCGTCACCGTCAGAACGGCCTGATTTTTTTCCTGTGCAAGCCGCACGATGACCAGCCCGCCGTTCTTGTTGTACTTGACGGCGTTGTCCATGAGGTTGAACACGATCCCGGAAACCAGCTGGGGAATCCCCTGAATCACGGTTTTCGTCCCTTCCAGCTGAATGCTGACGTTTTTCAGCTCCGCCGGGGCGGTCAGCTCCTGCATGGCGGATTTCGCCGTTTCGTACAGGTCGATGGGCGCCCACTGCATATCCGCCGCACCCTCGTCCAGCCGGGACAGGCGCAGGGTATCCTCCACCAGATCGATCATGCGCTGGGCTTCGCTGTAGATTTTCTCCGCAAAGTGCCGGGTGTCCTCCGGAGGAACCAGCCCGTCCTTCATCAGCTCGGCGTAGCCGGAAATGGCATGGAGCGGGGTTTTCAGCTCATGGGAAACGTTGGCGGTGAATTCCCGGCGAAGGGCTTCCGCCTTCTGCTTCTGGGTCACGTCAAACAGCAGCAGCACCACGCCGAAAACCGCCCCGTCGGATCTGACCGGACTTGCGGCGGCGAGATATTCCCCGCCGGTCAGGGCGACATTTTCCTCCGCCTTTTCCCCGGTGAGGGCTTTTTCCACCAGTGCGGAAATGGCCGCGTTCCGGTTGGCGACGCCAAAATCCGCCCCTAAGCAGTTGGGGGTGATTTCCAGCAGCCGTGTGGCGGCGGGGTTGATGCTCAGCACCGTGCCGCTGCTGTTCATCAGCACCAGTCCCTCGCTTAAGGAACGGGTGACGGTGTTGAATTCCTTCTGCTTCTGCCGCAGTTCCTGCGACTGCGCCCGAAGCTGAACCTGCTGGGAGTCCAGCCGCCGCAGAAGGGGCTGAATTTCGACGTACTCCCGGTTGGACATGGGGTCGTCCAGATTCAGCTCGTTCAGAGGCGCGACAATGTTTTTCGTCAGCTGCCCGGAAAGAAGCGCCGACAGGGCGACGGCAATACCGATGACCAGAATGATCGGCTTCACCACCCCCAGCACCAGATGGGGCACCGTGTTCTGCGCCGCGGAAAGGCGAAGCACCGTGCCGTCGCTCAGGCGCTGCGCCGTGTAAATATACCGCTCCATCAGCGTGTCGGAATAGCGGAAGCTGGTGCCGGAACCGGTGGCCAGCGCGGCCTTTACCTCTTCCCGCTCCAGATGATTCTCCATCACGCCGGAATCGGAGCGGCTGTCATAAAGCACCGTGCCGTCGGCGGCGATCCATGTGATGCGCCGGTCGGAGGTATCCAGACTGTCAAAATAGGAAACCCCTTCCGTTTCCAGCGCGTGGGCGACCAGCGCCGTCTGCAATCGCAGCTGCTCCGCCTGAACGTCGGAAAAGTAGGTGTACAGCGCCCCCAGGATCAGCACCACCGCTGCCAGCAGCACCGCCAGCGACGCCAGAAAAATCGAGCGAAAAACCCGCTTCGTCATGGCCTACGCCTCCATCCGGTAGCCAACGCCCCGGACGGTGCGGATGTATTCGCCGCACTGCCCCAGCTTCGTGCGCAGGGTGCCGATGTGTACGTCCACCGTCCGGGTCTCCCCCACGTAGTCCGTGCTCCAGATGCGTTCCAGCAGCTGATCCCGGGTAAAGACCCGGCCGGGATGCTCCAGAAAGAGCTTCAGTAACTCAAATTCCTTCAGCGTCAGCTCCACCCGGGTATCCCCGGCGTAGACTGTATGGGACGCGGAATCCATCCGCAGATTCCCCATTTGCAGCAGTCCGGGAGCAGCCGCAGGGGCAGCCCGGCGCAGAACCGCCCGGATGCGGGACACCATCTCCATCATGCCGAAGGGCTTGGCGAGGTAATCGTCAGCCCCCAGATCCAGCCCCACCACCTTGTCATACTCCGTCCCACGGGCGGAAGCAATGATGACCGGGATGCGGGCGGTGGTGGGATTGCCCCGGAGGGCTTTGAGAATTTCAATGCCGTCCATTCCGGGCAGCATGATATCCAGCATAATGAGCTGGGGCTGGGCGTGGCTCAGCGCGTCGAACAGTCCCACACTGTCCCGGAAGCCTTCCGCCTCGAAGCCGGACGCCCGCAGGGCATACAGCATCAGCTCCCGGATGCTGTCGTCGTCCTCTACGCAGTAAATCACTCGGATTCCCCCAATACTTATTCCATCTCACTATTGATGGTACGATAAAACCGTAAGAATTACAATAGGCACTTTGTAAAATCCATGTAAAGCGGCGAATTTTGTCCCGTAAAACAAAGGCTCCGGGGCGGTAATCCGCCCCGGAGTATCGTGTTAAGCGTTAAAAACGTAGGTATCCAGCCGCCGGAAAGCCTCCTGCACCCGGCTTAGGGGCAGCGCGAGGTTCATGCGGATGTGGGTCTGACCGTGGAACGCCCGTCCGTCCTGCCAGATAACGCCCACGTCCCATCCGGCGGCAAGCAGCTCGTCCATGGTCTTGCCATGAGCCGTCAGCCATTTTTCGCAGTCCAGGAACAGCATATACGTCCCCTGAGGGCGGCTGACCTCCACGCCGTTAAAGTGCTTCGCGATGTAATCACAGGCAAAATCCACGTTGCCGGTGATGACCTGCCGCAGCTCCTCCACCCACTCGTAGCCCTCGGGCCTGTAAGCGCCCAGCAGGGCGTGCATACTCATGACGTTCATGGCGTTGTAGTGACTGAGGGAACCCTCCTTGTCGCAGCGATCCCGGAGCCAGGAATTGTAGATAATATGGTAGCTGCCCACCAGTCCCGCCAGATTGAAGGTCTTGGAGGGGGCGTACAGCGCCACGGTGCGCATTTTCGCGTCCTCGCTGACGGACTGGGTGGGGATGTGGCAATATCCGGTCAGCAGAATGTCGCTCCAGATCTCGTCGGAAACCACCATGACGTCGTACTTTTTGTACAGCGCCATGGCCTGCTCGATCTCCCAACGCTCCCAGACCCGGCCGCAGGGGTTGTGGGGGGAACAGAAAATGGCGGCGTGGATGTGATTTTCCACGATCTTCTTTTCCATGTCGGCAAAATCCATCCGCCAGACACCCTGCTCGTCCTTTGTCAGCGGAGAGTGGACAATGTGATAGCCATTGTCCGTCAGGCTGTGGGTAAAGCCGATGTAGGTCGGGCTGTGGAGCAGCACGTTGTCCCCTTTGGAGCACAGAACGTTCAGCGCGGAGATCACGCCGCCCAGCACGCCGTTTTCGTAGCCGATGTGTTCGCTCTTCAGCCCGGTAACGCCGTTGTGGCGCTCCTGCCAGCGGATAATGGAATCGTAATATTCTGCAGGGGGGTCAAAATAGCCGAAGGCCGGATGCTCCACCCGTTCGATCATGGCCTGCTGAACGGTGGGCACCACGGGAAAATTCATATCTGCCACCCACATGGGGATCACGTCGAATCCCTCCCGGGGCGCGGGATAGGGAGAACCGGGCGCGCCCACGGCGTCAATGGCGACGGCGTCCTTTCCCCGGCGATCCAGAATGGAAGTAAAATCGTATTTCATTGTGTTTCTCCTTTGTATGTGCTTGCTCAGCCGGGAATACCGGCTGCAAAAATACCACGAAAAACAGCGGCTGCACAGCCGCCGAACAAGATTATTATAACAGTCTTCCCTCCCTTTGTCAATCCGCGGCCGCCCGTGTCGAAGGGAATTCTGTGTTTTCCACAACTGTGAGTTGGTAATATTGTCTAATTTTCCGTCTTGAACAGCAGATATATTTATGCTATCTTATAAATACAAAGAGGTGATACCGATGTACAGGTAAATCCTTGAAGGCTCTGAATTAGAACGGAGCCAATGCAGGCGGGCAGGGAGGTCCCCGGCGATTCCGACTTATAAGCGCGTCTCGCGGAAGAGACAGACAGAGAATGGATAAGGTATCGGAACAGAAAAACGGATCGCATACGCCCGTCAATCCGCAGAAAGAGAGGTTAACCAACAGATGTTAGATAATAAGAGCGAACAGAAATGACCCTTGGCTGCAAAAAAACGTGCTGATCACAAGGCATGGCAGTCAAGGGTCATTTCATTTCTTTCCGCGCCCGGCCGGGGCACTTTTTTGCCGCCCGGATTGACAATTCCGGCGAAAACGTGGTATCATATTTTTATCCGGAATGTCACACAGGAGTGCCTATGCAGATACAAACGAAAAAATTTGCCGGGCTGACCGGGAATCAACTGAAGCTTCTGGCCTTGTTCGCCATGACCTGCGACCATGTGGGATTGCAGCTGCTGCCCCAATTCATCATTCTGCGGATCATCGGGCGGCTGGCCGCGCCGATTTTCGCCTATATGATCGCCGAGGGCTGCCGCTATACCCATGACCGGGGACGGTATCTGGGGAGACTTCTGGGCATGGCCGCGCTGTGCCAGATTGCCTATTTTGCCGCCATGCGCTCACTCTACCAGTGCATTTTTGTGACCTTTTCCCTTTCTGTCTGCCTGATTTACGCACTGGATAACGCCGTCCGCCGCCGGACGCCGTCGTTAGTGCTGCTGGCTGCCGCCGCCCTTGCGGCCGCGGTTTTCATCACCGTGGAACTGCCCCGGATTTTAATTCACACGGATTTTGACGTAGATTACGGTCTGTGGGGCGTAATGCTGCCGGTACTGGTGTATTTCGGCAGGGGAAAATGGGAAAAACTGGCGCTGTTTACCATCGGTGTCAGCCTGTTGGGTCTGCATTACGGCGGGACGCAGTGGTGGGGGCTTCTGAGCGTTCCCCTTCTGGCGCTGTACAACGGGAAAAAAGGCACATGGAATATCGGCCCGCTGTTTTACTGGTATTACCCCGCCCATTTGGTCGTGATCTACGGCCTGAGCCTGCTTCTGACACACGCCGCCGGATAACGTATCGACCGGGGAACCATCCCCGATATATAAGGAGGAAATGATATGCGTAAAGATTTTGGTTCCAAGCCCATGCTGTACCCCATGCCGGTGCTGATCATCGGCACCTACGGCGAGGACGGCACGCCCAACGCCATGAACGCCGCATGGGGCGGCATTGTGGATACGAATCTCATCGGCATCTGCCTGGCTGACCACAGAACCACCCGGAACATCTTCGCCCGAAAGGCCTTTACCGTCTCCATGGCGGACGCGGAAAACATGGTCGCTGCGGACTATGTGGGCATTGTGTCCGGCGATAAGGTTCCCGATAAGGTCGCCCGGGCGGGCTGGCACACCAGCAAGAGCCGCCTGGTGGACGCCCCCATCATTGACGAGCTGCCCATGACGCTGGAGTGTACCTTCGTCAGCTACGACGATCATACCGGGCATACTGGGCTGCTCATTGGCCGGATCGAGAACGTCAGCGCCGAGGAAGCCATCCTCACCGACGGCAAAATCGACCTGAATAAGTTCCGCCCCATCACTTTCGATCCCTGCGGCAACGGCTACTATTCCCTTGGCGAAAAGCTGGGCGACGCTTTTCAGGAAGGCAAAAAGCTGAAATAATGTCCAAAACCCGCGCAAGCGTCCCTTGCCTCTCCCTATGGGAGAGGTGGCCGAGCGCAGCGAGGACGGAGAGGGTATACAAGACCGCAATACCCTCTCATACTGAACTCCATGCCCTTCAGGCAATTAAAATCTTTTTTAAAGATTTTAATTGGAGTTCAGTATCAGTCACCTTCGGTGACAGCTCTCCCAGAGGGAGAGCCAAGTTGACACGAGAAATGGAGCGTACCGGCATCGATACGCTCCATTCACTGTTTTTATCAATATTTCCGCCATGTCGAGGGCATGAGCAGGATCAGCATGGGGAACAGCTCCAGCCGTCCGAACAGCATATCTGCCGTCAGGACAATTTTTGCCAACGGCGAAAAGGCCGCGAAGCAGCCCGTGGGGCCGACCAGCCCCAGGCCGGGGCCGATGTTGTTCAGCGTCGCCATCACGGCGGTGAAGGTGGTGACAAAATCCAGATTGTCCAGCGCCACCAGCAGCACGGACACCAGCGTCACCAGAAAATACAGGGTCATGTAGCTCTGAACGCCCTGCACCGTCTCCCGGCTGACAGGCTTTCCGTCCACCGTCAGCACCCGCACGGAGCGGGGATGAAGCAGCTTGCGCAGCTCCGAGCCGAGGGCTTTGCACAGAATCACCAGCCGGGAAACCTTGACGCCGCCGCCGGTAGACCCGGCACAGGCACCCACGATCATCAGCAGCACCAGAATACACCGGCTGAGCTGGGGCCACAGGTCAAAATCCGTTGTGCTGAAGCCCGTGGTGGTAATGACGGACGAGACGGCGAAAAAGGCGTGGTGAAACGCGTCGAATGCCGTGGGGAACATTCCCAGAATGTTAAGGGTAATAATCAGCGTGCTCCCGGCGATGATGGCAAAATACGCCCGCACCTCGGTATTCCGCCAGGCCATGGCATATTTTTTCATCAGCAGGAAAAAGTAAACGTTGAAGTTCACGCCGAACAGCGCCATGAACACGGAGACCACGCCCTGAAGATAGTAGCTGTCATAATAGCCCATGGAGCTGTTCTTGATGCCGAAGCCGCCGGTGCCGGCGGTGCCGAAGGCGGTACACAGGCTGTCAAACAGGGGCATTCCCCCAAGGAGCAGCAGCACCACCTCCACCGCCGTCATGACGATGTAAATGCCGTAGAGAATTGCGGCGGATTTGCGCATATTGGGCACCATCTTGCTCACGGTGGGGCCGGGGCTTTCCGCCCGGAGCAGGTGGTTGGCCTGGCCGCCCATATTCACCAGCGACAGCATGAACACCAGAATGCCCATGCCCCCCAACCAGTGGGTGAAGCTGCGCCAGAAGAGCATCCCGTTGTCCAGCGCCTCCACATCGGTCAGGATGCTGGCGCCGGTGGTGGTAAAGCCGGAAACCGTCTCAAACACGGCGTCTAAGTAGCTGGGGATCTGCCCGGACAGGGTAAATGGCGCCGCGCCGATCAGGGAAATGACCACCCATGCCAGCGCCGTAAAGACGAATCCTTCCCGGGCGTACATGTCCCGCTTGGCGGGCTTGAACCGGGTCAGCAGGAAGCCAAGCAGTCCCGCCGTGATCATGGTGTACAAAAAGTAAATGCCGGAGCTTTCCCCGTAGATCACGGCGACCGCCAGCGGCAGCACCAGAAACGCCGCCACGATCAGCAGGATCATGCCGAAAAGATAGCGAAGCAAGGGATAATTCATGTCCGTTCCCCCTTACCGCCGGGTGGTGAAGATATCGTTGAGGCTTCTCAGTCCGCTGTGGGCTGCGACCACGATCACGCTGTCCCCCACCTCGATGGTGTCGCTGCCGCGGGGGGTAATGGTCTTGCCGCCCCGGGAGATGCAGCCGATCAGCAGGCCGTCCTTCAGGTGCAGATCCTGCAATGGGATGCCGCAGAAATCGGCGCTGGCCGTGACCCGGAACTCCATCGCTTCGACCTTATTGCTGACGATCTTGCACAGCGTCTCCATGCTGGCATAAGCGTCGGAATTCTGCATGGCCCGGACGTAGCGCACCACGTTGTCCGCACAGATATTCCGGGGATAGAACACGGAATCCAGAGACAGGCTGCCCACCAGCGGCTCATAGGAGCTGCGGTTTACCTTGGTAATGACCTTGGCGCGGGTCGTCCTCCCGGCAAACAGGGAAATGATGATGTTTTCTTCGTCAATGCCCGTCAGCGCCGCAATGGCATCCATGTGCTCGATGCCTTCCTCCTGTAACAGGCGCTGATCCGTACCGTCGCCGTGGAGGATCGTCGCCTCCGGCAGGAGCTGGCTCAGCTCCTCGCAGCGCTTCGCGTCCGATTCGATGATCTTCACGTCCATGCCGGTCGCCAGCAGCTGCCGGGCAAGATAATAGCCCATCCGTCCGCCGCCGATCAGCATGACCTGCCGCACCCGGGTCTTCGCCACGCCGACCTGCCGGAAAAACCGCTGTGCCTCCTGGGGGCTTGCCACCACGGAGATCCGGTCGCCGGCCTTCAGCTGGAACTCGCCGGAGGGGATGATGACGTCCCGCTCCCCCCGCTCCACCGCGCAGATCAGCACGTTGGCGCGGAACTTTCCGATGTCCTTCAGCGCCATGCCGTCCAGCGGGGAACCCGCCGTCACGCCGGTTTTGAGAATTTCCACATGGCCTCTGGCAAAGGTGTCGATTTTGATGGCCGAGGGGAACCGCAGGACGCGCGCCATTTCCGTTGCGCAGGCTTCCTCGGGGTTGATGGCCATGCTGAGCCCCAGATCGTCCTTGATGAGGTTCAGCTCCTCCACGTACATGGGGTTGCGCACCCGGGCAATGGTGTGCCGCGCGCCCAGCTTCTTGCCGATGAGGCAGCACAGCAGGTTCAGCTCGTCCGCGCCGGTACAGGCAATGACGAGGTCTGCCTGATCCGCTCCGGCCTCCAGCTGAACCTCCCGGGAAGCGCCGTCGCCCTCCACGACCATCACGTCCAGCTCGTTGTTGGACTGATCCAGCCTGACCCCGGAGCGATCCACCAGCGTCACTTCATGCTTTTCCTTCGACAGCTGCTCAGCAAGGACACTGCCGATTTTTCCGTCGCCGATAATCATGATTTTCATAAATACCACCCACGTCTTTATCCATTTTGCCTTACTATATCACAAATCCCGATTGAATGCAACCGCGCGGGAAAATCTGTGCAGAGTCTGAAGGGGGTGTCAATAAAATCTGTCATTTTCTGTATTTCCTTCCGGAAATTCACGCTAATACTCCAAAAAATATTGGCAAAGCTATGGTTGCGGAACAAAACCGCGAGAAAGCAAAAAGGAGAGAAAACGGTATGAAGAGCAACAATCAGATCAACATTCCCCAGGCTCGGGAAGCGATGGACAAGTTTAAGATGCAGGCTGCCAGCGACGTTGATGGTCCAGTTACCTATTGAACTATAATAGAATCATCCAAAATAATTCAAATCAACGGTTGGTTTCCAAGTCTATTGTAGTTCACTCGGTAAAAACTTCATAAGCAGTTCGTTTTCCTGTTACATACACAAACAGGAAATCTAATTTTCAAGCCATGCTCGTAGAAGCGCATTCTATGAGCATGGCTTTTTTACTTGTCATATCGCACATTTTTAGCTATTTGTTCGCATCAAAAAAGGTGTATATTTGTGCAATGTTCCAATCTTTCCCACATCTCAAAAATTTTTTGAAAAGGATATTAAAAAATGGCCTTTCTCGATGGCTACTTAAATGAGGGGGTTCTTCAAAGAGACACTTCTCTTACCCCCTCACCTGAACCTTGCTACGAAAATAGATCGTAGTGCGAACCTTGACAAATAGGTTTTCAACGC
>ERZ772855.689-NODE-689-length-37450-cov-13.499479_pt1 | contig 37450 bp, 36 predicted proteins | sample MGYA00511900_ERZ772855 | MGnify/ENA primary metagenome ERZ772855 (study PRJEB29015, sample SAMEA2737701) | human gut metagenome | biome: human gut; feature: human-associated habitat; material: faeces | place: China | collected 2012 ... | reverse complement strand
GCAAATAGAAGCCGCCGGAACGGCAGCGGCAATTTGTCTTTCGCTTTTGGAAAGAAGCATACTTTAAACGTCCAACAGGTGGCATCGCATCGAGATTGATGCGACTTGAAAAAATACCCGACAGAGATGCTTTTCGGAGGAAAGAATAAGGTAAAGGGATCCCTGAATCTCCACCTGAAAGAAGTTGACCGCCAGGCGCAGGAAATGGAGCAGCGACTCATTTCCCAACTGGCACAGCAGGAAGGCGTTACCGAGCGGCTGAAAGCAGAACACCAAATGGAATGGGGTGCAAGAAAAAAGCGATCCGGAAAAATTGGATTGAAGATGTGGTAGTGAAGTACACCGCCACCCAGGTTTTAACAGATACCGTAATAAGTCGAATTGCGGATGCCATTGTCATCATGCAGGAACAGGAGGATACTGTAACGCCGGTGCTGAAACAGCAGCTTCAGCAATGCGAAACAGAAATCCGCAATGTGATGAAGGCCATCCGCCAGGGCATCCTTACGGATTCTACCAGAGAATGCTTGGAGGAACTGGAACAGCAGCGAGACTCCCTACGGGGCAGCATTGCCCAGCTCCAGCTGGAACGTAGGAAATTCACCAAGAAAGAAATCGTGGACTGGGTCAGTCGCTACAAAGATGGCAATATCAACGACCCGGATTATCGCAGAGAAATTATCGATACTTTCGTGAATTCCGTCTTTGTCTACGACGATAAACTGATCCTGACCTACAATTATAAAGACGGCAGCCAGACTCTGACCCTGCAAGAAATTGAGGCTGCCTTAAGTTCGGATTTAACAGGCATGTGTCCACCATAAGAAACACCACCTGTCAGGTGGTGTTTTCTCTTTTTAGTGGACGGTATAGGACTTGAACCCATCTGAATGCAGGATGCCAGTGGCATCTTGCAGCAGCCAGTTCAGAAACTGGCTGCATCCATACGATTTTGCCCCACGGGGCAAAATCGGTGATCGAGTCCTATATCGTCCACCGAAACAAAGAAATCCGAACTTGTTCCAGACGGGACGGGTTCGGATTTTTTATTTCTATCAGAAATGCTCCATATTGACTTCCACGCCTGCGCCCAGCTATCTGAACGGGGCGTAGGCGCTTTTTTCTTTTGCTGATTTGCAAAATTCCAACGTGAAAAGACTTTCTTGTCAGATTTTCGACCCGCCGCGAGTATTTTGACTGCGGCTGTTCCATATTAAGTGATATACCACTGCCTCACAGGATACGACAGGGGCAGCAAATTGTACTACAATTTATCCGAATACCGATAAATTGGAGGTTTATACTATGGAATATGGGTATATCCGGGTCTCAACAAAGAAACAGAACGAGCAAAGGCAGCTGATCGCAATGCGGGAGTTCGGGATAGCGGAAAATTTGGTCTATATGGACAAGCAGTCCGGAAAGGACTTTGAACGGAAAAATTACAAGCGATTGATCCGGAAATTAGGGCCTATCTGAAAACCGGGAATATGACCAACAGCGAGGGATTTTTCGCCTGCTGAAGCCATTTTTCCGCAGGAATACTTTGTGTATTACAAGGGAAAATGGTGCACAGCAGGCGGAAAAGACCCGCTGTTTGGGCATGTTGACGGTTTTCAGATAGACCCTAAAAAAGGACGACACCCTCGTGGTCAAGAGCATCGACCGGCTGGGGCGGATGCGGATATGTTTGCTTTTTGCAAAAAGTTGTTTGTTTTAACGCTTTCTTTACGCGCGCGTCTGCTGTATAATATGGTCAAATTCAACAAACCATTTGCGCTGCGGAACATGCACATTGGCAATTTGCGCAAAAATAATTGCGTTTTCTGTGTAATTCCGATGATAAACCCGGAACGGCACAGCGGCGGAAGCACTTTTGGAAATGTATAATTTCCGGTTCAGAAAAAAACTGCCGGCACGGCGCATGACGCCATACCGGCAGCCGCGCAGCTCAGAAGGATTGCCGCTGGAGCCTGCGGAATTCGTTGGGGCTGCACCCGATCATTTTCTTGAAGGAGTTTGAGAAGTACGCGGTGCTCTCAAAGCCGACCTTGAAGGCGATCTCCTGCACGCTCAGCTCCGTACATGTCAGCAGATTCTTCGCGGCGGTGATGCGATAGTTGATGAGGTACTTATGCACGGTCGTGCCCGTCGCGTTGCGCATAAGACGGTTGATGTGGTAGGCGTGGTAGTTGAACTGCTCGGCGATCATCTCGCTGGTCAGGTTCTCGTTATAGTGCTCCTGAAGGTAGCGGATGAGCTGCAGCGCGGTGCGTCCGGCACGGTTGTTGGAGACCATCTTGGTCTTCGCGATGGTGATGAGCACGGTCTTGAAGAGGCTCGAGACTTTCTCGCGGTAGTAGACCTCCTGCGATTCATAGACGTCCAGTATGGTCTTCAGCTCGCCCTCGATGAAATTCATGTCGCTGAGGACAAGCGGCTCGTTGAGCGCGGCGCAGTCGTCGATGTGGTCACGGTATACCTCTCCGGCGGACTCGCCGCCGCTGACGGGGATCGGCGGGGTGAAGTTTACAATGTTCGAGCGCTCAAAGCTGTAATCGAAGTTGAAGACGATCATGCTCAGCGGTGCACCGGGCTGGAGCTGGTAAAGCTCCCCCGAGTTTATCAGCGCGAACGTCCCCGGGGCAAGCGGATAGCTGCTGCCGTGTACGGCAAGCGTTCCGACACCGGAGGTCACATAAAAAATGCGGTTGTCACCGGGACAGACCTGCCGCCCGACGGGGACGAAAACGATATTCTGGGCAAACCGGAGATTCGGGTTCATATCACACAGCAGCATAATAACAACTCCTTTTGTGATCGTCACGGAAAGGCATGAAGACAAGGTGATTTATCGCGCAAACGCGCCCGTCGGCGTCTTCCTATCTTGCGGGAGACGGTATGGGAACGGTGCGCCCGCTCTTACCGTTTTTTATAAATTGTAGCACAGCGGATGTAAATAATCAAGCGGCAAAGAAAGCGATTTGCCCGAAATTCAAATTACGAAAAATGTTTGCTTTTTATAAATCCGGGCGGGAAATTGTATTGCTATATCGAACGCGGAAGCTTATACTTAAGGCAGAAACGGACCTGAATGAGAAGACAAGAGAAGCAGTGATATGAAAGAAACGGTGATAAATGCTTTTGCGGATAAGGCCGTGTTGGAAAGGCTTTTTACAAATGGCCCGGGCGAGCTTCTGGCGGTCAATTCCAAAGCGGGCTATCTGAAAGCGGGGCAGGATGTGTATATGCTCTGTTCCGCCGACCTTGGCATAACGCCCATCGGCATTGCCGTAGACGACTATGCCGCCGCGGCGGCGGCTCTGCGGCTTTCCGCAGGCGGGCGCTTCGACACGGCAGACAATGCGCTTGTGTTTCGCGGCGGTGTTCTGCGCGTGCAGCCGTACCCGCGGCGCGCGCCGCAGGAACCGTGTGGCACTTTCCGCACGGAGAGGATTGAGGCGGCGGCAAGACTGCTCAGCGCTCTTGGCAGGACAAGCGGACTTGTGCCGCTTGCGGATGCCCTCTGTCTGGGGGCGGCGCCGGAAAAAGGTATAGCGGCAAATCCTTTCTGCGCAAAGGCATACGGGCCGCTTGCCCGGCTGAGGGACGGGCTTGCACGCAATGACGCTGAGGCCGTGCCCGCGGAAGTGAAGAGTCTGCTGGGGTTGGGCATCGGGCTGACGCCGTCGGCGGACGACGTCCTGTGCGGCATGACATACACGCTGCTGCACGGCGCGCGGAAGCTGACCGCGGCGGATGTGGAGTTTGTGAACGCAGTGAGGCGCTATGCCCCGGAACGTACAAACCTCATAAGCGCGGCGATATTGAAGGCCGTCACGGACGGCGGCAGATTTGAAATGATGGACAATGTGCTCCGCGGCCTTACCGGGGCCGGGGAGGACGGCGCGCAGCGGCTTCTGACCATCGGCAGCAGCTCCGGTTCGGAGATGCTGCTGGGGATCACGATCGCGGCAAAGCTTATACATGGGAGGGGACAGTTATGAAACTGCTTGTCAGCAATGTCGGCAGCACATCCTTGAAATTCAAGCTCTTTGACATGCCGGAGGAGCGGGTGCTGTGCGAGGCGAAGATAGAGCGCGTCGGCAGCCGTGACGCGGCGATCATGTCGTACCGCAGCCATCTCAGCGGTGCGCGGTTCAGCGCGGAGGGGCTGTGCATCCCAAGCTACGCCGAGGGCATCGCGCTGTTTCTGGAAAAGCTGACCGGCGACGAAACGGGCGTGATAAAGGGCGTGGAGGAAATAAGCGCCATAGGCTTCAAGACCGTGCTTTCCCGAGGCTACTACGGCGTACACGAGCTGACGGACGAGGTCATGGAGAACATGCGCGAATACCTCTACATCGCGCCGGTGCATAACGCCGCCTACATAGAGGCGATAGGACAGTTCAAAGCCGTTCTGCCGGATGTGCCCATGATAGGCGTGTTCGAGACGGCGTTTCACCGGGAGATCCCCCTTGAGCGGGCGCTGTACTCCATCCCCTACGAATGGTACGAAAAATACGGCATCCGCAAGATGGGCTATCACGGCGCGTCCCACGGGTACATCGCCCAGCAGGCGGCAAAGCTCGGCAAGGCGGAGAGAGTCATCTCCTGCCATCTTGGCGGAAGCTGCTCCATCTGTGCGATCCTCGACGGAAAGAGCGTGGACAACAGCTTCGGCTTCTCCCTCCAGACCGGCGTGATGCACGCGAACCGCGCCGGGGACATTGACCCGTACATTGTGCCTTTCCTCATGAGCAAGGGCATGGAGCTTGACGACATCCTCCACGGGCTGAGCAAAAACGGAGGACTTCTGGGCGTGTCCGGCGTCAGCAACGACCTGCGCGAGGTCAGCGCTGCGGCGGCGGACGGGAACGCACGGGCAGAGCTGGCGATTAATATGTTCGTGTGCAGCATCGTGCGGTTTATCGGCGCGTATTACGCGGAATTGGGCGGACTTGACCAGCTCGTCTTCACCGGCGGGATCGGCGAGAACTCCGACCTTGTCAGAAGCAGAGTGTGCGCGCAGATCCGACATCTGGGCGTGGAGCTGGACGAGGAGAAAAACAGCGGCTGCCGGGAAGGCACCATATCCAGCGCGGCTTCGGCGGTGCGGGTGTCCGTGATCCCCGCGAATGAGGAACTGGGGGTCGCAAGGCAGACTTATGGATACATAGAAAAAATGGAAGGCTGAGAGACGATATGGAACACTTTCGCGAGGTTCAGGACGGAATATTTTTGCTCAAGTCTCCTTTCCCACCCGTGTGGAGCGGGGTGACGCTGGTACGGGGCGAGGAACTTTGCCTCATAGACAGCGGCGCGAGCGCAGACGTGGTTGACGGGGTGATACGCCCCGCACTGGCGGAGCTTGGGCTGGGGCTGGGAGACATCGACTGGCTCGTCAGCACGCACTGCCACGGCGACCACATCGGCGGCCACGCCCGGATAAAGGAGCTTGCGCCGCAGATCAGAACCGCCTGCATCGAGCAGGCTGCCCCGGCGCTGAGAGACCCTGCGGCGAACGCCGTGCGCATCCGGACAAAGTACCCCCGGTTCAGTCCGCCGCCCCAGTGCTACCTGCGCGGTGTGGAGCCGGATCGTGTTCTTCGGGACGGGGAGACGCTGGGGGACAGACTTACGGTGCTGCACACCCCGGGACATGACGGCGACTGCGTATGCTGGTACGACAGGAAAACGAAGACTGCCGTGACCGGAGACTCCCTGCAGGCAAACGGAACCGTGACGCAGGGCATCGCGTTTTACCAAGACCTTGATGCGTACCTCGGCTCGGTTGCGAAGCTCAGAACCTGCGACATTGAGAATATCATCGCGGGGCACGATTATGCCGGAATGGGCTACAACATCGAGGGCGCGGAGAATGTCCGGCGCGTTCTTGACCTGTGCGCTGCCTATACGGAGCAATATCAGCGCTTTGTTGACGAGGCGCTCAGCTGCGGCCTTACGGATACTTCGGTCATGGCCGCGCAGATGATAACGCAGCTCGGCTGCGGAATGCCGCAGAAACTGTTCCTCGCAATGTATACGACGGATGAGCATATCCGGCACAGCAAGTTTTATAAAGGAGAGTTGAAGTAAATGGGCAGGAACGTACTTATTTCGGGTGCATCCCACGGCATAGGAGCGGCGACGGCGATCGCCTTCGCGAAGGACGGCTGCAACGTCGGCATAAACTACCACAACAACAGAGCCGGTGCGGAGGAGACCGCGGCGGAATGCCGCAAATACGGCGTGGACGCACAGATTTACTGCGCGGACATCGGCTGCCGGGAGCAGGCAGTGGGGATGATGCGGGATTTCATCGAGCACTTCGGCACGGTGGACGTCCTCATCAACAACGCCGGCGGCGCGCTGAAAATGCCCAAGGGCGAGTTCTGCGACATGCCGCTGGATTACTGGGATTCCCAGATAGCGCTGAACCTGAGCGGCGCGGCCTATCTGTCCCATGAAGCGATCAAGAACATGAAGGAGCACAACATCCCCGGACGCATCGTGAACATCAGCTCGATCCACGGCAGCGTCACATGGGTCAAGAGAAAGGCACTGCCATACTGCGCTGGCAAGGGCGGCATCGAGATGTTCACGAAGACGCTCGCCATCGAGGTGGCAAAGTACGGAATCCGCGTCAACTGTGTCGCGCCCGGTCTGATCCTCACCGGCGTGATGAGCCGTTATTCCGATCGCGACGTCGAGGGCTTCCGGCGCAAGATCGCCGCGGGATACCTCGCAACGCCGGAGGATATCGTGCCGATGATACAGTTCTTCGCGGATGTGGAAAAGACAAAATACATCGTCGGGCAGACGATCGCAGTCGATGGCGGACAGAGCATCGACGGCGCGATCGACTGTATGCTCGAAGATGAATTTTGAGATAAATCAGTAAACAGGCAAAACAAATGCTCAGGAAGAAATTCCGGAAAGGTGAAAAAGACAATGGCAAAGGTAAAGTATGAAAACATGAGAAGCTGCTGGGAGTTTGGCGAAGCCTCCGAGTGCCGCCGCGGACTGATGTGCGGCATGGGCTATACCGAGGAAGAACAGAAGCGCCCCCTCATCGCTGTGGTGAACAGCTGGAACGAATATAACCCCGGCCATGTACATCTTGACAAGCTTGCCGAGCGTGTAAAGCAGGGCGTTCGTGAAGCAGGCGGCCTGCCTCTGGAGGTCATGACGACGGGTATCTGCGACGGCATGGTGCTCAAGGACCCCAGATATATCGAAGTCCCCAGCCGTAACTCCATCGCCGATCAGGTCGAGCTGACCGTTGACGGCAACTTCTTTGACGGCATGGTGCTGCTCTCCTCCTGTGACTCCGTCGTCCCCGGCCATCTGATGGGCGCGGCGAGACTGAACATCCCCGCCATCATGGTGACCGGCGGCTACATGCCTCTGGGTACCTTCCGCGGCAAGGAAGTCCTGCATATCCATGCGCAGGACAAGGTCGGCACGGCGAAGGCCGGCAAGATGGACATGGATGAGTACAACGGACTCATCGAAAACTCCTGGGGCATCTGCGGCGCCTGCACCTCCATGACCACCGCGAACAGCATGTGCATGATCGCCGAGGCTCTGGGCATGACCCTGCCCGGCAACTCCACCATGTGCGCGACCAGCTCCTCCATCTACAACCTCTCCTACATGGCCGGTAAGCAGATCATGAATCTGGTCAACGAGGGCATCACCGCCAGACAGATCATTACCGAGAACGCCATCAAGAACGCCATCATGCTGGACATGGCAGTCGCGGCGTCCTCCAACCTCATCCTCCACATTCCCGCCATCGCGAACGAAGCGGGCTACGACCTGCCTTGGTGGAAGTACTTCGACGAAGCTTCCAACGAGATCCCGCTGCTGTCTCACCTCGCTCCCAGCGGCCCCTACAACGTCAAGGACTTTGACCTTGCCGGCGGTATGCGCGCCATGCTGAAGGAGCTGCTGCCCAAGCTGCACGGCGACTGCCTGACCGTCACCGGACATACCCTTGAGGAGAACGTCAGAGACGCCGTCGTCTACAACCGCGACGTTATCCACAGCCTCGACAACCCCGTCATGACCGAGCCGGGCATCGGCGTGCTCTACGGCAACCTCGCTCCCGAAGGCGCTATCGTCAAGATCGCGGGCGTTCCTTCCCAGCTCATGACCTACAAGGGCAAAGCCCGTGTGTTCGACTCCCTTGAGGATGGCATTCAGGCTCTGCGCGCCGGACAGATCCATGTGGGCGACTGCTGCGTGCTGCGCTTTATGGGCCTGCGAGGACGTTTCGGCACCACCGCTTTCACCTTCCAGGAAGAGCTGAAGGGCCTGCACGAGCTGTATAACTCCTGCGCCATCATCACCGACGGACGCTTCTCCGGCGGCACCTCCGGCCTTTCCATCGGCTATGTGTCCCCCGAAGCGGCGCTCGGCAGCCCCCTCGGCGTCATCGAAGAGGGCGACGAGGTCGAGATCGACATCCCTGCGCGTAAGCTGCATCTGTGCATCAGCGACGAGGAAATGAACAGAAGACTTGCGGCCTTCCATTGGGAGTTCCCCAGCAAGGACTATCCGCGTTACCTCAACCTCTTCGTGCAGAACGTCGGCTCCATGGCAAAGGGCGGTATTTGGGAGACCAAATAAGCCGTGAAAACAGACCTGCTTATTATTGGAGGCGGTCTTGCCGGGCTGACGGCGGCATATGAAGTACTGAAAACCGAGCCGGGACGCAGAATCACGATTCTGCGCCCCGGTGCGGGGTCGTCCCCGTATGTACACGGCTTCAATATACCGCTGAATCCGCAGGATTCGACGGAACTTTTCATACAGGATACAGAGGCTTCCGGCAGAGGTCAGGGCAACGCGGCGCTCGTTGAAGAGCTGTGCAGGGGCAGCCTTGAGCTTCTGCCGTTTTTCGATGAGCTTGGCCTGGACTTCAACCGCGAGGCGGATGGGAGCTATCAGCAGCTCAGACCCCTCGGGGCATCGTGTCCGCGGGTCATCAGCATCGGCAACGATGCCGGCGGCGCGATCCTCAGAAAGCTGCTTACCGTCATGGAGCAGCACGAAAATGTCAGCGTCTGCACCACGCTCCATGCCCTGCGCCTGATAACGGAGAACGGCAGAGTGTGCGGCGCTCACTGCTTTGACACGCAGAGCAAACGCTGGATGCAGATCAAGGCGAAAGCGGTGATCCTCGCCGCAGGCGGCTTCTGCAGGATATTCCCGTTTTCGACGAACTCCGCCGACCTCGGCGGGGACGCCATGGCAATGGCGCTTGACGCCGGGGCAGAGCTGACGGATATGGAGTTTGTCCAGTTCGAGCCGAGCGCCGCCGTCTGGCCGCTGGCGATTGCCGGAAAGAGCGTGATCACGACGCTTTCCTATGAGGGCGCTGTGCTGCGCAACGGCAAAGGCGAACGGTTCATGTTCCGTTACAGCGACAAGGGCGAATGCGCGGATAAGGATGTTCTGTCCTTCGCGATCGCGTCCGAGATCGCCGCGGGACGGGGAACGGAGCACGGCGGCGTGGCGTTCGACGCAAGCGGTGTCGGGCGCGAACGGCTGGAGGAGGCTTACAGCGCCTACGTAAAGCGCTACCGCGCGGTGGGAATGGACATCGCCGAGCAGGCGATGGAGATAGCCCCGGCGGCGCACACCTCGCTGGGCGGCGTGTACGCAAGACCCGATTGCAGCACAAGCGTGGAAGGGCTGTTCGTCTGCGGCGAGACCCTCGGCGGACTGCACGGCGCGAACCGCATCGGCGGCAATGCCGGACTGGAAACGATGGTGTTCGGCCGCAGAGCGGGCTGCAGTGCGGCGGCGTATATGGACACATTCAGCGGCGAACCGGCGGACTGCACGGACGAGATAAGCGACGCGGCAGCCACGGTCAATATCGATGCGCTTCGCGCGGAGCTGACAAAGATCGTCGGCGGGGCGCTGGGCGTGATCCGGGAGGCCGGTAAGCTGGAGCAGGCGAAGACGGAGCTGGAGCGGATGCTGGAACAGATCCCGGAGAGCGGCTGCTACGCGCAGCAGCGCCTGCGCAACGATACGCTCACGGCATACGCGGTGACGCTTGCCGCCCTTGAACGGAAAACATCCACCGGCTGCCATGTCCGCACGGACTCCGCCGGTGAACCGGAGAAATACCGCGTAAACATCCGCTGTGAAAACGGCAGGGCAGTGCCCCGCCGCGCCGAAATCTAATACTATTTCCTGATTAAAATCTTTGATTTCAATCAGGAAGGCATCGCCTGATGGCGCTGCCTGTTTTGTGATTTATAAGGAAAGAAATCACAAAACAAGTCTCATATGAACTCCTTGCCCTTCGGGCAATTAAAATCTTTTCTAAAGATTTTAATTGGAGTTCAGTATAAATTAGGAAACCAGAGGCGATTAGTGTGACAAGTAAATTTATAATCAAAAGAAACCGATATGTGGACTCGGTCTCCCTCATGTCTGTGACCGACAGCGTCAAGAAAGCGGACGGCATCGAAAACTGCAACGCCAGCATGGTGACGGCGGCAAACAGAGAGATACTGGAAGGGCTTGGCTTTGATATCCCGGCGGATGTCGGCGCGAACGACCTTGTCGTCGCCGTCATCGCGTCCGACGAAGCTGCCGCGGACGCGGCGCTGGCGCTGGGTCAGGATCTGCTTGACCACAAGAATGCCGCATCCGGCGGCAAGACCTACGATAACATCGAGGATATCGACCTCGATGAAGACCCCTATGACCTCGTGCAGATCTCACTCCCCGGCGAGTACGCCGCGGCGGAGGCGGAAAAGGCGCTGAAAAAGGGACTGGATGTGTTCATGTTCAGCGATAACGTCTCTCTTGAAGACGAAAAACGCCTGAAGGAGCTTGCCATCAGCAAAGGCGTGCTGATGATGGGCCCCGACTGCGGCGTCGGCTACCTGAAGGGCGTCGGGCTTGCGGCGGGCAGCTGCTATCACCCCGGCTGCGTCGGCATCGTCGGCGCGTCCGGCAGCGGCGCGCAGGAAGTCGGCTGCCTGGTCGAGAAGCTGGGCTTCGGCATCTCCTCCCTCATCGGCACGGGCGGACGCGACCTGTACCCGGAGATCGGCGGCATCATGATGCTCGAAGGTATCCGCCGTCTGGAGCGCGACCCCGACACCAAGATCATCATTCTGGTATCGAAGCTTGCTGACCTCACGGTCATGAACAAGGTCCTCAGCTTCGCGGATATTGTTTCAAAGCCTGTCGTCGCGATCTTCCTCGGCGCGGACGAGAAGCTCTATGAGGGGCACAGAGTGTATGGCACGTACAGCCTTGAGGGCGCGGCGGTAAAGGCCGCTCAGCTCCTCGGCGCGAAGACCCATGACTTTGGCTTCACGGACGAGCAGATCAAGGAGATCGTCGCGCGGGAGATGCGCGGGTACTCCGCAAAGCAGAAGTACTTCCGCGGTCTGTACTGCGGCGGCACCTTCACCGAAGAAGGACTGATCTATTACAGCAGCCACGTCAAAAACGCCCGGCTGCACAGCAACCTGAACACGGCGTATGCCGAAAAGCTGGCCTCCCACCTGCACAGCGAGGGGCACTCCATCCTTGACCTCGGCAGCGAGGAATTTACCGCGTGCTCGCCGCACCCGGTGTTCGACCCCGAGATCAGACTGAAGCGCTTCCGTCAGGAGCTTCAGGACGATGAGGTCGCGGTCATTTTGCTGGACTTCATCACAGGTCCCGGCGTTGCGAAGGAGCCGGTGAAGGAGTTCGCGATCGAGGCCAAAAAGGCGATCGCCGAAAAGCACATCACGGTCATTTCCAATATCTGCGGCTCTGCGGAGGATCCGCAGAATATCGAGCTTCAGGCAAAGATGCTGCGTGACGCAGGAGTCATCGTGACGGACAGCAATTACCAGAGCGCGCGCCTTGCCGCGGCGCTCATGAGCGCGCTGAATGAAAGGGGCTGAGAACCGTGAAGGAATACGACAAGACAAAGCTGAAAGTGATCAATGTCGGACTTCAGAGCTTCTATGAAGCGGTAGAAAAGCAGGGCGTCAAGGTGACGCAGCTGGAGTGGCGTCCGCCCGTCAAGCTGAAGCCGGAGATTCTTGCGCTTCTTGACAAACTGCTCTGAACACAGAAGGAGACGCGACAAAGATGGATATAAAAGAAAAAATAGCGCAGGCAAATGAGAAAACAGTCCATATGCTCATGGACAGCGACCCCGTCTGGGTGGATATGAAGCCGGCCATCGAATGCGTCGATGGGCTGGAGGATCACATGATCCTCCACTCGGGCCCCCCAATCGCCTATGAGGACATGACGATGCTCCACAAGCGCGGCATGGTCAGCGCAATGCTCTTTGAGGGCTGGGCAAAGGACGAGGAAGAAGCGGTCAAGCGCCTCAAGGCAGGCGAGATCAAGATTTCCAGCGCACTCGACCACAACACGGTCGGCGCGGGCACGGGCATCATTACGAAGTCCGTCGTCCTGAACGTTGTGGAGGACCGGCACAACCATACCGTCGCCGCGACGTTCCCGGCGGAAGGACCGTTTCAGGGCGGCTTCTGCGGCTGGGGCCTTTACTCCAAGGAGATCGCGGAGAACCTGCGCTATATGCGCGAGGAGCTGTTCCCGCCCATGGTGGAGGCGCTCCACAAGCTGGGCGGCATCCCCATCAAGCCGATCCTTGCCGAAAGTATGCAGATGGGCGACGAGAACCACACCCGTCAGACTGCCTGCGACTACATTTATGACCGGCTCATGCTGCCGGCACTGTTTGAGCTGGACAGACCCAAGAAGGAGATCATGAAGACGGTGCGGTATATCGTCGATACGCCGCGTTTCTTCCACTGCTATGGTCAGGCCGCGGCAAGAGCGGCGCTGGTCGCGGCGGACGGCACGGAGTATTCGACCATGGTCACGGCGGTCTGCGGCAACGGCGTCGAGTTCGGCATCAAGATCGCATCCCTGCCGGGACAGTGGTTCACCGCTCCCGCACCGATGATGAAGGGCCGCTACACCTCCTCGGAGTTCACCGAGAAGGATCAGCTCCCGTGGATGGGCGACTCCTGCGTCGTCGAATGCTACGGCATGGGCGGCTTTGCCGCCGCGGCAAGTCCCATCGTGTGCAATCTGCGCGGCATGACGCTGAAGGAGAGCATCGGGCAGACGAAGGAAATGTACAGGATCACGATGGAGAAGAACTACAACTTCCCCATCCCCAACCTGGACTTCGATTTCCTCCCCGTCGGCATCGATATCCGCAAGGTACTCAAGGAGGGCGTCTGCCCGGCAATTCACGGCGGTATGTTCAACCGTGTCGGCGGCCTGATCGGCGCGGGCATGGCAAGAGTGCCGATGCAGTGCTTTGAAAAGGCGCTGGTTGCCTTTGGTGAAAAATATCTGTGATGAGAATGAAAGAGCCTCGCGGTCCGCGGGGCTTTTTCAAAAAAAGGAAGTGCGTATCAATGAGAGAAAATGTAATTGAGACCATAAAAAAAGAAAAGCTGATCGCGATTGTGCGCGGCATCGCGCCGGAAAAATGCCTGAAGGTCGCCGGAGCCCTCTACGCGGGCGGCTTCCGGCTTGTTGAGATAACCTTTGACCAGAAAAACCCGGATAGCTGGGCAACGACCGCCGCCGCGATCAAAGCTGTCAGCGAGGCGTACAGCGGAACTATGGAGGTCGGCGCGGGCACAGTGACCTCCGTTAAGCTCGTTGAGCTTGCCGCCAGCGCGGGGGCAAAGTATATCATCTCCCCCGATACCAATATCGACGTCATAAAGCGCACGCGGGAGCTTGGGCTTGTGTCCATGCCCGGCGCGCTCACGCCCACGGAGATCCTGACCGCTTACAACAACGGCGCCGATTTCGTAAAGCTTTTCCCGATCGCAAACCTTGGTCCCGCGTACGTCAAGGCCGTGCGGGCGCCGATCAGCCACGTACCAATGATGGCGGTCGGCGGCGTAAACGAGACGAATCTCCGGGAGTATCTCGACCTCGGCATGTGCGGCGCGGGCATAGGCGGAAATCTGGTCAACAAAAAGTGGGTTGAGAACGGCGAATTTGAGAAAATAACGGAGGTTGCCAGAACGATGGTCTCCATCGCGAAGGGTTGAGTGCGAAAATGAAAGTTGCGCATTTGGGAATCAACGCCGCCAATGCGGAGAACGCCGCGCAGATCGCGGAGCTGTTTCATGTTCTGTTCGGATTTGAGCCGAAGTACGGCAATTCATCCATATTTGTCGGCGACAAAATGATTGAGATCGTAAAGGAAAACGGCAGAGGAACCAACGGCCACATCTGCATCGCTGTGGACGACATGGCAAAGGCGATGGATGAGCTGAAAGAAAAAGGCGTCGCGTTTGACGAAAGTTCGGCAAAGTACAAAAACGGAGAGCTTACCGCCATCTACTTCCAGAATGAAATTGCCGGTTTCGCGATCCATCTTCTGAAAAATTAACATACATGAGGAGAAAATCATGAAAGCAGTAACTTTTGGTGAGATTATGATGCGCCTGAACCCGGAGGGGTACCTTCGCTTCGTGCAGGCGAACAGCTTCGAGGTGAGCTATGCCGGAGGAGAAGCGAACGTCGCGGTTTCTCTCGCGAATTATGGTGTGGATGCCGCCTTTGTCAGCAAGGTTCCGGCACATGAGATAGGACAGTGCGTTGTCAACGAACTGAGGCGCTACGGGGTCGATACGAAGTATCTTCTGCGCGGCGGCCCGCGTCTGGGCGTGTACTACTGTGAAAAAGGCGCGTCCCAGCGCGCGTCCAAGGTCATATATGACCGCGCCGGGTCGTCGATCGCGACGGCAAAGGCGGAGGAATTCGACTGGGATGGCATTTTTGGGGGCGCTGACTGGTTTCACTGGACCGGAATTACTCCTGCTCTGGGCGGCGAGATGCCGGAAGCCTGCCTGCAGGCGTGCAAGGCCGCAAAGGAAAAGGGCGTGACCGTTTCCTGCGACCTCAATTACAGAAAAAAGCTGTGGTCTCGCGAGCAGGCCGGCGAGGTCATGGCAAAGCTGCTGCCCTACGTTGATGTGTGCATTGCGAACGAAGAAGACGCGAAGGACGTTTTCGGGATCGAGGCGGAAAATACCGACATTAACAGCGGCAAGCTCGACCATGCGGGCTATATCAGCGTCGCGCGCCAGATCGCGCAGCGCTTCGGATGCAGGAAGGTCGCCATCACGCTGCGCGGCTCTCTGTCCGCCAGCGATAACGACTGGGCGGGAATGCTGTATGACGCGGCGAGCGACAAGGCCGTGTTTTCTCCCACCTACCGCATCCATATCGTTGACCGTGTCGGCGGCGGAGACAGCTTCGGCGGCGGACTGATTTACGCACTGATGTCCGGCAAGGACGATCAGGCGGCGATCAACTTTGCAGTCGCCGCTTCCTGCCTGAAGCACAGCATTGAGCACGACTTCAACCAGATGAGCGTAGCCGAAGTTGAGGCTCTCGCGGCCGGAAATGCGTCGGGCCGCGTACAGCGCTGATAACTTATCCCCAATTCAATGCTGCTGTCCGATTACCGGACAGCAGCATTTTCTATCGGCGCTGTCCGAAAAAAAGCGGGATTTATCCGCACCATATGGTAGTGTCAAGAGATATGACCGATCAGCTTGCAAGAGCAGGTACTTCCGTAGGTGCGAATATACACGAAGCGCAGTACGCCCAGAGCAAAAAAGATTTTATTGCAAAGTTGGAAATTGCATTGAAAGAGTCCAACGGGACAAGCTATTGGTTGAAGCTGATGTATGAAACCAAAAGAATTGACCTCGCTTCATGCAAATATGCCGAGGAACTGTGCAGCAATATTCGCAGACTGCTGATTGCTTCCTGCAAAACAGCAAAGGAAAACTCGCAATGAAGCGCGTGATGGTAATGGGATATCCCTTATAACAGACAATTGGGGTCAGGCGGCAAGCCTGACCCCAATATATTATAAGTGGGGCACCGTCAATTCTGACCCGCCGGCTCCTGAGTGCCGCTTTCCAGAATGGCGAAGATTTTTTCTATCACCTTCAGGTCGTACAGTGCAATAAGAGAAAACCCGCACAGCGGCCACAGGAAGCCGAAGAAGAGAACCAGACGGGGCAGAAGCACGAGAAGCAGCAGCGGCAGCAGGTTCATGGCCGTTACCAGCAGCATTTTCGGCAGATGAGCAATGCTCAGCAGTACCGCGTTGATGACGGTGTCCCGCAGTGTTCCCGGAAAGCGAACCAGCAGGGGGAAAATCAGGCCGGACACCAGGATCAGAGCCAGCGCGCAGAAGCAGATCACCACGATCACTGCCATTCTTAAGGGGAAGGCCAGATGAACCACGATCCGGTAATCCAGCGCCAGCATACACCCAAGGAAAGCCATCAGCAGCCACAAGATGGTTGCCTGGCGGAAATGGGTGCGGAAGGCACGGAAGAACACCTTTGCGCCGCACTCATCATCCGCCCGGAACGCTGTCAGGGCGGAAACCATGGCGGCGGTGGAAGCGCCGACGGTGAACAGGGGCAGACTGCACAGCAGCCACAGAAGATTGATACGCACCAGCGACACAAAGCTGCCGCACAGGCGCATGAATCTTGAATCGGGAGAGAAATTCATAGGGTACCGCCTTTTGTTATGATTTCTGCTTCTTCGCCTTTTACCATGGGAGTTCCGGACAGCCGGGGCGGGGCGCTGGGGAGGCTTCCGGCCCTTTTGTAAAAAATTTTACCAATCTTTATACTTTCCTACAGTATCCGTACCATTGTATCGCCTCCTGGGAGGAATGACCATGCATTTTGTTGCCAAATATTTGACGCGATTTTTGTGGATATTGTACATTTTGGCGAACGCTGCTTTGCAATAGTTTCACCAATTCACTAAAAAACTGCGATTTCAAATCAGTGGATAAAATAAAGTTTCATTCATTTACGTAACTATTGACATGAAATGCCAACTTCGCTATAATAATCGCATGGCGCAACGACAATGCCGGAGCGCTAATTTGAACACCAGGAGGATAACAGAAATGAAAAAGATCGTAACCATGCTGCTGGTCGTCGTTATGGTTCTGGGTCTGGCCGCCTGCGGCTCCAAGACCACTACCGAGACCAAGGCTCCCACCGAAGCCGATGTCAGCGCCACCACTGCTGCCGCGACCGAGGCTCCCACGGAAGCAAAGGCGGAACCCGACACCATCGTGATCATGGCTCCCCCCGTCACAGGCAATTACCTGACGAACCTGAAGACCTGGGCAGATGACTTCCATGCCCTGTACCCCAACCTGACCGTGGAGATCATTGAGACCTCCTGGGGCGATCACAACGACAAGCTGTCCACCATGGCGCAGGCCGGCGAGGCTCCCGACATCGCGGAGATCTCCTCCAACGCTCTGGGCACCTACGTGGAAATGGGCGTCGCCATTGACATCGCCCAGTACATGGCTGCTGACCGTCTGGCCGACTACGACGAGAACGCTCTGAAGTACCTGACTCTGGAAGGCACCACCTACGGCCTGCCTCTGTACCTGACCATTCAGTCCATCGGCGCCAACAAGACCATGATGGAAGGCCTGGGCATCGACGTTGCCAAGATCCAGAAGGAAGGCTGGACCTATGAGGAGTTCCTGGATGTCATCAAGCAGGGCACCAAGGACGGCTGCTACGGCTTCGTGTTCGCCAACTCCGGCGTCACCGCTTCCGATATGCTCTACATCTTCGGCGCAGGCGCTGGCCTGAGCAACACCTTCACCCCTGAGCTGAAGTACACCTTCACCTCCGAGAACATGCTGACCCTGCTCAGCGCCATCGAAGAGATGACCAAGTCCGGCTATATGCCCAACTTCGGCGTGGAAGCCGGTCAGCGTATGGTCATGTGCCAGACTGGCAACGCCATGATCTTCGGCAAGGCTATGCCTCTGTTCGAGAACAACTTCAAGAAGAACAACGCCGCTCTGGAAGCCAACGACGGCACCGCCGTTGAGAACTCCCAGAAGATGGATTATGCCTTCCTGCCCGTTCCCACCATGGACGGCTGCGAGGAGTCCTGCTACGGCACCGTGGACGGCCTGATCGCCATGCGGAACAAGAACACCACCGATGAGCACCTGAAGAACGTACTGCTGTTCATGGACTATATCTGCTCCGGCGAGCGCATTGCCACCTGCATGAACGAGCTGTATCTGGACCCCGTCTGCCAGACCGGTCGTGACGCGCTGGTTCTGGAGGAGGGCCGCGACGCCGACAACCTGGCCACCGCTGCCCGCTGCATCGCCATGGTGCAGGCGCCTCCCGAGGGCGTTACCACCGAGATGACCGCCACTGCCAAGAAGCTGATGGACGAGCAGATCGTTCCCAAGTTCCAGCTGCTGCTGGCCGGCGAGACCACCGCTAAGGATGCATACGATCACATCTGCGAGGCTGCCTTTGCTGCCTTCGGTGAAGAGAACTGCATTACCGGTAAGCTCGGCTAATTGATGGAAAGCCCACCCCACCTTGGTGGGGTGGGCATTTTGCTATGCAAAAGCATAGCAAAAATAAGAAATGTGCCATTTCCTCGTCCCTGCGGGGCAAATGGAAATGATGCACAAAAACTTCATGCACCAGCATTTGCGCGTTTTCGTGGTGCAGCGTTCCTGCATGAAGTTTTAATACTATTTCCTGATTAAAATCTTAATTTTAATCAGGAAGGCATCGCCTGACGGCGCTGCCTGTTTTGTGATTTATAAGGAAAGAAATCACAAAACAAGTCTCATATGAACTCCTTGCCCTTCGGGCAATTAAAATCTTTTCTAAAGATTTTAATTGGAGTTCAGTATAAGAATGCTCTGGAAAAATGGCAAAGGCTGACAGTGAGGGAATGGTTACCCGCTTTCAGCCGGATTGGCCGTTTCGGAGACTTTGCAACCCTGGGAGGTTGGACTATGAACAGCACAAAACAAAAGCGGCAGCCAGTCCGCCATAAACTGAAGTTTACCAATGAAGACCTGTGGGGCTATATTTTCATCGCTGCCGCCATGATCATTTTCTGCGTCTTCACGCTGTATCCCGTGTTCAGCGCGATCTACACCAGCTTTTTCAATTACAAGCCCTTCGGCTCGGAATTTATCGGCCTGCAAAACTATATTGACACCCTGAAATATTCCAAGTTCAACCTGTTCTACAAGGCCGCGCGGAACACGCTGGTTTATACCGCGGTGGTCGTGCCCTTGTCATTGCTGATGTCCTTCTGCATCTCTGTGATGATCCTGCCCTTCCACAAGAAGGTGCAGTCCGTTTTCAAGGCAATGTATTATCTGCCCGGCATTGCATCCGGCGTCGCGCTGTCCGTGGTGTGGCTGTGGCTGTACGATTCTTCTCCGGACGGCATATTCAACCGGCTGCTGGGTGCGCTCGGCATTCCGGCGCAGAACTGGCTGTCCTCTACCAGAACTTCGATGCTTTCTCTGATCATCATGGCGCTGCTTTCCAGCCACGGTGTTCGGATTATTACCTATATTGCCGCGCTGATCGGCATTGACAACAGCTATTTTGAGGCCGCCGAGCTGGACGGCGCCACTTTCTTCCAGAAAGTGCGCTATATCGTCTGGCCGCTGGTGAAGCCCACGACTCTGTTCCTGCTGGTCACAGGCGTTATCGGTTCCTTCCAGGTGTTCATGAACGCCTACATGATGACCGGCGGCGGCCCGGACAACTCCACCACCATGATCGGCCTGCTGATCTATAACAACGCCTTTGTGTACGGCAAGTACGGTCTTGCCTGTGCCCAGGCCATCCTGCTGGCTATCACCATCGCCATCATGTCCCTGTTCCAGTTCCGGCTCATGGGCGTGGACGTTGAGTATTAAGGAGGAGGATTATGGCTACTACCGGTTTGTATTCCCAGCACCTGAACAACAGGAAGGTGCTTCACCTCCGCAATACGATCATCGCCATCGTTCTGATCATTCTGGCGGCGGCGACGCTGTTCCCCATCTGCTACATGATTCTCTCGTCCTTCGGCCCCAACGTGTCCACGGCGGGCAATATGCGCACGATCCTGCCTTCCCGGTTTACGCTGGAATCCTTTGACGCGTTCTTCCATTTCAGCGATTATTCCCTGCGGTGGATTCTCAACAGCGTGGTTGTGGCGACGGGGGCGGTCATCGGCAACGTGATTTTTGCCTCCATGGCGGGCTATGCTTTCGCCAAGATCCGGTTCAAGGGCAGCAAGATTCTGTTCGGCCTGATTCTGGTGGCTATGATGATTCCCTATCAGGTGACCCAGGTTCCGCTGTACATCCTGATGGTGCAGAAATTCTCTATGACCAACACCTATGCGGCCATGATTCTGCCCGGCCTGTGCACGGCCTACAACATTTTCCTGTGCAAGCAGTTCTTCTCCGGCCTGCCCACGCCGCTGATCGAGAGCGCCAAGATTGAGGGCTGCAATCAGTTCCAGATCTTTGTCAAAATTGTCCTGCCCCTGGCCAAAACCGTGCTGGCGGTCATGGCGATCAACACCTTCATGGCCAGCTGGAACGACTTCTTCTGGCCGTTCCTGGTGACCAACGACCCGGCCATGTACACCATTCAGGTGGGTCTGAAGCAGTTCAAGTTTGCTAACGAAACGCTGTTCGCCCCGATGATGGCCGGTGCCACCATCTCCGCGCTGCCCATGTTCATTCTGTTCTTTGCGCTGCAAAAGTACTTTATGGAAGGCGTCACCATCGGCGCCGTCAAGGGCTGATTAGACTGTCAAAAAGGCCAACGGCCTTTTTGACAAGGGACCTGCAGTCTGCTGCGCGCACTCCTTGGCCGCCTGCGGGAGGCTTTCCTCTGCGAGGCTTTTTTGACACGCCGCGCAGCCCCCGCTTTCTCAGTGGGGGCTGCTGTCATACTGAGGTGACTTTATCATGATTCGATCTTACACACCTGACGACGAAAGCGCCATGCTTTCTCTGTGGAACACGGCGGGAGCCGCCATGGGCTATGCGCCTGTGCCGCTGGAGGATTTCCACCGTCTGCTGACCCGGCATCCGAACTTTTCCCCGGCGTACACCTTCGTCCTGGAGGAAAAGGGGACGCTTTTGGGCTTTGTCAACGGCTGCACCGGGGCGGGCATCCCCAAGGGAGATATCCGGGGATATTTAAGCTGCCTGATCTTAGCGGCGGAGGCAGATTCCGACGAAAATACGGCACTGCTTCTCTCTGCACTGGAAAACGCCTTCCGGAAGGCGGGAAAGACCTATTGCGCTGTCACATTTTTCAATCCTATCCGCCTGCCATGGATTCTCCCCGGCACACCGGGGCACCAGCACAACAACGCCCCCGGCGTGGCGACGGATCTTCCGCTGCATGACCGGATGCTGTCCCTGGGCTACCGGGAAAGCACCCGGGAATGCGCCATGTACCGGAATCTGGCAGATTATGAAACTCCGGCATGGGTGGAGGAAAAGGCCGCGAAGATGGGCGGGGAGGGCTACCACGTAGAGCGCTATGACCCCAGGCGGCACGTTGGCCTGGAGGAAATGGTGGCGGCGCTGGACAACACCATGTGGTCGGAGGAGATTCCGGCAGCCGGCAAAAGCGGCATGGATTTGCTGGTCGGCCTGAAGGGCAATGTCTGCGCCGGATTCACCGGGCCTGTGTACCCGGAAAAAACGGGGCGGGGCTATTTTGCCGGCCTGGGGGTTGCGCCGCAGTTTGAGGGGCACGGCCTGGGTACGCTGCTGTTTTACCGCCTTCTGGAGCGGGAAAAGCAGGCAGGAGCAAAGTATATGTCACTGTTTACCGGGGAAGACAACCATGCCAGGTTTATTTATCTCAACGCCGGTTTCCGGGTTGTCCGGACATTCGGCGTCATGATGAAGGAGCTGTAGGACTATGAAGACACAGACTGTACTTGCCATCGGCGCCCACATTGGGGATGCCGAGCTGACCGCCGGGGCGCTGCTGGCGTCCTGCGCCGTTCACGGCGGCAAGGCCGTGACTCTGGCGCTGACCGCCGGGGAAAAGGGCGCTCCCGCCGGGGCGGATATTGCCGGATACCGCCGGGGAAAAATCGCGGAGGCAGAGGCCTTTGCCAAAGAGCTGGGGGGCGAAGCCCACGTCTTGGATTACGAAGACGGCTTGCTGCCGGACAATGACGAGGTCCGCTTTGCCGTCTGCGACATCATCCGCAAGGTCAAGCCTGATATCATCGTCACCCACCACGAAAACAGTATGCACAAGGATCACATTGTCTGCCACAGAATCGTGGTGGACGCCTGGTTCTATGCCGCCATTGAGGGCTTTCAGCGGGAGCTGCCGAAGCATTTTGCCAAAAAGCTTTATTTTGCGGAAAACTGGGAGGATGCACCCGGCTTTGAGCCATACGTCTATGTGGACGTGAGCGACGGATATTCCCTGTGGGAAAAGGCCATCGATCACCACTGGTTTGCGGTACACTCCACCAGCTTTCCCTATAAGGAATACTATTCCCACTTAAAGCGCCTGCGGGGCATCCAGGGGCGGAAGGGCTACTGCGAGTGCTTCATGATTCCCAAAGAGCAGTATAAGCTGGTGCAGACATTGGAGAATCTCTGAAAATATGGAAATGAGACGAATGCTCGGGCAGAAGCTGGTATTCGGATTTCACGGGAAAACGCTGCCTGAGGAATTTAAGAATCTGCTCCGGGAATACAAGATCGGCAACGTGATCCTGTTCCTGCGCAACGTGGAAAGCGCGGAGCAGCTTCGCGCGCTCTGCGCCGAGATTCAATCGCTGGTTCAGGAAGAGACGGGCTACCCTGCCTTTATCATCATCGACCAGGAGGGCGGCATGGTGACGAGGCTCCCCCAGGACGCCGTAAACGTCCCCGGCGCCATGGCGCTGGCGGCTACCGCAGACCCGGAAAATGCCCGCCTGGCTTCGGAGATCACCATCCGGCAGCTGCGGGGGCTGGGCGCCAACTTCAACATGGCGCCGGTGCTGGATGTCAACAGCAATCCAGCCAATCCGGTGATCGGCGTGCGCAGCTTCGGCGACGAAGCGGAGCGCGTGGCGTCCCTGGGCTGTGCCGCCATCGCACCCTATGCCGGAAGCGGGGTGCTGTGCTGCGCCAAGCATTTCCCCGGCCACGGCGACACGGCGGTGGACAGCCATCTGGGGCTTCCCCGGGTGGACAAAATGGAGGAAGCGTTGGAGCAGCTGGAGCTGATCCCCTTCCGCCGCGCCATCGAAGCCGGGGTACCGGCCATCATGATGAGCCATGTGCTGTTCCCGAATATTGAGCCGGAGCAGGTTCCCTGCACCATGTCCCGGCGGATGGTCACCGGGCTTCTGAAGCAGAAGCTGGGCTTCCGGGGGCTGATTCTCACGGACTGCATGGAAATGGGCGCCATCCGGGATTATTACGGAACGCCGGAAGGCGTGGTCGCGTCCATCAAGGCCGGTGTGGATTTGGCGGAGATATCCAGTGCCTTTGATCTGGAGCTGGCCGCCGCAAAGGCCGTCAACGAAGCGGCGGAGCGGGGAGAATTTGACGTGGAAGAGATCCGCGCTTCCGTAGAGAAAATCCTTTGCTATAAGAAAATGCTTGCGGCTCAGGCGGAGCCGGGTCTTTGCAACCAGCCGGAAGACCGCCGCGCTGCGGAAAGCATGGCGCGCCAGGCGATCAGCCAGATTTCCGGAACGCCCTTCCGGGCGGATGAAAACACCTTCTTCTGCGGCTGCGCCGACTATCGCGCCTCCGGCGCGGCCAATGCGGACGGGAGCGCTGTGACCTTCCCGGAGTACATGGCAAATGCTTTCGGCGCGGAGGGCTTCGTCACCGGAAAAGACCCGGACGAAGAAGAAATTCGTGCGGCGCTCCGGCAGGCGGAGAACTGTGAAAAAATCATCCTGGGCACCTGCAACGGCCATTTGTTCCGGGGACAGCTCGCTTTGGCGGAAGCCCTGGCAGCGACAGGGAAGCCCATGGCTGTGGCTGCATTGCGCAACCCGTACGATCTATCCCGGCTCCCCGAAACCGTCTGGAAGCTGGCCGCCTATGATTATGCCGTTCCCGCCTTCCGGGCGCTGGAGGACATCTTCCGCGGCGGCAAAGCCACGGGCGTCTGTCCTGTGAAACTGTTGTAAACATCCGGTAGGGTGAGGGGAAACTACATAGTATGTGCAAGAGCAGCTGACGGAAGTTGGCTGCTCTTTTCCTGAGGTCAACGGGAGGCGTGTCCCGCCTTAAATCCGGCGATTACAGGAAAAAAACGGGATTTGTCTGCGGTATATCTTGACTTTTCCGGCGGACATTGCTACGATATAAGCGACACAAAGGGGGGCTGCCATGGGGCGGCTTTTCAAAAGGCTGCTGGTTAGCTTAGCCTAACCCATGGCGGAATAAGCGCGGGAGGGATGAAATTTGAAGATTCTGGAGCATGGGCAGACGCAGGAGAAAACGCTGCTGTTTCTGCCCTGTACGGCGGAGCCGGTATGGGCGTTCGCGGCGACCATTGCGCTGCTTTCCCAGAAGTGGCACGTTTTTCAGGTGGTTTACGACGGCCATCAGCCGGAGTATCCCGGCGACTTTACCTCCGTGGAGCAGACGGTGGACAAGATTACGGCGTATCTGAAAGAACGGGGCGTCAGCCGCCTGGACGCGGCCTACGGATGCTCTTTGGGCGGGGCGTGCCTGACCCGGATGCTGGCGCTGGTCATCATCGAGGGGCTGACCATGTACTTAAGCGAAGCGGATGTGAAGTGTATTTTTGACGTGATCGCCGGGCGGTTCCCCAATGCCACCGTGTTCGTCGAGACCATGAACCCCATGGTGGTCAAGCGCTTCAAGGAAAAATCCATCGAGGGAAGCCATGCGAAATTTACATGGGGCGTCAAGAACGGCGCGGCTCTGGCCGCGCTGCTGCCGGATTTCCGGCTGGTTGAGGAACACGGTTTGACCGAGGGCATGGCGGTGTTTGTCCCGATTTATAAGGTGCTGGACAAGCTGACCGTCGTGCGGAATATCTCCAACAAGATTATTGTGATGGAAAAACGTTAAGGAGGCGGAAAAATGTCCTTTTTTGAGAATACCCGCAAGCCGGTTGGCTTCGGCGGGGAGATCATGGTTGCTATGATGAATCTGGGTCATCGGGCGCTGGCACGCTGGGGAATGAAGTTCCTGACGCTTCCCGCGGATGGAAAAGTTCTGGACTGCGGCTGCGGCGGCGGTGCGAACATCAAAAAACTGCTGAAAAAATGCCCGCAGGGCGTCGTGAAGGGCATCGATTACTCCCCCGTCAGCGTTGCGAAGGCGCGGGAACTGAACGAGCAGGCCGTCAACGACGACCGCTGCGTGATATGGCAGGGGAGCGTGGAGCAGATCATTTTCGCGAAGGACTGGTTCGACGCGGTCACCGCCTTTGAAACGGTGTACTTCTGGCCGAACCTGCACCGGTGCTTCCGGGAGGTTTACCGGGTACTGAAGCCCGGCGGCACGTTCCTGATCTGCAACGAGTGCAGCGGCGACACGGACAAGGACGACAAGTGGATGCGAAAAATTGAAGGCATGACCATTTACAAGGACGTCCAGCTGAAAGCACTGCTGGAGCAGGCGGGATTCCGGGACATTCAGATTCATAAAAACAACAGGGGATGGCTGTGCGTGACGGCGGTGAAGCCCGCCGGAAACGGAGAATAAGCGGTGAAATACTTTGAATTTGGCCGGGAAAGGAAAGCAGAATAGAGGATCACGTTCCTTTTTGATTCAGAAGCCAGGCTGTCATGTCCCGCAAGGTCTCCTCCACGGGGCGCGGCTGATATGCAAAGCGTTCCGATGCTGCGGCATGGCTGAAGCAGCCGTTTGAGGCAAGGACGGCAACGGAATAAGGGGTGAAAAACAGCGGCTTTTGCTCCCTCAGGCTTCGGCGTTCATAGTATGGAGCCGCCAGCTTTGCAAGCCCCAGCGGCAGGCAGATGGGGCGATACCTCAGCTTTGCAGCCTTTCCCACGAGCTGAAGCATCTTGCGAATGGTGACATAGTGGCCGGACAAAATGTATCCCTTGCCGGGTTCTCCGCTTTCGGTGCAGGCGAGGATGCCTTTTGCCACATCCCGCACATCCACGAAGTCATATCCGCCGCGAACGGCAAAGGGCAGCTTTCCGGAGAGGAAAGACTTCGCCATTGAGGTGAAGCTCCCGCCCTGTATGTCGCCCGGCCCGATGATGCCGGAGGGAAAGACAATACTGGCATTCAGCCCGCGCTTCGCCGCATCGAAGACCAGCTCTGTTGCAGTCGCCTTGCTCTTGGCGTAATCTCCGTCCACAAGCCCCGGAGAAAATTCGCAATCCTCCGTAATGATGCAGCCCTTTGGCTTTTCCGGTATGGCATGGACGGAGCTGACATGGATCAGCCTTCCCACATTGCGCTTCATACATTGCCGGAGAACCCGCCATGTTCCACCTACATTGACCTGATAGAGCTTCGAACCGGGTCTGGACGCGACGGAGATGACACCGGCGCAGTGAATCACACAGGTACGGCTGCCGGCATCCGCAAAGAAGTCTGCCAGCGAGTTTTTCACGCACACATCACCGACGACGGTATGGACTTCTTTGGGGAGCAAATGGATATAGGGGTCATTATGCAGTACAAGCGCATGCACTTGCGCTCTGCGGCGCACCAGCTCCTCTGCAACAGCCCTACCGAGGAAGCCGGTAGCGCCTGTAATAAGATATTGATCAAACATTCAAAAAGCCTCCTCCCAATAAGCATACAAGTGTTGATTATCTTTCACAAGTACAGTATACTTGAGGGGAAAGACGGAAACAATCAGCACTTGCCATACGGCTGAAAGAAAAGCAACACCGTCTGCCCAGGTGTTGATAATCTTTGTAAACTTTTTTTGGAGGGGCTCTATATGGAGAAGATGGATGCAAGAAAACGCTATACGCAAATGGTGCTCAAGCAGTCCTTTCTGAAGCTGCTGAAGGAAAAACCTGTAAACAGAATCACGGTGAAGGAGGTTTGCGCGCTGGCGCAGCTGAACCGTGCCACCTTTTATGCCCATTACAGCGATTGTTTTGCCCTGATGGAGAGCATCGAGAACGAGCTCATCGATGCATTTGAGGTATCCCTTCGCTATGTCAATTCGTTTGACGTGACGGCTCTGATCGAAGCGATCTACGATATGGTCGATCAGAATCAGGCAGCCTGCCGGGTTCTGATTCTGGGGAATACAAACTCCACGGTCCTCATGCGGATGATTGCCTTGGCCAAGAAGGGCAGCATTGCCTACTGGCGGAAAGAGCTGCCCGGAGCCAGTGAGACAGAGCTGGAAATGATGTATACCCATCTGTCAAACGGTTTGATGCACGTCGTCGTGGAGGGTTACGACAAGTACAGCAAAGAGGAAATGATCCGTTTTGTCAGCCGGGTAGTAAAAGCCAGCCTTTCGCTGTTCCAATCGCCCCAACGGCCTCTTGCTTAGGGAAGCTCTGATTAAATCGTCTTCGGCTGAGCCAAAATCTTCTGCCGCCAGCTCTTGCCGATCTAATCAGAGGTTCCTTAGCATAGATTTTATGCCTGAGTGGTATAATAGGCTTTGCAAAAGAATGGACGGTCAAAGGAAGGATGGAGCAGCTTATGAAAGCATTTCGGCAGATCATGCTGGCAATATGTGCTATTCTTATCGCTTCCGCATTCGCGGGCTGCGGCGCGGATACGGATTCGCCGGATGAGCGTCCGGCATTGGATAAAATCGAGTACACGAACCTCAACGACAGCGTATCACAGAAGCTTCTGGAAGATATGCTTTCCGGCGCCGGGGTGTCAGGAAACCGCATTCAGGGCTTCTTCAACCGTGTAGACAGCTTCAATGAAAGCGTGCGGGAGGAATGGCTGACGGCGGGTTTTGAAAAGGCAAAACCGCTGGACACAAAATATGACCCATATGAGATGCAGGATGCGTGGATGGCAAAGAACGGCAATTTTCCGGGCTATAACTGCCGGATAACCGCAATGGAACTGTTCGGTGATTTCCTGTCCGCAGGAGACAGCACCCCTGTGGATGCTGCGGGCGAAGATGTGCTGTTCATGGACGAGGAAACGCTTAGGACTGACCCGGAGGCGCTGGGGGGAAGCAGTCTGACCGATTTTCGCGCCCTGTATTCCGCCATGAGGGCGGAGGACACCACGGATGTTCAACGTCATGTTCAGGCTGTGCAGGAGGAATGGAAATCCAAGGGGATTTCGTTCCGGGAGAACGAAAGAATCCGCCTCATCACTGTGTTCTTCCACGATAAGCCTACCGAGGAGGAATCCATCCTGTTTGTCGGGCATGTCGGGGTGCTTCTGACGGCGGATGACGGGACCCTTTATTTCGTGGAAAAGGTGGCCTTTCAGGAGCCGTACCGGCTGCTGCGTTTTGCTGATCGTACGGAACTGAGCGATTATCTCATGGGCAAGTACGATGTCTCCTGGGGACAGAGCACGGCGCGCCCGTTTATCATGGAGAACGATGAACTTATGGAAGGCTGGCGTTCAAACCCGGACAGTGCCGACGCAGCGTATTATTAGGGCGCACCATGGCTGATCGCGTGAAAAATGCAATAAACAGGAGCCGACCGGACGGGTAACGCCGGTCAGCTCCTGTTTCCTTTTTATTTGCGCATAAGGCTATCCTGCGCTTCCTCCCATGGGAAGGGCTTTCCTTTCAGCACAGACCTGCGCAGATAGGAGAAGGTCTCCGCTTCGCCCTTCTCGGCCAGCATCCCCAGAATGAAGCGGAGCTGGCGGCTGGTTTCCGGGTGCATCAAATCCTTTTCCCGGCTGCGCTCAAAGTATTGCAGGGCGGAATCGTCCCGGTAGGCTTTGCCCTGATAGGTCATGCAGGCCGCACGGCGATCCATCACCATCTCCACGAAGTACCGCCGGGGCATGGGGACGGACTCGTAGCACTTCGTCTCCCGGTTCATGTCCGTCCAGTATTCGTAGTGGTGGCGGTTGCGCCCCTTGTGGTGCATCCACGCCTCGCTGTAGCCCTTGTCCTCCCGCTCGGCGGCGTTGGGACTGCGGTTGCCCTGATAGTACCGCGCCCCCGTCCAGAATTCCGTGGGGGAGTATTTGCTCAGGTCGTGGGTCAGCCCCTGACGGTACAGCCCCACCCGAAAGCAGCCCAGCATCACCAGCCAGCGGTGCTTGGTTATGGTTTTGAAATGCTGCCACGGTTTCACACAATTCCCTCCCAACGTAAGGTGCGGATTTTAACCCTCGGCCACCACAATTTCCGAGACCTTCAGACCGGGGTTGCGGCGGCAGGTGAAGTCGATCGCCCAGAAGCTGGAGAATACCAGCAGGCTGCGGCCGCGATAGTCCTCAAGAAGCTCCGCGTCGGAGCCGAGGTTCAGATCGGTCAGGTCGCCGGGGTATTCGTCGATGAGACGGATCTCCTCGTAGGGCAGCATATCCATCCGCAGATCCACGCCGTACTCGTTTTTCATGCGGTACTGGAACACGTCAAATTGCAGCGTACCCACGACGCCCACGATGACTTCCTCGTAGCCGGAGCCGGGAACCTTGAAAATCTGGATGGCGCCCTCCTGGGCGATCTGCTCGGTGCCCTTGACGAACTGCTTGCGCTTCATGGAATCCTTGGCGGATACCCGGCAGAAATGCTCGGGGGCAAAGGTGGGGATGCCGGAATATTTGAACTTCTTCCCCGGAACGGTGATGGTATCGCCGATGGAGAAAATGCCCGGGTCAAACACACCGATGACGTCCCCGGCGTAGGCTTCGTCCACGATTTCCCGCTCGGCGGCCATCAGCTGCTGGGGCTGAGAAAGACGCATTTTCTTATTGCCCTGCACGTGGAAATATTCCGCGTCCCGCTGGAACTTGCCGGAGCAGATGCGCATGAAAGCCAGACGATCCCGGTGCGCCTTGTTCATGTTCGCCTGAATCTTGAAGACGAAGGCGGAGAAATCCGGGCTGAAGGGGTCGATCACGCCGCAGTCGGCGGTGCGGGCGAGAGGGGGCGGCGTGAGCTTCAGGAACGCTTCCAGAAACGGCTCAATGCCGAAATTGGTCAGCGCGGAGCCGAAGAACACAGGCGACAGCTGCCCGTCCCGGACGGCCTGCATATCCATTTCCCGTCCGGCGGACAGAAGCTCTACGTCGTCGATGAGCTGCCGGTGCTTTTCCTCGCTGTCCAGCAGCTGGGCAACCTGCGGGTCGTACAGATCGATTTCCAGTTTGTCCGCCCGCTTTTTTCCGGAGACGCCTGAGAAGAACAGCAGCTCGGCCTTCTCCCGGTCGTAAACGCCCTGAAAATCCTTGCCGGAGCCGATGGGCCAGTTCATGGCGTAGGTCTCGATGCCCAGTTCCCGTTCCACCTCGTCCAGAAGGTCGAAGGGATCCTTGGCCTCCCGGTCCATCTTGTTCACGAAGGTGAAAATGGGAATGTGGCGCATGGCGCAGACCTTGAACAGCTTCCGGGTCTGGGGCTCCACGCCCTTGGCGCCGTCGATGACCATGACGGCGGAGTCGGCGGCCATGAGGGTGCGGTAGGTATCCTCGGAGAAGTCCTGATGGCCGGGGGTGTCCAGAATGTTGATGCAGAAGCCGTTGTACTGAAACTGCATCACGGAGGACGTGACGGAAATACCGCGCTGCTTTTCGATCTCCATCCAGTCGGAGGTGGCGGCGCGGGAGTTTTTCTTGCCCTTGACCACGCCTGCCTGGGCGATGGCGCCGCCGTAGAGCAGGAACTTTTCGGTCAGGGTGGTTTTACCGGCGTCGGGGTGAGAAATGATGGCAAAGGTACGCCGCCGGCTGATTTCTTCGGTTAATTGAGACATAGTGTTCCCTCCAGAATATCGGTTTTTAGTTGCAGGGGAGGGGGACTATGGGGGAAAATGAAAACGCATACGGCCTCCAAAACACGATAAATAGGATAATCCAATTCAGTCTACCACATTTTTTCGGAAGATACAATAGGAAAAGGGAAAATGAACCGTTTCTTCATTGCCTTTTTTTCACTCCTGTGTTAAACTAACAATATAGTGAGGAGGGAAGCGGCGGATGGAGCTGAACGATATCTACGACGAGAACCGGAACCTGACGGGGAAGCTGCACAGGCGGGGAACGCCATGGAAGCCGGGAGAATACGGCGTCGTGGTCTGCGTCTGGGTCTACGACGGCCGGGGGCATCTGCTTCTGACCCGCCGCGCCCGGGAAAAGAGCTTCGCCGGGACATGGGAAAACTCCGGCGGCGCGGTGAAGGCGGGGGAGACCAGCCGTCAGGCCATCGCCCGGGAACTGTACGAGGAGACGGGCATTCAGGCGGAGCCGGAGGAATTTGAGCTACTGGACAGCGACCGGGAGCGCAACATCTTCTATGACCACTACTGCCTGTTCCGGCGTATCCCCCTGAAAAGCATCGTTTTGCAGCCCGGGGAGACGGACAACGTGATGTGGGCGAGCTTCGGGAAGGTGGACTGGATGATCCGCACGGGGAAAATGTGCAGGATCATCGGCCATCAGTTCTACAGGCAGGAAAAGGCGCTGCGTTTGCGCAACATGCCTAAGTTTGGCAGGTAAAATTTGGCAGGGGCAGGGGCGGTTTGCCCTTGCCTTTTTTGCGGTATCGGGATATAATGAAAAAAAGCGTTTTTCAGGTGTCCGGCGAAAACGCTTCTGCCGGACATGAGAAAAACGCTTTTATTATTTAACCGGAGGTAACTGTTATGATCACATTGATGAATCTGCCCATCCGCAGAGGCAACGCACCGCTTCGCATCGCCCGGGGACATTTTGCCACCAATCACTCCCACATCAATTACTTCGTGGACATCACCTACCAGAAGACCCGCCTGAGCGAGGCCAAGGACAGCGCCCATCAGCTGGTGTCCCACTTCATCAACGACACTCCGGTGGATACCATTCTGTGTCTGGACGGCACCGCGGTGCTGGGTACGTGTCTGGCCGAGGAGCTGACGAAAAGCGGCTTCCAGACCATCAACGCCCACCAGACCATCTACGTTCTGGAGCCGGAATACAACGCCAACTCCCAGATCATTTTCCGGGACAATACCCGCAAGATGATCACCGGCAAGCACGTTCTGGTGCTGATGGCCTCCGTTACCACCGGCTTTACGGCCAAGCGTTCCCTTGAAGCCATCGGCTATTACGGCGGCCATGTGGCGGGCGTCGCCGCGATCTACAGCGCCGTAGAGGAAGTGGCGGGCCACCCCGTGCGCAGCGTCTACACCATCAACGACCTGCCCGGCTACGCAAGCTATGACTACCGGGACTGCCCCTACTGCAAGGCGGGTCAGAAGCTGGACGCACTGGTCAACAGCTTTGGCTATTCCGCGCTGTAACGGCGGCGGAGACAATATAACAACATAATGAAAATGGGAGAATCCGCATTTCCGGCGGGTTCTCCCGTTTTGATACTATTTCCTGATTAAAATCTTAATTTTAATCAGGAAGGCATCGCCTGACGGCGCTGCCTGTTTTGTGATTTATAAGGAAAGAAATCACAAAACAAGTCTCATATGAACTCCATGCCCTTCAGGCAATTAAAATCTTTTTTAAAGATTTTAATTGGAGTTCAGTATGAATTGACGGACACAGACCGCGAACATTGACGTATTGAGGCAGCGCCTTCTTCCAAAATGCAAGCCCGGACACAGAGCGGTCGTATCGCTCGTGCCCGGGCTTATGTCTTTTTATCCGATTTGCCCGTCAGCTCTCCTGAAGCTGCTGCTTGCGGAACTGGAGGGTATAGAGCTGGTAGTAGCGCCCCTTCAGGTGGAGAAGCTCCTGATGGGTGCCCTGCTCCATGATCTCGCCGTGGGACAGCAGGATAATGTTGTCCGCATGCTGGATGGTGCTCAGGCGATGGGCTACGATCAGCATGGTGCCGATGTTCTTCATCTTCTCCAGAGAGTCCTGAATGAGTACCTCCGTCTCCGTGTCGATGTTGGCGGTGGCTTCGTCCAGGATCATGACGGAGGGCTTGTGCAGAATGGTCCGGGCGAAGCTCAGCAGCTGCCGCTGACCCGCGGAGAAGTTGTTGCCCTGCTCCCGGACGGCCTCGTCCAGACCGCCATCCAGCTTCCTGATGAAGCCGTCGGCGTTGACATACCGGCAGGCCTGCCAGACGTCTTCATCCGTCACGTTGTCGGAGCGCAGGACGATGTTGCTGCGGATGTCCCCCGCAAACAGGAATACATCCTGAAGCATCTGTCCGAAGTGGCTGCGCAGAGAGGCGATCTTAATGTGCCGGATATCAATGCCATCGATCAGAATTTGCCCCTTCTGGATATCATAGTTCCGGCAGATCAGGCTCAGGATGGTGGACTTTCCGGAACCGGTAGCCCCAACAAAGGCCACGGTCTGCTTGGGATACACATGGAAGGAAACGCCCTTCAGCACCCACTCGCCGGGATTATAGGCAAACCACACGTCCCTGAACTCGATCTCGCCCTTCATTTCCTTCAGCTCGATGGCGTCCGGCTCGTCCACAACCTCGGGAACCATATCCAGAATGGTGAATATCTTCTCCGCCGCGGCGAAGGACTGCTCCAGCATATCAAACTGCTCGGCCAGCGCCTGAATGGGGTTGAAGAACCGGGAGATATACATATAGAAAGCGACCACCGTCTCGCTGGTAATGGTTTGCCCCAGGAAGGTCGTGTCCTTGATATAACCCTTGCAGCCGATATAGAAGAGGAACAGGTTGGATGTGACGAACAGCATGTATACCATGGGCCGGAAGATGCCGAAGACGAACATCCGGTTCATCTTGGTCTTCCCAAGGCGCTTGCTGCGAGCCAGAAATTCGTCCATTTTCCGCTGCTCCTGGTTGAATATCTGGGTGACCTTCATACCGGATAGGTTTTCGGACAGGTAGGTGTTCACATCCGTCCGGGCGTTGTTGACCGTGCGGTGGACATGGCGGGAGAACTTCTGGAAGATGATGGTAAAGATCACCAGAAACGGCACAAAGCACAGCACCATCAGCGTCAGGGCGTAATTCAGGATCAGCATGGCCGCCAGCACACCGATGATCACCAGAGAGTTCTTCGCCAGCGTCACCAGAATGTTGGTAAACAGGTAGCTGATGGAGTTGGGGTCGTTGGTGACTCTCGTCACCAGCTTGCCCACGGGGATCTGGTTCAGCTGGGCGTGGGACAGCTGCTCAATGTGGGTGAAGGTGTCCAGACGAATCTGGGACAGAATTTTCTGGCCGGTCTTCTGCAGGATCATGGCCTGAAAATAGGTGCAGACCATGGACACCGCCAGAATGCCCGCGTACACGGCAACCAGCGAATAGAGCCGGGACAGCTCAAAGCTCTGCTTGATGGTGCCCTGAATGTCTGCCACCAGCAGGGGGGACACCACATCATAGGCGATGGACACCAGCATAATGAGGAACACCAGAACGAAATCCTTTTTATAGGGTCTGGCATAGCCCAGCAGTCTCTTGATGATCTCGCTGTCGGACATATGCCGTTCGCTGGTCTCCTCTTTGGTTTTTCGCTTCAGCACAGCATAGGCCGCAAGGAACAGGATCGTAAACACACCGATGACGGCGCAGACGATCAGAAGGGGAAGATACTCACGCATTGACCGCACCTCCTTCTTCCTCCAGCCGCTGCAAGTCTACCATTTTGCGGTAGGCGGGGTTTTCCGCGTACAGCTTGTCATGGGTGTCAAAGCCCGCAAGACGGCCGTCCTCGATGAACAGGATCTTGTCCATCTGCTCGATGGTGGAAATACGGTGTGCAATGAGAATGGTGGTCTTGCCCGCCCGGGTGGCGCGCAGATTGTCCAGAATGGCCTTTTCCGTTTTGGTATCCACGGCGGACACGGAATCGTCCAGAATCAGAATGGGCGCATCCTTCATCAGCGCCCGGGCGATGGAGATACGCTGCTTCTGGCCGCCGGAGACGGTAACGCCCCGTTCGCCCAGTACCGTCTGATAGCCCATCTGGAATTCGGAGATATTGCCGTCAATATCCGCCAGCTTGGCTGCCCGGCGGATCTCCTCAGAGACGGTTTCGGACTTACCGAAGGCGATGTTGTTCTCAATGGTGTCCGAGAACAGGAAGTTGTCCTGAGGCACATAGGCGCAGGCGTCACGGACGGAGCGGATGGAGAGGTCGTTCACATCCCTGCCGTCAAGGAACAGCTGCCCGTCGTTTACATTGTAAGTGCGCAGGATCAGGTCTACCAGAGTGGTCTTGCCGGAGCCGGTCTTGCCCACCAGACCGATGCTCTCGCCGGGGCGGATGGTAAAGGACACATGCTCCAACGCGGGGATATCCCCGTCGGGGTAGGTAAAGCTCAGGTCGCGGAATTCAATCTCGCCCCTGGGGTCCGTCAGCTCCTGAACGCCGGGGCGGTCAAAAACGTTTTTGGGCGCGTCCAGCAGCTCGCTGATCCGCTTCAGGGACGCTTTGCCCCGGGAGGTCATGTCGATCAGATCGGCCACAGCCATAATGGGCCAGACCACGGCGTTGAAATAGCCGATGAACTCCATAAGCTGACCGGCGTTGAACTGACCCTTGTAGACCAGATAGCCGCCGTAGCCCAGAATCACGCAGATGACGCTCTCCACGAAGGTGGTCACCAGAATCCGCATCAGTACGGAGGTTTTTGTAAAAGCGATGTTGGAATCCTCGCTGTCCCGGTTCAGCTTTTCAAAGGCCATCAGCTCCTTGGCCTCCTTCACAAAGGCCTTGATGACGGCAATTCCGGAAAAGCTCTCCTGAGCGAAGTCGGACAGATCGGAGAAGCACTTCTGCCGGTAGTCCCACTTCCGGGTCATGTTCTTGCCCACCACCGCGGCGCTGGCGAACAGCAGCCCCATGGGGATCAGGGACAGGACGGTGAGCAGGTGATCCATGCGCCACATTCTGGTAATGGCCAGAGAACACAGAATGATGGGGTCAAAGAACTGCATGAAGCCCCAGCCGTAGCACTCCTGAACAGTGTCCAGATCGTTGGTGAACAGGCTCATCAGATTGCCCACCTTGTTCACCTGATAATACTCCCGGCTCAGGTCTTCTGCGTGGCGAAACATCTTATCCCGCAGGTCCGTCTCCACCTTAGTAGCCGCGCCGAAGATCGTTACCCGCCACAGGAAACGGCCGAAGACGATGGCAAGGATGATGCCGACCATGGGCATGCAGATCCTGTCCAGCAGGAACGCCATATCAAAGGGCACCTGCACGCCGTTTTCCACAATGTATCCTTGATTCAGTCCATTGATGACCAACTGATAAATTTCAGGCACCTTCAGCTGCAAGTAGTCCACGGTAAACAACGCCAGCAGCCCCGTTAGCAGAGCCAGCGCGTACTTGCGGTAATAGACGTTGATATGCTTGCCGAAAATCAAGAAAATTCCTTCTCCTCTCTCTTAACGAAAACTCCAATGAAACCGGTCGATTTCGCCCAGTTTCCCTTGCTGCTCCCCTTCCGCATATTCCGGGAGCGGCGGACAAACTTTTGTTATTGTAGCACAAACATTCGTTTTATGCAAGGAAAAGTTAAAAAGCTTTACGCGGCGGTCTTACAGGGGCAAAATGCCCAATCAGAACACTCACCATTGTCCGGGCAGCAGGACTCGATTCTTATCTGGAAACCTAACTTATTCAATACCCCCTGTGAAACTTCACAGGGGGGCACCGCTTATGAGAAAAAAGGAGCTAATCTTGGTCATGGCCTACCAAAATGTTATAGGCAATGCTGTAGCAGTAGCCGCCATATTTCGTATCCGTTTCTTGAATTGCCTGTTCAGACCGGGCAAAATACAGCTCAACAATGCTGCTGTCGTCCATATTGATCTCTCCTTGTGCGTTTATTTGAGGGCCTTCACTTATATAAACGGAAACAAAACGGTTTTCTTGCATCGGATACAGAAAATAATATCACATACCCGGAATGGAAACAACCGGGCAGCAGGCAAAACCTGCTGCCCGGTCTGATAGATTACGGATTTACTCTATACCGGCAGGTAACAATACCCCCCCTTCCATTTACGCATTTAGACTCAAAAAAGTCGTTGCGCCGCAACGACTTTTTCTCTCAATTTTGGAAGGGGGGTATAGGTATATTCGGAAGCCGAAAATCGGGTTCTAAATGCGGAGAAAACAATTCTGTCGACATCAGAAAGACATTTTCCAAAGAGGGGATACAATATCCTTATCCCAATAGAATTGCGGCAAAAAGTGATTGTGGTACAACGGCTTTTTACTCTAAAATGTCGATACCCGACTGCTGCTTCTTTCCACCTCCAATTCTTGCATAGAAGAATAGAAGCCGGATTTTCCAGTGGCTAATACGATTCCCTTACTTCAATGAAATCGCTGGGAAAATCTATTGTGGCACAAGCACTTTTACACAGCTATTTTTCTACATCGCAACCGCTTCACGACGATTGCATGAGTAAACAAATTAAGAACAAGAAATAAATAGCTTTCCATAGCCCCCTTTTTCTGGTACACTAAAAGAAGAAGGGGGTAT
>ERZ772855.688-NODE-688-length-37469-cov-4.454883_pt1 | contig 37469 bp, 37 predicted proteins | sample MGYA00511900_ERZ772855 | MGnify/ENA primary metagenome ERZ772855 (study PRJEB29015, sample SAMEA2737701) | human gut metagenome | biome: human gut; feature: human-associated habitat; material: faeces | place: China | collected 2012 ... | reverse complement strand
AGAGAATAATTCCTAAACAAAAAGCGTTAGTCTTTGTAGAGTTTGAATAACCTTTTGCGAAAATTGAGCCATTATTTATAACTATTCCAAACAAAAAAAGTTAAGTTTTGGCAACGATTTGGCAACACAATCTAACGCAAAAGTGTTAAGCGAAAAAATGATATAAATTATAATATGAAAGAAGACCTTACTGATTTTCTTTTCCAAACTGGAGAGGAATTTCGGAGAGGTCTTCTTTTTATCTATCAGTTTCATTAAAAGATTAAATATTAATTCAAGGAAAGAGAGGCAGTTATGACAGAAGGAAGAAATATAAACTATTACACAAATGATGGACTTATCATGCAGGGAGAACAGATAGATGCAAGTGCATCTGTTAAAATAGCATTAGACCATGGATGGAGTTCTATAAAAGGAGAACACATTTTTATGGAGAATCTTGTCACACCGGTAGATTATACACCGCTTACTAATAATAGATTATTAGAGTACCGTGGCAGGAAATATATTATCGGTCAGGGAAGATTAGGAAAGCAGGCAACCAAGACAGAAAACAATAATTATTTTCTCCTGACGCTTGCAGGAATTGCAAAGGAGCTTAGCTATCAGAAGCATGAAAAGGCAACGCATGTTGAACTATATGCCGGGGTACCATTTACGATGTTTGGTGCAGAGAGAAAAGCATTTCGTGAATATCTATGGCACAATGAACAGCTTTCATTTACCTTTGAGGGTGTGCATTATTGTTTTTATCTGGATAAGGTGAAAATCTATGCTCAGTGTTATGCGGCGATTGCAAATCGTATGGGAGATATGAACAGACTTCGATGTGTGGATTTAGGTTCTTGGACAATGGATGTTTTGAGTGTAAAGGATAAGGTATCGATGGATAAGGATGCCTACAACAATGAAAAGTGTTGGAATAGGAGCAGGTAAACTCATCAGATTTAGGCAGGTACTTAATTACAGTCAGTGCTTGCCGCTACATATTGATGAAAGAATAATTATTGGCCGTTATTTTACGAATTTTCAGTAGCATATAATAAAATTGTATTTGATTTTATTCCGATAAAAGATTAAAATAATATTGGTATATTGTGTGTTCGTATGGAGGCAAGATTTATGGAATACATGACAACAGTTGAAATGTCAGAAAAATGGAATATTACTTCTAGACGTATTGGTGTTCTTTGTTCAGAAGGAAGAATAGAAGGCGTTATTAAAAAAGGAAAAACATGGCTGATTCCGGCAGATGCAATTAAACCGGTTGATCAAAGAATTAAGTCGGGAAAATATATTAAGTCCGGAAATTAGGATGTGTATTGTGAGAATATTAAGTAGAAAGGAGTCTAGGCTTATGTTACCAGAAGAAAAGGCACGGGTAAAAATAGATAAACAGTTAAGAAATGTCGGTTGGGACATCGTTTCAAGAAATGAATATTTACCTAATAGTACTGTTGCTGTAAAGGAAGCTTTGATGGTTGGTAATACAGAGAGCGATTACCTTTTATTTATAGATGGAAAAGCGATAGCTGTTGTTGAGGCAAAAAGAGAAGAAAATCCTCTTGGAGATGATGTAAAGAAGCAGGCAGAGGATTATGCAGTGTCGCCACAGTCTTGGTACGCATTGTGGTTTGAGAAGCTTATACCATTAGTTTATATGGCAAATGGAAATAAAATATATTTCAAAAATATGCTTGTCGAAGATAGCGAGTACGAAGAATTATCTCAGATGCATTCACCAAAGAAAATGCTTCAGATAGTTGGAAAGAAGTCAGAGTACGGAGCACTCCCGTTACTTGAAAAACGTGGACTGCGTGATTGTCAGTATAATGCCGAGATTAAATTTGAAGAGTCATTAAAACTTGGTAACAAAAAGAATCTGGCAGTACTTGCCACAGGTTCTGGAAAGACGTATCTTGCATGCCTGACTTCTTATAGATTGTTAAACTATACATCTACAAAGAGAATCCTTTTTCTTGTGGATCGTAATAATCTTGCAAGACAAACTGAAACAGAGTTTAGCTTATTTGATAGAACAGAGAATCAGATGAGGATGGGGGATTTATATACCATCAATCGCTTGAAGAAAGAAACTGATATTAAGAGTGATATTGTAATCTCTACAATTCAGAAATTGTTTGCAGTTCTTACTGGACAGGATATTCAGGAAGGCAACGAAGATGCAGAGGATGAAATTGCTAAGAATGCTGAAGAAAAAGACAACAACGAAGTTGTGGAACTTGGCGATGATTTGAAACTTCCTCCAGATTATTTTCAGCTTATTATTGTGGATGAATGTCATAGATCAATTTATGGTAAGTGGAAAAAAGTATTAGATTATTTCTCTAGTGCTACAGTGTTGGGACTTACTGCAACACCAACACCAGAGGCATATGCATATTTTAATAATAACATTATTGAACAGTATACCTATGATGATTCGGTTGTGGATGGTGTAAATGTTCCGCCTAGAATTTATAGAATCATTACAGATGTTACTGAGCATGGCGGAACGATTGAAAAAGGTTCAAAGGTTATTGAAACAGCAAAGAGAAGCGGTAAGTCAGAAACACATAATGCACAGACTACCGTGGAATATGGTTCTGTAGAATTGGATAGGTCGATAGTCAATAAGAATCAGATAAGAGAAGTGTTGATGGCATATAAGAAGGCTATTTATGAAGATTTGTATCCTGAACGAGAAAAGAAGTGGGAGTATATTCCCAAGACACTGATCTTTGCAAAGAGTGATTCTCACGCAACAGATATTGTAGAAATAGCTAAAGAAGTGTTTAAAGCTGAATTTGAAAATGATGAGTTACCAGAGAACTTTGTACAGAAGGTTACATACTCTTCCGGTGATTCCAACGCACTTATCAGAGATCTGAGAACTGAGAAGGATTTTAGAATTGCTGTTACCGTAACATTAGTTGCGACAGGAACGGATGTTAAGCCTTTGGAAGTTGTGCTGTTTATGACGGATGTTCATTCGGATGTGCTTTATACACAGATGAAAGGTAGAGGCTGTCGTGTTATCAGTGATGATAAGTTAAAGGAAATAACACCAAATGCGGATACCAAAGAATGTTATTATATCGTGGATGCAGTTGGTGTAACAGAATCAGAGAAGAATATTCCAAAGCCAGGTGCAGGACAAGGACCAAAGAGAGCTTTATCTTTGGAGCACTTGCTTGAGAGACTGGCTCATAATGAAGTAAGTGATGATAATCTTATGCTTCTTAGAGATTACTGTTCAACAATTAATAGACGTTATGAGGAAAGTGTATTATTTAGCAGGCATCTAGACTATTTTATTACGAATTATGGATTCGCACCAAGAAAGCTTGCAAATGATATAAATACGGCATTTGCAGAAGGAACATTGGTCGAATATATTGGTCCATCGCATGATAATACAGAAAGAATGGCACTTATTTATTGTCTTATAGGAAATTTACAGGCAAGAAATAAATTGCTGGAAATGCAACGGGGTTATATGGTCGAAAGTGATGATAGGGATAAAGTGCTTTATGCAGGTTTCTCAAAAGAATCGGCAAGAACATATATTGAGAATTTTGAAAAATATCTTGAGGATAATAAAGATAGTATAGAAGCACTGCGCATTATTTATAATTCGGAAGATATAGTTATTACACACGAGATGCTTATAGAACTTCGAGACAGATTGTTAGCTGAGAGCAGACAATATGGTGTATATCAGATATGGAAGAATTATAAGATTTTGGACGAGCAGGGTGATGTGGAAGTACTTGATGGCAAAGAAAATGTAAATGCTCTTACGAATTTAATTCAAATTGTACGATACGCATATAAGAAGAACTCAAAGCTTACAAGCCTTATCAATGGTTATGCACAGCGATTTACTTTGTATTGTGGTCAGGCACAACGTGTTCTTACAGAAGACCAGAAGGATATCATACAACAGATTGCAGAATATATCATTAATGATGGTGCAATCACGGTCATGGAATTGAATGAAACTGATACAGAATTATGGAAGAGAGCAGTTAAGAGTTTTGGGGGTGCTGCATTGGCAAGCGAGATTCAAACGCTTTCAAAATTTATATTAAAGGTGGCATAGTATGGCAAATCAAAAGAGCGAGGCAGCGTTAATAAAAAAGGTTGGAGATATTGCAAATGTAATGGCGGCAGCAGGTGTTGGATTTACAGATTATATAACACAGCTTACATACATTTTATTCCTGAAAATGGATAATGAGAAAGAAGAATTAGGACTTGGCAGTTCAATTCCGGAAGGTTACAAGTGGAAGGAATTGTGTGACCTTAGTGGTACGGATCTTGTAGATAAGTATGAGGAAATTCTCAGTGAACTTTCTAAGGAAGAAGGTCTTATCGGAACAATCTTCACAAGAGCCAGTAATAAGATTGACAGACCGGTTATGCTTGCAAAGGTTATCGAAATGGTTGCCGGAGAAGATTGGTATATGATGGAAGGTGACTTAAAGGGTGCTATTTATGAATCAATCCTTGAAAAGAATGGACAGGATAAAAAGAGTGGTGCAGGTCAGTATTTTACACCGAGAGCATTGATTCAAGCAATTGTGAAGGTAGTAGATCCGAAGATTGGTGAAACCGTAGCAGATCCTGCATGTGGAACTGGTGGGTTTCTTCTTGCCGCTTATGAACATATGAAGAATCAAAGTAAGGATATGGAGAAACAAAAGTTTTTGAAGAACAATGCGTTACATGGAGCGGATAATACAGCACTTGTAGTTACGCTTGCATCAATGAATCTATATCTTCACGATATTGGTGTAAATAGAAGCCCTATTGAATATAAGGATTCACTTATAGATACGTCGGATAATATGTACGATGTGATTTTAGCGAATCCACCATTTGGAACAAGACCACAGGGAAGTGTTGAAGTTGCAGCGAATAGACCAGAGTTTATTAAGACAAGTGATAACCAGGTTAATTTTTTACAGCATATTATGTCAATTGTTAAGACTGGGGGACGTGTCGGCGTGGTACTTCCTGATAGTGTGCTTACAGATACCGGAGCAACCGAAAAGGTTAGAGAAAAGCTTTTGAAGGATTTCAATCTTCATACGATTCTCAGATTACCTACAGGTATTTTCTATGCAAATGGAGTAAAGACAAATGTATTGTTCTTTGAGAAAGGCGAACCAACAAAAGAAATCTGGGTATACGATTATAGAACCGGAATAAAACATACTTTGGCTACAAAGCCAATGACAAGGGCGCATCTGCAGGATTTTGTGGATTGTTATTGCACGGGTCATATGCAAGACCGTGTTGCAACGTATAGTGCTGAGAATCCTAACGGAAGATGGAGATGCTTCTCTGAGGAAGAAGTGAAGAACGCTGACAATCTTGATTTCAAATGGCTTGATTTGGAAGAAAAGGACGAGAGAACTGTAGCAGAGGTACTTGAAGATATGCAGGCTGAATCTGATGGAATTGCTGAAGCGGTAGCACAGCTTAAGCAGTTGTTGGGAGGAATTGAGATTTGATAGATATTAATTCAATGAAAGACAAAATCCTTGAATTTGCAATTATAGGAAAATTATCAGAACAATGTATTGAAGATGGAAATGCTGAGGAACTGTACAACAAATTAACAAGCGAAAGAAAAAGATTAGTTAATAATAAAATTATTAAGAATAAAGAGTTTGAACCAATATTAGAGGATAAGGGATTGTTTGAAATCCCGAATAATTGGAAATGGATTAGGCTAGGAGAGATATCTTCTATTATCTCAAAAGGAACCACTCCAAGAGGAGGAAATGTTGCATATACAGACAGTGGCATAGGTTTTTTACGTGCTGAAAATCTTGTTGGATATGACCGTATTGATTGTTCAAATATGAAATATGTAGATGAAGATACACATCTAGGTTTCTTGAAGCGATCTATATTGGAAGACGGCGATGTTCTTATATCAATTGCAGGAACATTGGGACGAACTGGGTTAGTAAGAAGCGATAATTTGCCATTGAATATAAATCAGGCGATTGCTTTTATCAGATTCGCAAGTAAAGAAGCGATTAATGTCGAGTATGTTTCAGATATATTAAATGCACCAACAATTCAAAAAGAATTAGGAAATAAAAAAGTTGATATGGCTATTCCTAATTTATCACTAGATGTAATTGCAAATTCTATGATTCCATTGCCGACGTTGGCAGAACAAAAAAGAATTGTTGAGAAAATTAGGAATTCTTTTGAGTGTTTAGATAAGATAGATGAGCTTCAAACGCAATATGCCTCGGACATTGATGTACTTAAGAGCAAATTAATTGATGCAGGTATTCGAGGCAAATTAACAGAGCAACTTCCAGAGGATGGGACTGCAGAAGAATTATATGTATCTGTAACTGAAGAGAAAAAGCAGATTGTGAAGGACAGAAAAGGTCGTGAAGATAAAAATATAAAAGAGTTAGATGACGAAGTTCCATATGAATTACCAACTAATTGGAAATGGGTAAGGTTTGGTGAAATTGGATTATTTAAGAAGGGACCTTTTGGAAGTGCTTTGACAAAAGCAATGTTTGTTCCAAAATCTGATGATACAGTTAAGGTGTATGAACAACAACATGCAATTCAAAAAAATAGTGAACTTGGAATATACTATATAACCAGAGAATATTTCGATGATAAGATGAGTGGATTTGAAGTATTACCTGGAGATATCATTGTAAGCTGTGCGGGAACAATTGGTGAGACATACATTCTTCCCGATGAAATTGAGCAGGGAATAATAAATCAAGCGTTAATGAGAGTGTCACTTGTGCCTTCGGTTAATAAGCGATTTTTTCAGTATTATTTTGATGCAAACCTTAAAAAGACTGCGCAGGAAGAAAGCAATGGAAGCGCTATAAAAAATATTCCACCATTTGATGTAATGAAGAATTGGTATTTTCCGTTAGCGCCGTTAAAAGAGCAGGAAAGAATTGTTGATAAAATAGATGAACTATTGTCACTCATGTAGATTGAGGAAGGAGGCAAGGCAATATGCTGGATGTTGAAAGAAGAATATTGGATATAGATAAGACGTTATGTGAAAATATTGATTTGATAGATTTTCAAAATGTAACGAGAGCTCTTGTTTCTCAAAATCTTTTGTCACAGTCAAGGAATCTCATTGAGCATATTGCCGTCAGAGCATATTCCGAGGGTAAAGATGTTCGAGTGAATTGGGATACAATTAATGCTGGGTTGGATTATATTATACACAATGGTAAATATCTATTTTTGAGAAAATTTCATAATTTTTTGCAAGAATCGAAATCACATTACACGCCAGATGCTGAAGGGGCAGAAAGATTAATGCTTAAGTATTACCAATATTTTGTGATGATTCGAGGATTTGTAAAAGATGAGTATGGATTGGAAATATTACATAATTTAGAAAAGTTTCCAACTGATCAAGATGAAACAATTGAATTATTTCACGAAAAGATAGTAGAAAAATTGAAAATGAGAAGGCAACATGTGGAATATGATCGGACAGAAAGACTATATGTTCATAAAGTTGCACTATTTGTTGTTGGAGGTAGGATTTATTTTGAGATGGTACTTACACCTGCATATGACACAACAAGTAAATTTGAAAGATTTATTGCATATGCTACTTATATGATTCCTTCACATTATTCTATCAAGGCGGCAATATTTTGTGATACCATTGAAATTGATGGTAATGTGATGCCTATAAGTATCATGACAGAGTATACAGTTTCTGTAAGACCTTGTGAATTAAATAATTTTGCAAAAATTTTTAGATATAAAATAAAAATGGATGCTAATCATGCTGAGTATATAGGAATGATGAATTACCTGACTAATTCTGGTGCTAGTTTGTTGGACGTTGCTATGTTATCAGATGATGAGTATGCGAATGTGAAACAAAAAATGTTTGTGAACGCTCAGGCACATAATTTTGAACCGGTGCTCGATGAATGCCGTGAATTTATTAAGGATAATAGGTCAGGCTCAAATGTCATTCGTTATTTACTTCATACGTTGAATAATAAGGTAATCAAAGCACAGTATGCCCCAGAAAATAATTCGGTTTTATCAGATTTACAGTTGGAGTATGGATGTATCCCTTTTGATCAAATGCCATTTGCCTCTTCATTGATTCAACATAATCCATCAATATCAGAATTATATGGTTGCATTAATTCAGACAATAGGGAACATGAAATGATTGCTGGATTTATTCTAGAAAATATGAGCACAAATGGTGTGTTATACACTACGGATAAGGAATTAAAGAAATTTGCTTCGGATGCAGAGCAATTAATTGATAAATTTAATGCTAAGGTTTATTTCAAGCATAGAGCAAGAAGAAATATTGCTAAGTTTGGCGACAATTATTACATAAAAGGAGCTTTAACTGACACTAAGACCATAATGGAAGCTTTACAGGAAAAATCGATAAAAGGTCTCCAAGGATATGAGAATGCAATGTGTTCATGGATTGAAGAGAAAGGCAATATTGATAGTGAGGAGAAGAAAAATATATTAGTAAAGTTATATGCTAATAGTAATGTGGCTCTTATATATGGTGCTGCAGGAACTGGAAAGACATATCTAATTAATTTATTGTCACAGTTTATGGATTCTCAAAGCAAATTATATTTGGCTAATACATATCCAGCGGTAGAAAATTTGAGGCGAAAAGTGAAAGCACAGAATTGCGATTTTATGACAGTTAAGAAGTATGCCATGTCTAGTAGTGTATCAAAGAAGTACGATGTTCTTATTGTAGATGAGTGCAGTATGGTTAGCAATGAAGATATGGTAGCAGTGTTTAACAAGATTGATTGTAGGCTAATGCTTTTGGTTGGAGATACATATCAGATTGAATCTATTACCTTTGGCAATTGGTTTTCAATGGCAAAGTATTTTATTCCACAATATACATGGTATGAGCTGACTATGCCATATAGAACAAATGACCCAATGTTACTTGATTTGTGGACTAAAGTACGAAATATTGATGAAGATTTGACGGAATATATTGTTCATAATAGATATTCGTCAAATTTGGATTCTTCTGTATATAAAAAACAGGCTGAGGATGAGATAATTCTTTGTCTTAATTATGATGGGTTGTATGGCATTAATAATATTAACCGATTCCTTCAGGAGAATAACAAGAGTGAGCCACATATATGGGGACTATGGACATATAAGGTTGGGGATCCAATATTGTTTAATGAATCAGATCGATTCGCCCCTTTATTGTATAACAATTTGAAAGGAACGATTGTTGATATTGAGGAGGATTTAGAAAACGAAAAAATATGGTTCAGCATAGAGATAGACAAGCCATTAACTGAATTAGATGTACAATATTATGATATAGAACTCTTAAAAGATAGAACACCAGGAAAATCAGTAATACGGTTTTATGCACGAAAGAAAAAGGAGAGTGATGATGACAGAAGTATTGCTGATGATACTGTCATTCCATTCCAGATTGCATATGCTGTTTCCATCCATAAGGCTCAGGGTCTGGAATATGATTCAGTAAAAGTAATAATAACACGAGAAGTTGATGAACGAATTACGCATAACATTTTTTATACGGCAATTACTCGGTCCAAAAGGCTTTTGAAGATATACTGGAGTCCTGAAACGCAGGAAAAGGTTATTAATTCATTTGAATTATCAGATAATAAACGTGATGCAACTATATTTGCGGCTCAGACAGGATTAAAGATGGTGAAAATGAGGGGAAAAAGAAATAAAGAGCAGGTTAATAGATAGAATTATGAATTCGAAATATATTTTTCAAGGATATCTTTGAGTGGAAAAGGAGTGACATTAAATGGTAGATATATATACAGATAAAAAAGAATCAAAGGACTGGATTCTTCAAAACGACTTGTATTTCAATTTAAATACAAGTAATGAAGAAATGTCCTCAAATGAAATAAATCTCATTCAGCAAGTAGATGAGGCGAAGTTGACACCAGATAAGCATATTGAAACAAAATATGGTTTAGGTACAATCCGTAATTTGTCATCTGGCTGCAAGACATTACTTAATATTGTAAAGCATCCTGATAAGGTGGTGAATGTAGAAGAATGTGGTCCGAATGTGCTTAAAATAATTTTTACTATGGATAATATAAAGATTTATATGTCCAGACCATCGCTTTTTGATATCCCGGATGATGTGCAAATCAGATTCAATGATTCTGATATAGTGACCGGAGGGAGAGGATATAATGCCTGGTGGGGCAAGGAGTATGAAAGGAGAGAAGCAGATGATTTATAAGAATATTACATTTAAAGCAGATCCATTTTCATACAATCTGGAATTTGACGATAGAATAACTCTTGTTGGCGGAAATAGCGGTACCGGTAAAACAGTGCTTTATGAAATGTTAGAAGATCTACGATTAACTAATGAATACAAAGCTATAAAATTGTTTAATTACAAATCAGATAATTTCTCAGAGTCGATTGGAAAGTGCAGAGATAGTTTTATTGTGGTTGATAATGCCGATAATTTGATTAATGATGAGGTCAGACGTTTTATTAATTTTGAGCCGTCGAATCAATATATGCTTTTCCTACGAAATTGCGATGGACTAAATGTATCTGATAAGAGTTTTAAGGTGTTGAAGTTTGATAATAATAGGATAACACTGGAAGAGGAGTTGTGATATGAAGTATTTATGGACAGAAGATACCGGCGCAGGACTTCACTTCTGGAAATTGGTTAACCAACTTTTCTTCAATGATGCACTTGTTGTCGAAAGTAAAGAAAGCAATCAGGGCTTATTGGATGCGTTGTCAGATATTGAAATGAAAGAGGACGATAAGTATTATATTGCATTTGATTATGTGGTTGATAATCAGGATATTCGTAACAAGTATCGTATGTTGAAATCAATAGCAGATAAGGCAGAAGGGAAGATTATAATTCTAGATATGATTTGTTTTGAATACCTGATTCTTGCTTTTGATAAGCTGGTGGCATGGACAGGTACCGGAAAGACAGATAAAATCAAAATTCGTGAAGAGGTGTTGGCAGCAGTTGAGGATCACAGGATTAATTTGTTAAAGATTGATGATGAGAAGACATTGCAGTATATAGCAGGTTTTAAGAGATATTCTACAGAACGAGTGATGAAGTCTTTGGTGGGTGAATTTACACAAAATGAGAAGTGGTCTGTTAAAGGGGCACTTATGGGAGAGTGCTGGTACAAGGATTGCTGTGTGTCGGAACATCCGGATAATCTGAGGTGTGGTAAGCCGGAGATTGAGGATGGGAATGAGAAGATGAGGATGCTGATACAGTCGGAGGAAGTACATCGCATATTAGAGTTCATGTAAATTGGTTATTTCTGAGTAATATTAAATTCTTTGAAATAACTATGAAGGAAAAGTGGCGGAGGCGGATTATTGAAGGAGAAGGATATATTGAAGAGGCTTGTTAAGAATGATGCCTTATTCAGAAATATACACGTAATAACACAAAATTATGATATTATTCCAAAGGACAAAAATCACATGGGAGCTTATATTGAATTCCAAGATTTGAATGAGTTACGTGAAGATTTTTTGGAGGAACTGATAGATTCAATTGTTGATTGGATATATAGCTCTGACAAGTTTGCGGAGTTGAAACAAAAAGCAATGGACAAAGGAAAATCAGATGCGGCAGCAACTCAGGAGGTTGGTAGAAAAGCAAGGCAGAAATTTAGAGCTGACCATAATACTGATGAATTGTTAATCCAGGGACAGTTTGGAGAATTATTATTATTTCATTTTATACAAAGATTTATGAAGGCAACGCCTTTATTGAGAAAAATGAAGATAGCTACATCTTCAGAACATGAAAGATTTGGTGCGGATGCAATTCATTATAAAATTCAGGATGGAAAAAATATTATAATTCTTGGAGAAGCAAAAACATATAGTAGTAAATACAAATTTGCCACAGCATTTTCTGATGCATTAAATAGTATTATTAATACATATAAAGAGCACAGAAGAGAGCTAAATCTTTATGTGCACGAGGACTTTTTGGATAATGAGATGAATCAGGTTGCAGAAGATTACTTGAATAATACACTTGAAAATGTTGAGGTTCATTTAGTTAGCATAATTACCTATAATGAAAATAAAAAATTGAAATTTGATACAGAGACAGGAATTAGAAATCAAATAGAGACGATAATTGCAGAAAGATATCATTTGTTTGATAATAATAAAATTGATGTTGAGAATAATCCTATACTGAGGCGGATAACATATATTGTTTTTCCTGTATGGGATTTGAAAGGTTTGGTTGAAGAATTCCAAAAGATGATATGATTCAAAATGAGGTACATGATCTATGGAAGAGAAAAAGAATCAAGTTCTTTATAAGTGGCTTGAAATTGATTTGGTTAATATTGCTGAAAAAATGGGACTGTCAGACAAAAGTTGTGACGCAAATTTAGAGTTACTTATGGATACAATTCGTTGTCTTGATTATGAATCTATTGTAGTTGAAAAACCATCAGTGAATTATATTATTACTGTTATTGGTTTAATGTGGGAGCATGTTGATCATACTAAATTTGATTTAAGAAAATTCGTTATTAAAATCTTATCACGTATCGGATATCCTACTTCTGCAATAATATGTGATAAAGATTTCGATAAAGAAAATGGAACTTTTTCAGGAATAGATAGTTGGATAGATGAGGTTGCTCTGACAATTAATCAAATGAAAAATGAGATTATGGTTGCTGACCAAAAATATCTTCTTACAGATTATCAAAAACAGATATGGGATAGCATGGATAACGATAAGGTATTGGGGATATCGGCACCGACATCAGCGGGAAAATCTTTTGTTATTCTTTTGAAACTTGTAGATAAGTTGATAAATGATAATATAGATATTGTATATATTGTTCCGACTTTAAGCTTATTAAATCAAGTAACTGAGGATTTTAATAGAGAATTGAAAAAAGTTGGAGTAACAGATTATTGGATTTCAAATTCATTTGATGATCAACAATTATCGAATAAAAAGAATATTTATATTATGACACAGGAAAAAGCCATAGCTGCTTTTTCTGATACAGAGAAGGCCTTTACAAAAAGATTGATCCTTGTAGCAGATGAAATTCAAAATATTGAAAGAATAAGAGAGGACAAGGATCAAAGAGCTAAAATTTTATATGACACTTTAATTGAATTTAGATATAAAGATAATGTTGAACAAATTATTATATCGGGACCTAGAATAGAACAAATTGAAAAAGTTGGTAAAAGTATTTTTGGTATTGAAACAAAAGATCATACAACGGATATTAGTCCGGTACTCAATTTAACATATAGCATAAAAAAAGTTGATAAAAAGTATTACTTGAAACAGTATTGTGCATTGACACAGGAACCATTGACTTTAGAAATTGAAAATGCAGAAATTATTGAGGGATATGGGAAAAAACAGTATACAGATAGGTATTTGTCATATCTAAACAATGTAGTAAAAGGAGTGGGTGAGAATTGTCAAAATATAGTTTTTTCACCGACTTCAGATTCCGCGAGAAAGATTGCAATGGCATTAGGTGACACAAGCAACGGGATTGAAAGAGAACTTATTGAGTATTATGGTATGACGGTTAGAGAAAATTATTCTCTTTGTCAAACATTGGAAAAAGGGGTTGCGTATCACCATGGAAAGTTACCTATGCATGTGAGAAGAACCTTAGAAAAAGCGATAGCAGATAAAAAAATAAATACGGTTGTGTGTACGACTACCTTATTGCAAGGAGTCAATTTGCCAGCTCAGAATGTTTTTATTAGGAACCCACATCTTTATGTTAAGAAACAAAAGGAATCTTCTGAATTGACGAATTATGAGATGGCTAATTTGCGAGGTCGGGCAGGAAGATTGTTAAAAGATTATATAGGTCGAACATTTGTGATGGATGAGGATGAGTTTATAGATTCGGAAGGCTACGAGCAGCTTGAATTATTTGAAGATGTTACCAAGGAGCTTCCTTCAGGCTATGAACAAAAGTTTGAAGAATATAAAGATTTTATAGAGGAAGCATTAGATAATAATACGCCAGTAGATGCAACTATGAAAAAATATGGATATATTATTTCATATATAAGACAATCTGTTTTGAAGTATGGTGCTGAATCGCGTGGTCGTATGAAAAATGTTGGAATAAAACTTACACAAAAACAGGTTGCAGCAATTATATTAAAACTCGATTCAATAGACGTTCCTAAAGAAATTTGTTATAAAAACAGGTATTGGGATCCGCTTGTATTGGATTTTATTTATAATGAATATGATGGAAAACTCCCTAATACACCGATGGAAAAAGGTGCAAAAAGTAAGTTGGATAAGGCAATGCGTTTTCTTAGGGAAAATGATGTAACGGCTGAAATGTATAATAAAAATATACCTTCAACATATAGGAAGGGGACAATGCGGAGTATAATGTCTGGCTTATCATTACAGTGGGCTAATGGAAAGGCACTTTGTGAAATATTGAACAACTCAAGATATGAGGGAGATGATGGAGCGGATAATATTGATAGTACTATAGAATTGTTGCAAAATACAATCTCGTACAACTTACCATTGTTGCTAAAACCTCTTTATGATATGAAACAATCAGAGAGTCCTTTTTTGAAGTGCATGCAAGTAGGAGCTTTTGGTGTAGTAGAAAGATGCATGATTGAAATGGGAGTTCCAAGGGAATCAGCATTGTATCTGTATAAAAAGATATTTGATGAAAAAGAAATTAAAGTCGAGAATCGATTAGAGTTAGAACAGATAATAAGAGAAAAGATTCGATTAGAATATAAAAACATACCATATTGGATACAGGTGCAGTTGGATTTTTTGATTTAATTTTAGGTATGTTTTATATAAGATTAAAGGAGATGATGCAAAATGATATATGTTATAGAATCTATCATTTTTATTGCAATGATATATATTTAATAATATACGAAATATGAAATTCTATACATGGGTATTAAAACATAATAAATATACATTTGATGTGTGGGCTCAAGCAAAAGAGAGTTTTGCTTACATTGTAGAGACAATGCCAACATTTTCATTTGCACCTACAAGCTGGGATTACTATCAAATGAGAAAAGAATGGTATAATACCTATAATATCGGTGAGAAATTTTTAATATGTATTGGAATGACATTATTAGCTATAAGAGGAATAGTCGGGAATGTTTTAATAGATTTAGTATTTGTTATTACATTTTTGTATGAACGTAAAGTTTTGCGGATAAATTCTATAATTAATTTGGTGAAAGAAATAGATGTTGGGGCAATTATAGAGTCTTTGGTAAGTTTTATTTCTGAAAATGGAAATGTCATATTGCTTATAGTGTTTGTTTCCTTAGCGGTATATGCAATGTATGAACGAAAAAAAATTGCAGCCTATCAATTAGAGGCTATTTGGGGGAAGGATGCAACAAATGTTAAACAAGTAGCTGATCGGCAAAAAGCAATTGAAGATATATTATTTTGTCTTAGAGTCAAAATCTATAATAATTCATGTGTTATTAAACAAAATATTCGATTTATTGAGGCGAGAAAACACACCAATGATTCTTATTTGATAAGTAGATATGAAGATTACACAGCGGAAATAGAGCAAATAAAAAAACTTTTAGCTGAAATATGGAATATTCCGTATGGAATAACAATCTATGCTAAACATAATCGAAAAGCATTTGTTCAGTTAAGAATTTTGGAATTACTTCTAAGCGATAATATTGGACGTATAGAATTGGATGAATGCAATAAGCCAGCACTTACAAAAATAGATTTAACTCAATCAAATAGTGAATTAAAGCGGGAGTTTATGATAAAGTGGATGCATTGTATATCTCAAGTGGATGGAATAACTAGGTATTTAAAATATATGAATAAAAAGATGATGAGATATCAAAGGTTGATTACTAATGTTACAGATGTAAAAGAACTAAAAGAAATTGTAGAAAATATAAAAGACTGAGCAATAGGTGAATTATATAGAGCTTGCAATATACATGACACTAGACTATAATGTTCCTATGGCAACAGTTTGGCAACAACCATTCAGTAGGTCGAAATAATCATTGTAATTTATATAAAAATATGCCCCATATCCGAATAAAACTTAAATAAAATAAGTTAATTTAATTTCGGGACATAAAGAGTTTGAATAAGGTAAAATCAGCGGGAAGCCAGTGTTTATGCGGCTTTCCGAGACCGTTTCAAGTTTTGTGTAAACGTTAAAAACTGATATAAGATTTGTGAATAGTTACAAATGGGCAGAGCCGATTTTTCAGTTTCTGCCCATATCTGCATTGTGCAACATATTTACAACAGTAACTTTGCAAACAAAAAATGAAATATGCAAATAAAGTGAAAAGGTGAGAAGCTGTAATAGAAGCTAATAAAAACGATTTTGAAAATTTTTAATCCTTATTCCCCCATGCAGGGTATGTCTTGCTTCAAGACATACCCTGCATTTGTGTTTTAAAAGCCATCATGCTAAAATGGGATACATAGTGACAGGCAAAAGGAGGTTTTACCATGTATTATGTACCGGATGGCACAAAGCAGTGCGGATATTATGAATGTAAAAAGTGCGGGAATCGGTTCCTGTCTTTGCAGACGATGACGCGGATTCCCTGTCCGGATTGTGCTGCGGAGATTGATTATGAGATCGGGCCGGATGAAACGCTTGCGGACGTGACAGATACGGCAGTGCTTCTGCAGAAAATCGAGGGCGAGGAGGAAGTGGCGAAAATGGATGCGCTCTTAAGCCTTGCAATTACCGGCGGAGACTTTAACTGGATTTAAGAAAAGATAGAACGGGCAGTGGCTGAAACAAATAAGACACAGAACAGGAGAGGTGACAGAGGTGGAACGGACAACGGCAAAAAAGAATAAATATGAGATCGATATGTGCAACGGAACGATTATGGACAAATTGATTTCCTTCTCGCTGCCGCTCATGCTGTCGGGTATTTTACAGCTGATGTTCAATGCGGTAGATATTATCGTGGTGGGCAGGTTTTCCGGCAGCCAGGCGCTGGCAGCGGTGGGATCGACCAGTGCGCTCATCAACGTGTTCACGAATCTGTTTATCGGAATTTCGCTGGGGGCAAATGTACTGACGGCGCGTTTCTATGCGGCGGGGCGTGAGAAAGAGGTGTCTGAGACCGTACATACCGCGATAACCCTGGCACTGGTCAGTGGAATTGTCATGGCGCTGGTGGGACTTGTTTTTTCCAAGGGAGCGCTGGCGCTGATGGGGACACCGGACGACATCATCGGACTGTCGGCACTTTATATGCGGATCTATTTTCTGGGAATGCCGTTTTTCATGCTCTACAATTATGGCGCGGCGATCCTGCGCGCCGTCGGGGACACGAAGCGTCCGCTGCTGTTTTTGATGATTGCGGGAGTTATCAACGCGTGCTTGAATATGGTGCTTGTCATTGTATTCAAGCTCGGCGTTGCCGGTGTGGCGATCGCCACGGTGATCTCGCAGATGATTTCCTGTGTGCTGGTGTTGCGGTGCCTCTGCCGGTCGGAGAGCAGTTACCGGCTGCGTTTTTCCGAGCTTGGCATGAAAGGGTACTACTTGAAGCAGATCTTTTCGGTCGGCGTTCCGGCAGGAATCCAGAGTACGGTCATTAACTTTTCCAATGTGCTCCTGCAGTCCTCGGTCAATTCGTTCGGATCGACGGCGATGGCAGGCTACACGGCGGCAAACAATCTGCTCGGCTTCTTGTATGTCTCGGTGAACTCCATCACACAGGCGTGCATGAGCTTTACCAGCCAGAATTACGGCGTTGGAAAATTAAAGCGCATGGATCGTGTGCTGGCAGACTGCATGATCTTATCGGTCGTGGTCGCTGTAGCTTTGGGATGCATCTGCTATGGGTTCGGACCGGAAATTTTACAGATCTACACGGAGGATGCCGAGGTAATTGCGTGCGGTATGGAGATCCTTGCATACACGACGATCACCTATTTTCTGTGCGGCTGGATGGATTTGTTCCCGGGGGCGCTGCGCGGCATGGGATATTCCGCGGTGCCGATGGTGTTGTCGGTCATCGGAACGGTTGGTACGAGAGTGGTGTGGATTTTTGGCATTTTTCCATACCACAGATCACTGGCGATTCTGTTTATATCTTATCCAGCGTCGTGGATTATCACGATTGTCCTGCAGGTAATCTGTTTTTACTTTGTGAGACGGAGAGTGCACCGGAGGAGCCAGGCGCTCGCCGGACAGGAAGGCTGATCCCGGAATCCGACAGGAACCCCAGCTCATAGTCCAGCTCATATAACTACACGGAGACAACGATGGAAGCATATTATTACAGCAAAATGGACAAAACAAAGCAGGCAGCATATCATGCGATGCTGCAGGGACTATTGGCGTTGGAGGATTCCATTCCGATGCCGCGCCTTGAGGCGGAGGATCTCTATCAGGTATTTTTCCTGCTGCGGCTGGATCATCCGGAGATTTTCTGGGCGACCGGCTACAAGTACCGGTATTATCCGGAGTCGGCGAATCTTGTGTTCCTGCCGGAATACCTCTTTGAAAAAAGCAAGATCAGAGAGCATCAGAAGGCGATGAAGGCGCGGGTGGAAAAACTGGCGCGCGCGGCGCAGAATCTCTCCGAGTGGGAGAAGGAAAAATACGTCCATGACTTTATCTGCGAAAACGTGCACTATGATAAGCTGAAAAAGCCGTATTCCCATGAGATTATAGGACCGCTCGGACAGGGTGTGGGCGTCTGCGAGGGAATCGCAAAGTCAGTAAAGGTGCTTTGCGATGCACTTGGCATCTGGTGCGTGATCGCCCTGTGCGGAAACTGCCCCGAGAAGGGGATCAAATACCGCCATACGTGGAATATCGTAAAAATTGGCGGGCAGTATTATCATCTGGATGCCACATTTGACAACACGCTCGGTGCGGGAGCACAGATCCGGTACGATTATTTCAATCTCTGCGACAAGAGCATATTCCGGGATCATCAGCCCCTGATCGCGCCTGCGCCGGAATGTACGGATGCAGCGCATTTTTATTATCGGGAGAAAAAGCTTTCCTTCACGAAGGTGGAGGATGTCTATAAACGTGCGCTTCAGACAGCAAAAAAAGGAAAAACGTTTACCTTTCACTGGAGAGGCGGGTATCTCACCAGGGAGGTCTTTGGGGAACTGGTGGAACAGATTTCCGGGGCCGGCAGGGAGAGAGGAAAAAGCGCCAGAGTCAGCGTGAACTGGCAGCAGGCGGTGCTCCGGTTCGATTATGTGGAGGCGGGCAGTGCGCCGGAGGCGCGTATTGTGATGGAAGAAGCGAATGAGGGAGAAAAAGAATGACGGAAGACTTACTGGAACAGATTCGGAGAAAGGATGCGGCGGCGTTTACACACGGAGGAAAATTTCATGCAGACGATGTGTTTTCCGCGGCGCTGCTGCTTTACCTGAATCCGGAGATTGTAATTACGCGCGGCAACAGGGTGCCGGAGGATTTTGACGGGATCGTGTTTGACATCGGAAGAGGACGGTACGACCATCATCAGAAAGACAGCCGGATGCGGGAGAACGGCGTGCCCTATGCAGCGTTCGGGCTGCTGTGGGAGGAACTCGGGGGAGCAATCCTCGGGGAGGAGCTGGCGGCGGAATTTGACGAGGCGTTTGTACAGCCGTTAGATAACAACGACAACACCGGGGAGAAAAACGAGCTGGCGACGCTCATTGGCAATTTTAACCCGGCATGGGATGCGCAGGGCGGAAGCGACGCCGCCTTTTTTCAGGCGGTCAGCGTGGCGGGCATGATTCTTGAAAATAAATTCGAGCGCTATCGCGGAAATGAGCGCGCCGACCGTCAGATCGAGGAGGTGCTGGCGGCGCATGAGCGTGCCGTAGTGTCCGGGGAGACGGCGGAGCGCGATGCCGCGATTCTGATATTGCCCTATTTTATCCCGTGCCAGAAACGCCTGTCGGAGACCGGGATTGCGTTTGTGATTTTCCCGTCGAACCGGGGCGGATACTGTATCCAGCCGCAGAAGCGGGAGTATTCTCTCCATTATAAGTGCAGCTTTCCGGAACGCTGGCTCGGACTGGAAAACGAAGAACTGGCAGAGGCATCGGGATTAAAGAGCGCCGTTTTCTGCCATAAGGGAGGTTTTCTCATGACGGTCGGGGAACTTTCCGATGCGGTGGAGGCATGCCGGATCAGTCTGGACAGCTTCAAGGAAGAGAAGGCGCTTGTAAACGTGGGCGGCAGCGATGCGGCGGACGAACTTTTAAGAGAACTGCCGGGGATGGCGGAAGCGCAGATCTATCATATCCCGCTGCCGGAGCTGCCCGGGCTGGAGCAGGACGGCAGTTACGGTGAAGTGGCGATGGAAAAAACCGACTGGAAGCTTCGGAACAGGGACTATGTGAAACAGATCCTGCAGTACCGGCCGGAGGCTGTTTATGTCGAGGGGGATGTATTTTCGGCATATCCGGTGGTGCATCTGCTCCGGAAAAAGCACGTGCCGGTGCTTGCCATGGCAGAGCGCGGCGGGGAGCGGATCCTCGTGCGGATTCCGTCCGGTTCCTAGATGGGACTTGTAGCAGACAAGCGAAAAGTGCTATGATTCTTATGCAATGTGGAATATGCTTTAGGGAATTTCTGCTTCCGGCGAAGAGGCAGGAAAATCAGATAGACATACCAAGGAGGAATGGATAATGGCTTGTACAACGATTTTAGTGGGAAAAAAAGCATCCTATGACGGATCAACGATGATTGCGCGCAACGACGATTCGGGTTCGGGACATTTTACACCGAAGAAATTTGTGGTCGTGCAGCCCCAGGAGCAGCCGCGACATTATGAGTCTGTGATTTCACATGTGAAGATCGAGCTGCCGGAGCAGCCGATGCGCTATACAGCGGTGCCGAACGCGGTCGACGGGGAAGGCATCTGGGCGGCAAGCGGCGTGAATGAGGCGCATGTTGCCATGACGGCGACGGAGACGATCACCTCGAATCCGCGCGTGCTCGGCGCAGATCCGCTGGTGGTATATCAGAAGGCAGAGGACGGTCAGCCGGAGATCTGCGGAGGAATCGGCGAGGAAGATCTTGTGTGTCTTGTGCTTCCGTATATCCGCAGCGCCAGGGAGGGTGTCAGACGGCTGGGAAGCCTGCTGGAGCAGTACGGCACCTATGAGATGAACGGCATTGCATTTCAGGATCAGGATGAGATCTGGTGGCTGGAGACAATCGGCGGACATCACTGGATGGCGCGCAGAGTGCCGGATGATGTCTATGTGGTCATGCCGAACCAGCTTGGAATCGACCGGTTTGATTTTTCCGATGCCCTCGGGGAGCAGAAGGAATATATGTGCTCGGCGGATCTGGAAGAATTCGTAAAGACGTATCACCTGGATCTCTCACAGGATGGCGAGTTTCATCCGCGCGACGCGTTCGGCAGTCATGACGATGCGGATCATGTATACAACACGCCGCGTGCGTGGTTCATGGAGCGCTATCTGAATCCGCACACGAAGGTGTGGGACGGACCGCATGCGGATTTCACACCGGTTTCGGATGATCTTCCGTGGTGCATGGTACCGGAGAAAAAGGTGACGGTGGAGGACGTCAAATACGTCTTGTCCTCCCATTTCCAGGGAACGCCGTATGATCCGTATGCCGCTTACGGGGATAAGTCCCTGCGCGGTGCATACCGCTCGATCGGCATCAACCGGAACGATTTTCTCGCAGTGATCCAGATGCGCCCGCAGATGGAGCAGGAGAACGGCGTGATCGAATGGCTGGCATTTGCGTCAAACGCATTTAACGTGCTGGTGCCGTTCTATGCCGATGTGGAGGAGACGCCGGAATATCTGTCGAACACGACAGGCGAGGTGTCCACGGAGAACTTTTACTGGTCGAGCCGGCTGATTGCGGCGATGGCAGACGCGTCCTACCGGAGCTCGGTGTTCCATATCGAGCGCTATCAGGAGCATGTGATGGCAAAGGGACATGAGCTGATCCATCACTACGACGAGCTCCTCGCTAAGGAGACGGATGCTGTGATGCGCAGAAGACTTCGCGAGGAGGCAAACCGCAGCATTGCGAAGATGCTGCAGAAGGAGACGGCAGATACCCTGGACAAGGTTTTATTTGAACTCAGCAGTCAGATGAAGAATGCATATTCCAGATCGGATGCATAGGGAGGACTGCCATGGTAAAAATTGATCTGATCACGGGCTTCCTCGGATCGGGGAAGACGACGTTTTTGAAAAAATATGCGAAGCGCCTGATGGAGCAGGGGCAGAATATCGGAATTCTGGAAAATGATTTCGGCGCGGTCAATGTTGATATGATGCTGCTGCAGGAGTTAGAGGGGGAGCAGTGCGAGCTGGAGATGATCTCCGGCGGCTGCGATCCTGAGACGCACCGCAGAAGGTTCCGCACCAAGCTGATCGCTATGGGAATGTGTGGGTATGACCGCGTGCTCGTGGAGCCGTCGGGAATCTACGACATGGACGAGTTCTTTGACGTGTTGCATGAGGAGCCGCTGGATCAGTGGTACGAGATCGGCAATGTGATTGCTGTGGTGGACGCGCGTCTGGAGGACACACTTTCACCGGAGGCGGAGTACCTGCTGGCGTCGCAGGCGGCAAATGCCGGCTGTATGATTTTAAGCAAGTGCGACACGGCGACAGAGGAGCAGCGGCAGAATACGATCGCGCATTTGAAGCGGTCGCTTGCGGCGCTCGGCTGCAAGCAGCGGGCGGATCAGAAAATCTTGTGCGAGGGCGCAGAACCGCTCCCAGATCAGGAGTTTGCCGCGATTCTCTCCTGCGGTTATTATATCGCAAGCTATGAGAAGCCGGACTTTGCGAAGGGACAGGCGTTTGAGTCGTTGTATTTTCTGGATATGCATCTGGACGGAGATGCGGTTACGGCGGCGGTGAAGAAGATGTTGAAAGATCCGGCGTGCGGACATATTTTCCGTGTGAAGGGATTTTTGCAGAATCCGGATGGCACATGGCTGGAGATCAATGCAACACAGCAGGAGATCACGCGAAAGCCGATTGCAAATGGGCAGGATGTTCTGATTGTGGTCGGAGAGAATCTTGTGGAAGACACCATCCGGGCGTATTGGAAAGGTTAGAGACAGACGATGATTTATGTGATGATGGCGCTCTATCAGGAGGCACACGGACTCATCCGGGAACTGGAATTAAAAAAGAACACGGCGTATGCGCCGTTTGAGGTGTTTGACAATGAGAGCGCAGGCATCCGGCTGGTTGTGACCGGTGTGGGGGAGATTGCTGCGGCTGCTGCGACCGCGGCAGTCTGTGCGAGGGATGGAGCAGATGCGGCAGACTTTCTCGTCAATATCGGCTGCTGCGCGGCAGGTGGCTGTGAACCGGCAGACCGGGACATGGACAGCGGATACGGGGCGGCACACGCCGCACAGATCGGAGACCTGTACGTGTGTCACAAGATCACGGAGCAGGCGACCGGGAAAACGTTCTATCCGGATATTCTGTACCGGCACCCGTGGAAGGAACGTGAACTTGTGACCGGGATGCAGCCGATGCAAAGAGCAGCGGCACACGGAGCTTTATATGATATGGAAGCGGCGGCCGTCTATCAGGCAGGCATCCGCTTTTTTTCTCCGGACCGGATGAGCTTTTTGAAGGTGGTATCGGACTCCGGAGTTGCGGGGCAGGAGAGAATGACGGCGGAGACGCTCGCGGGGCTGCTGGAGCAGCATGTAAAGGCGGTCGCGGGATTCCTTGCAAATCTGTGGAAGGCGGCCGATGAGGAAGAGGCGCTGCGAAGCGGCGGCATTTTGCAGGAAGACGAGGCGGTGCTGGAGCAGATTTTTGCGGCGCTGCACTGCTCGCAGACGATGCGGGCGTCGGCGCGGCAGTATATCACGTACGCGGCGCTTACCGGATACGACTGGAAAGTGGAACTGGAAGAATGGTATGCGCGGGGGCTGCTCCCGTGCAAAGACAGGCGGGAAGGGAAGGTGCGGCTTGAAGAACTTAAACAGGTCTTATTATAATCCGCCGTTTTCCCATATTTATGTGGAGCGGGAAGTGGCGGAAGATCCGGAGACAAAGCGGATACTCACGCAGTTTCCGCAGGCAGAAGTGATTGCTATCGACCACTATAAGGATGTTTTCTGCCGGAGCAGGCAGGACTATGTCAGGCAGCATGCGGCGCAGAATCTGATTCTGGCGGCGAAGCACGGTGAGCTGCTCTACCCCGGCGCGCCGGTCTGCCAGAACTTTGGAAATGAGCATTTTTACTACACCTCCTGTGTGATGAACTGCGTGTTTGACTGTGAATACTGCTATCTGAAGGGAATGTATCCGTCCGCCAACCTGGTGGTGTTCGTCAATCTGGAGGATATTTTTGCGGAAGTGGAAAAGAGACTTGCCGCGCACCCGGTCTACCTGTGTGTGTCCTACGATACGGATCTGCTGGCACTAGAGCATCTGACCGGCTATGCGGCGCGCTGGATTGAGTTTGTGCGCAGGGTGAATGCCGACGGACAACGGCTGCGCATCGAGCTTAGAACCAAGGGAACCGGAGGCAGCCTGTGGCAGACGGTCCGGCCGGAGGCAGGCGTCATCTGTGCGTTTACCATCTCACCGCAGCAGGTGATTGATGCATATGAGCACGGTACGGCTTCGCTCGCCGGGCGTCTGGCAGGAGCGGAAGCGGCGATGGAACACGGTTTTTCGGTGCGTCTTTGCTTTGACCCGATGATCTATTGCAGCGACTGGAAGAAGCACTATGACGCGATGTTTGCGCAGGTCTGCGGGACGCTGGACCTGCAAAAACTGGCGGATGTCAGCGTCGGAACCTTCCGCATCTCCCAGGATTATCTGAAGAAGATGCGGAAAAATGAGCCGGACTCGGCGGTGGTGCAGTTCCCCTACCAGAATGACAGCGGGGTGTATCACTATCCGACGGCGCTCATGGAGGAGATGGAGCAGTATATGACGGAAAAACTTGCCGCTTATCTTCCGGCAGAGCGGATTTTCAGATGGAAGGAATAAGGAGAGAGTACATGGAGCAGTGTAGAGAAAACAAGGCGGCGATTGTCACGGGGGCTTCCTCCGGGATCGGGGCGGCGATCAGTGCCAGACTGTGCAAAATGGGATATGAAGTGTTTGGCATCGGACGCTCGTTCGGCAGCAGTTTCGCGGAACAGTTTCCGGACGCTGCAGGCAATCCGCTGTTTCATGCGGTGGTCTGCGATCTTCTGGACACGGAAAAAATGTTGAAGCTGGTGCGGGGGATTGCGGCGGAAGCCGGGGTGACGCTGCTCGTCAACAATGCCGGCAGCGCGTACTACGGACTGCACGAGGAACTAAGCCCGAAGAAGATTCAGGAGATGGTGCGCACAGATCTGGAAGTGCCGATGATTTTAAGCCAGCAGCTGCTGCGCGGGTTTAAGAAAAACAAGGGCTGCATCGTCAATATCGCATCCGTGACGGCGCAGCAGTCGAATCCGCACGGCTGTGCCTACGGCGCGGTAAAGGCAGGACTTGCGAGCTTTTCGCGCAGCCTCTTTGACGAGGCGCGAAAATACGGTGTGCGGGTGGCGGTGGTATCCCCGGATATGACGAAGACGGAATTGTACCGCAATGCAGACTTTACGGTGGGGGAGGAGACGGAGAGCTATCTTCTGCCGCAGGATGTCGCGGACGCGGTGGCGTATATCGTGGGGCAGAGAGAGGGCGTGGCGGTGTCGGAGGTGACGCTCCGCCCGCAGTATCACAGAATCCGGCGCAAGCCGGTAGCGAAAAAGGAGAGACCGGTCGAATGAAAGATCTTACAAAAGGAAAACCGTCAACGCTGATTCTTGCGTTTGCACTGCCGATATTTCTGGGGAATCTGCTGCAGCTGACCTACAGCGTGACCGACACGAGAATTGTCGGCTCTTTTCTCGGAGAGGATGCGCTCGCCGCAGTCGGTGCAACGACGACGCTCAGCAATCTTATCATCGGCTTTTTGCTCGGACTGGCGAACGGGTTTGCCATCATCACGGCGCAGCGGTTCGGCGCGAAGGATATCCGGGGCGTGAAAAAATCGTTTGCCGCTTCCCTGGTGCTCGGAACGGTGATCTCGGTCGTGCTGACGGTGCTAGGACTGGTGTTTTTACAGCCGATCCTGCGGTTTTTAAATGTGCCGGAGCATCTGATTCCGGTGGCAGGACCTTACATATTTATCATCATAGCGGGACTTCTTGCGACATTCCTCTATGACGCGTGTGCCGCAGCACTTCGGGCGCTCGGGGATACCGTCACGCCGCTCGTGATTCTGGCAGTGTCGGTGGCGTTAAATATCGCGGGAGATCTTCTGTTCGTGCTGGTGTTAAAAGCGGGAGTGCGGGGAGCTGCCGCCGCCACGGTTCTGGCACAGATTCTGGCGTTTGTGATCTGCTGGATCTACATGCTAAGACGGTATGAAATGCTCCGTCTTGTGCGGGAGGATTTCCGGGATGCGGATACGGCGATGGTGAAAAACATGCTCGGGTCGGGTCTGTCGATGGGCTTTATGAGCTCGCTGGTCAATATCGGCTCGCTGACACTCCAGACGGCGATCAATAAGCTGGGGCAGGACATCATCGTGGCGCACACGGCGGCGCGGAAAATTTCTGAGATTTTTATGACGATGTTCAGCGTCTTCGGACAGACGATGGCGACTTACTGCGGACAGAATCTGGGCGCGGGCAGGATCGACCGGGTCAAAAAAGGCATCCGGCTCGGCATTTTCTACACCTGCATCTGGTGTACGCTTTCCGCGGTGGCGAGCTACACGATTGGCAGATGGCTGGTATATCTTGTGACGGGAAGCACGAATGAGGTTGTGATCTTAAATGCGACCAACTACCTGAAATTCGACACGCTGTTCTACTATGTGACGGCGGTGATCTGCGTGCTCCGAAACGCCATGCAGGGACTGGGCGATCATATCACGCCGCTCATTTCGAGTTCGCTTGAGATGGTCGGGAAAATCGTGATCGCCGCCACGCTTGTGCCGATGTTAGGCTACACCGGTGTCATTGTGGCGGAGCCGCTCGTGTGGTTTATCATGGTAATTCCGCTCGTCGTGCAGATCTTCCGGATGCCGGTACTTCGGGAAGAAAACAGGGGAAATCAAGGAAAATGATGCGTAGTTGGACGATAACAACGCTTGAAATGTCGTAAAATCAAGCAATTACAGGATTTCACAAAAAGTTCACAGAAAATTAGCACTCAACACTTGACAGTGCTAATAAACGGTGTTATAACATAGTCAGAACAAAGGAGAGGAACAAAAGGAGAACAGGAAATGAGTTCTATGAGTTCCCAGAACATCCCGGTTCCAAAGAAACAAGGAAACAGCATGAGTGTATCTGCCGAAGGCAGGTACGAAGTAGAAAAGGAGAGATGACTTATGTTAACACCTAGTATTTTTGGAGAGAACTTATTTGATGACTGGTTTGATGATTTCCCATTTTTCGATGACAGAGATTTGCGCAAGGTTGACAAGAAGCTGTACGGCAGAAGAGCCGGTAACCTGATGAAGACAGATATTCAGGAGATGAAGGATGGCTACAAGATGGAAGTTGATCTTCCGGGCTTCAAGAAGGATGAGATTACCGTAGAGCTGGATGACGGATATCTGACCATCAGTGCCGCCAAGGGACTGGATCAGGACGAGAAGGAGAAAGAATCCGGACGTTACATCCGCAGAGAGCGTTATGCAGGTGCCTGTAGCCGGAGCTTCTATGTGGGCGAGGGCGTAACCGAGGAGGATATCAAGGCTGAGTTCAAGCACGGTATCTTAACGCTGGTTGTTCCGAAGAAGGAAGCAAAGCCTGCAGTAGAGCAGAAGAAATACATTGCGATTGAAGGATAAGGATGACAGAGAGAAAGGAAGCGTATGATCATGTCAGATAAGAATCCAAAACATCCGTTGAAGAAGAAAAAAGTAGCAGCAAAGGTGAATATGGCAGACCATGAGGCGGTCGAGGAAGCGAGAGAAGCCCACAAGTCGAAAAAGCATGTTTACTAAGCGATACGCCTGCAGATGACAGGAGAAAAGGGACAGGGAGTTGCACAGCACGAAGTGCTGTGCGCCCCCTGTCCCTTTTTCGTGTAATAGGAAACTTCGTTCCTATTACACAAAAACGTGTCCAAAGATTACCTATTCGCTAGTCCAACTGCATGGAGTTGAGTTTTTCTGCCAGCAGATCCAGGAAGCGCTTGCCGAAATTACTTAGTTCGTGATCCTTGCGGGAGATCCAGCCAAGTTCGATCCGTTGATGCGTGTCCAGATTCATGACCGCGTAATCTTTTTCCAGCAGATTCTCACCGGACATGCCGGAACCGATGGTATAGGTGTTCATCTCCATGCCGATGCTGGCATCTGCCATCTCGTCCGTGAGGGTGATTGTTTTTTTGCGGCGGTATTCTCCACAAGCTCCTCGGAGAAGAAGCGGTCTCTGGAACTGTCAATGCCCTGAAAATAGTGGCTGTAGACATAGGGAGCCAGGTATTCCATCGATACCTTCGCTCTGCCGGCGAGCGGATGCTGCTTGGGAACATAGACTTTGGGGCGCATGGTTGCCAGCAGATGAAAATCAAGTTCCTGCTGCTCCATCTCCCAGTCGAGAACGCGGTTCTCACGGTTTTTCAGCAGAACGTCGATCTCGCAGAATTCCGAAGCGACGTAATCTAAGATCTCCTTGGTGCGCAATGGTGAGAGTCTATAAAGTGCCGGTGCTAAAGCCGGTTATGGATGTCCTTATGGCACTGAGCAAAGCGTTTCCGATGAACCTGGTTCTGCTCATCTTTTATCTGATCTGGACGACGCAGTTTTCCAGTATCGCAGCATTTTTTCATTCACAGAAGACGATCAAGGATGTCAGTCTGATGTATGTGGCGGTTGCAGCTCTGGTGTTCTGTAGTCTTGCCAGTATTTCGGAAATCATAAGAAGCGGTCTGATCTCCGTGGACAAGGGACAGTATGAAGCGGGATATGCCTCGGGACTGACAAAAGCACAGACCTTTTTCCATGTGATTGTGCCGCAGGCGGTGCGGGCGGTCATTCCGCCGCTCACGGACGATATTCTCTCTCTGGTAAAGGGAACGGCGTTAGTGTCGGTCATCGGAGTGTCAGACATTCTGACGGATTCCATCAACGCGGCAAGTGCGGCGTACTTTTACCTGGAGGCGTATGTGGCGGCAGCCCTGGTATTCTGGGGCATCGGAATTGTGTTAGAGCGGCTGAGCCACTATGTGGAACGGAAATTTTCAAAGAGCGTTAAGACACTGGCAGGCTGAGATGCGGTACGGCATCGTACATTATTATAATAGGAAGGAAACAGGGCTATGGCAGTATTAGAAGTGAGAAATGTAAAAAAGGTTTTTGGAGATAACGTGATTTTAAGAGGAATCGATCTTGATGTACAGAAAGGGGACGTCATCGTCATACTCGGGCCGAGCGGTTCCGGTAAGACCACCTTTTTGCGCTGCCTGAATCTTCTGGAAAAACCGGATGAAGGCTCGATGGCCTTAAACGGAAGAGAATATAACTTAAAAAATGTAAAAAATAAGGAAAAGCTGGAGATTCGGAGAAATACTTCCTTCGTTTTCCAGAATTACAATCTCTTCGTGAATAAGACGGTTCTTTCCAATGTGACGCTGGGGCTTACCGTGGGACGCCATATGAAAAAGGAAGAGGCCGAGAAGACCGGAAAAGACCTTTTAGACAAGGTCGGTCTTGCAGGAAAGTACGATTACTACCCGGCACAGCTATCCGGCGGCATGCAGCAGCGTGTCGGAATTGCACGGGCAATGGCAGCGAATCCAGAGGTCATTCTTTTCGATGAGCCGACGTCCGCACTTGATCCGGAGCTGGTGGGAGAGGTGTTAAATGTCATGAAACAGTTCGCAAAACAGGGAGTCACAATGATTGTGGTAACACATGAGATGCAGTTTGCAAGAGAAGTGGCAAGTCAGGTTATTTTTATGGCAGACGGTGTGGTTGTGGAAAAAGGAACGCCGGAGGAGATCTTTGATCATCCGAAGGAGGAGGCAACCAGAAAATTCTTAAAACGTATTTTAAAGGAAGAGTCATAGCTGTGTGCGAAGACGGAGAGGAGAGAAAGATATGCAGAAATATGTGATTTCAATTTCAAGACAATTTGGAAGTCTGGGAAGACCGATTGCAAAGAAACTGGCAGAACTTCTGGAAATTGAATACTACGACAGAGATATTGTGGAGAAGGCGTCCAAAGTTCATAACATTCCGTTAAAGGAAGCAAGCAATCTGGAGGAGTCGGCAAAGTATCTGTTCATGAGTTTCCCGCTCGGCAGCGGAACCACGGCGACGCAGGATGCCCTGTTTAAGACGGAGAGCGAGATGATAAAAAAACTTGCCGTGAAGGAATCCTGCATCATTGTGGGCAGATGTGCGGACGCAATTCTGGAGGATTGTGATCATCTGATCAGAATTTTTATCTATGCGCCGTACGAAGACCGTATTGTCAACTGTGTCAATGATCTCGGCATGGACACAAAGGCGGCGAAGCGGATGATCCGCGATGTGGACAAGGCGAGAGATGCCTATCATATGCGGTATGCGGGGTATCTGCCGAACGATATGAACCATATGGATCTGATGGTCAACAGTGCAACTCTGGGAGTCGATATGACAGCGAGACTGTTGGCGGAAGTGGTGCGTGATAAATTTTCATAAGACGGGCAGTGTGCGTAAGGCTGCACAGTCCCACAGAGGATAAGGCATGGAAAAACACAGAAAAAAACTGATCAAAAACGTAGCGGTATTCGATGGGCACAGCAGCGGGCTGGCGCAAGGGAAAAAGATTGTCATTGAGGACGATATTGTCACAGAGATTACTGCGGGTGAAGTATCGGAAGAAAATTTTGACGAGGTATTTGACGGCACAGGCATGGTGGCGATGCCGGGAATGACGGACGCGCATGTTCACATGGGATGTCTGTTCGCAAAGGGAGAATTCCCGGTGGATTACGCCACGGTGCTGACCGTCGCAAAATGTAAGGATGCGCTGATGGCCGGGTTTACTACGTTCCGTGATGCGGGAAGTGTGAGCGAGGGATTAAAGCTGGCGTTTGACGAGGGTGTGCTTCCGGGACCGCGCATCTATCCCTGCGGTGCCTACATCAGCCAGACGTGCGGGCATGGGGATTCGGAGTATGCGCATACCTATCGCGACATCCAGTACAGGCATCCGTCCAGCACCGTTTTGGCGGACGGGGTGCCGGAGATCATCCGGGCAGTGCGCGAGCAGTTCTACCGCGGTGCATCCCACATCAAACTGATGGCTACCGAGATTTTAAACCGGCATGAGGATATCAGGCTTTTGTTCGGAACGGATATGATGATCACGGGACCGGATTATCAGGTGGAGCAGAGTGAGGATATCCGGTATTACGAAAAGCGCTTCGGAACAATGCGGGCGCTGCGGGCTTTGACGGGCACTGCAAACGAGGTGTTTGCGCTTACGACCTACCAGAATCCTTACCCGAAGGGAAAGATCGGTGTACTGGAGGCGGGAGCCTTTGCGGATCTGCTTCTGGTGGATGGAGATCCGACAAAACGTGTATCGGTTCTTGCAGACACCGATCATCTGCGCCTGATTATGAAAGGTGGAACGGTGTACAAAAATACACTGTGCTGAGATTTTATTCCGCTAATACGCTGACTTGCATATGGCTGAGATTCGTAGTAATCTTATTCCAAAAACTAAAAGCAGGAGGTAATTATGAAAGAGCTGCTGTACTGGATTGTGGAATGGATTGCGAAGATTCACAGCCACATTCTTCGTCTGAATGATGCGTATGAATACAATTTTACAGATAAAGAACTGCATTTTCTCGTCATTGGTATGATGGGAATGGGATTCATTTTTGTCGTGTATCCTGTTTTTAAATGGCTGGCAAAGCATGATCATGTCATGGTAATTGCGTGGATTTATGTGCTGACACTGATTATCGTGATCACGTTTGCCATAGAGATCGGGCAGAAAGTAACAGGCACCGGCAATATGGAATTTGCAGACATTGTGATGGGTGTATTCGGATTCATTGTAATGTTCCTTGTGTTCTCGGTTGTGCGGGGTATTTATAAGTTGATAAGAAATCTGATCAGAGGAGACAGGAAAGATGAATGAATTTTGGAAAAGAGTGCTCGAGACGTGCGTGGTGATTCTGGGGAACTGCCTGTATGCATTCGGTGTGGCAATGTTCATTGTGCCGGGAGGACTGATTACCGGCGGAACGACGGGAATTGCGCTGTTTGTGCACCACATGATGGGTTGTTCCGTCTCCGTGTTTGTACTGCTGTTCAATACGGTTATGTTTCTGATCGGATTTGCGGTATTCGGGAAAAAATTTGCAGCTAACACACTGGTCAGCACCTTCAGCTATCCGGTAGCGCTGGAGCTGTTTACACGGCTTCTGCACGGCTATGCGATCACGGACGATATGATTCTCTGCATGATCTTCGGAGGAATCTGTATCGGAGGAGCCATCGGCGTTGTGATCCGTGCGGGCGCATCGACTGGCGGCATGGATATACCGCCGCTTGTGTTGAACCGTTATTTTAAGATACCGGTGTCAAAGTCCATTTATGTATTCGATATGCTGATTTTGCTGCTCCAGGCGTTTGACAGTACAGGAGAACAGCTTCTCTATGGTATTCTGCTGGTGATTGTTTACAGCGTGGTGCTGGATAAGTGTCTGATGCTTGGGACTGCAAAGATGCAGATCAAAGTAGTCAGTGAGAAAATCGATGAGATCAGAAAAGCAGTCTTAACAGATATCGACCGCGGTGTTACAATGTTAAAAAGTGAGACCGGATACATGGAGCGGGAGACAGAGATGCTGCTTACGGTGGTGTCAATACAGGAACTGGCGAAGACGGAGAAGCTGATCCATTTGGTGGATGAGGATGCATTTGTTGTGATCAATCGTGTCAGTGAGGTTTCCGGCCGCGGTTTTTCAAGTAAAAAGCGTTATCTGGAAAAGGAGAATTCATGACATTACAGCAACTGAGATATGCACTGACGATAGCCGGCTGCGGATCGATGAATGAGGCGGCAAAGCGTCTGTTTTTATCGCAGCCCAGCCTGTCCGAGACGGTAAAGGAACTGGAGCAGGAGATCGGGCTGCAGATTTTTATGCGCTCGAACCGGGGAATCATCATAACACCGGAGGGTGAGGAGTTTCTGGGGTACGCCAGACAGGTGATCGACCAGTACGGAATCCTTAAGGCACGTTATGTGGAGAAGCAGCGCAAGGAAAAGTTCAGTGTGTCCATGCAGCACTATACGTTTGCGGTCAAAGCGTTTGTGGAGACTGTAAAGAAAGCAGGGATGGACAGCTATGAATTCGCGGCGAACGAGACGACCACATACGACGTTATGGAGAATGTACGCAACTTTAAGAGCGAGATCGGCGTTCTGTATCTGAACGATTTTAATGAGCAGGTGCTGATGAAGATCATCCGGGAGAAGGGGTTGGAGTTCGAGGAACTGTTTGCCTGCGATACCTATGTCTATCTGTGGTCGGGACATCCGCTTGCAGGGCAGAGCGTGATCTCCATGGAAGAACTGGACGAGTATCCGTGCCTGTCCTTTGACCAGGGACGGAACAGCTCGCTCTACCTCGCGGAAGAGATGAAGAGCACCTACGATTATAAGCGGCTGATTAAGGCGAACGACCGGGCAACACTGCTAAACTTTATGATTGGGCTGAACGCGTACACGCTGTGCTCGGGAATTATCTGCGAGGAGCTAAACGGCAGCGATTACATGGCAATTCCACTCAAGGAGACGGAAAAGATGCGGATTGGCTATGTGAAGCGCAAGGGGGCATCAATCAGTCACATCGGACAGATCTATATCGAAGAATTGAAAAAATATAAAGAGAAAATTATGTAGTGGTTGGCTATAGGTTTCACCTATAGCCAACTATCGGCTTCCTGTATTAACACTTTTCCAAACTGCCTGTTATAATAGGCAATGTAATCAAAAAACACATGCAGATAACAGACAGCATGGAGTGGAGAAGCAGGAAGGAGGAAACGGGTATGAGAGACACAGCGTGGCAGATGAGATCAGCGATGATGTGCGACAGGATGCGCCAGATGTCCATGTGTGATGGCATGGATGCAGATGCTGTGCGGCTTTTCCCGGATTCTTCAGACTTTTGGAAGAACAGATAGATACCGACGCTATGGAGCGCAGGTCTGAGGGCAGCCGCAGGGGCTGCTCTTTTTTCGTTCTATATTTTGAAATAACATTTTAGGAGGTAGCAGTGGATGCCAGCGATTGCGATACGTCATTTATCAAAGACCTTCGAGCAGAAGGGAAACAGTGTGGAAGCGTTGCGGGATATCTCGCTCGACATTGAGGAGGGAGACATCTACGGAATTATCGGAATGTCCGGTGCCGGGAAAAGTACTCTGGTGCGGTGCCTGAATTACCTGGAGAGACCGACGGGCGGTGAGGTCATCATCGGTGGTAGAGATCTGGGAACGCTGACCGAGAAGGAACTGCGGGAGCAGCGGAGCGACATTGCAATGATTTTCCAGCATTTCAATCTTCTTATGCAAAAGAGCGTGCTGGACAATGTATGTTTCCCGATGCAGATTGCGAAGAAAAAGAAGGATGAGGCGAAGAAAAGAGCACTTGAACTGCTTGAGACTGTCGGACTTGCCGACAAGGCGGACGCTTATCCGGCACAGCTTTCCGGCGGACAGAAGCAGAGAGTGGCGATCGCCAGGGCGCTTGCGACGGATCCGAAGATTCTGCTCTGCGACGAAGCAACCAGTGCCTTAGATCCGCAGACAACGCAGTCCATTCTGGTACTCTTAAAGGAGATCAACCGGAAATTCGGCATCACGATTGTGATTATCACGCATCAGATGTCCGTGATCCGGGAAATCTGCAGCCATGTGGCGATTGTGGAAAAAGGAAGCATCGTGGAAGTCGGTCTGGTCGAGGAGATTTTTAACCATCCGAAATCCCGTGTGGCGAGAAGCCTGATCTTAAGCGACCGTGCTGCGGACGCCGCGTCATATTCCGGGGCGGAAGGTGATATTGTGGATGGAGCGGAGCTGACCGGATGGAGCGGTGAGAGCAGACAGCGGGACCGCATCGGCGACGATAAGAAGCTTCGTATTGTATTCTCGGAGAATTCCGCATTTGAGCCCGTCATTGCCAATATGGTGTTAAAGTTCGGTACGCCGGTGAACATCCTCCGCGCAGATACCAAGAATGTCGGTGGAGTGGCAAAGGGTGAGATGATTCTGGGACTTCCGTCAGACGCCGGGCTGCAGGAGCAGATGGAGGCTTATCTGGTGGAAAAGGGACTTGAGATTGAGGAGGTGACCGGAGATGTGGAATAGTCAGGTAATCATCATGCTTTTGGAGGGAATCCGGGACACCCTGTATATGACCTTAGCGTCCACATTGTTTGGATATATCATCGGACTTCCGATGGGAATTGTGCTGACTGTCACGGACAAGGACGGCATCCGTCCGAATGCGGCAGTCTACAAGGTGCTGGATGTGCTTTCCAACCTGCTGCGCAGTATTCCGTTTATTATTTTGCTGATTGTGCTGATTCCGTTCACCAGATTTGTGGTGGGAAGAAGCTACGGATCGACGGCGACGATCGTCCCGCTGACGATTGCGGCGGCACCTTACATTGCCAGAATGGTAGAATCCTCATTAAAAGAGGTGGATGCAGGCGTCATCGAGGCAGCGCGCTCCATGGGAGCATCCGATTTTCAGATTGTGACCAGGGTCATGCTGGTGGAGGCGAGAACGTCTCTGATTGTCGGAGCAACGATTTCCCTTGGCACGATTTTAGGATATTCCGCGATGGCAGGAACCGTCGGCGGAGGCGGACTGGGAGATATTGCCATCCGCTATGGTTACACCAGATGGCAGACCGATATCATGGTTGTCACAGTGGTGCTTCTGGTAATTTTATTCCAGATTTTCCAGACGATCGGAATGAAGATTGCGAATCGGCTGGATCGCAGAAAGTAGCAATAACAAATTTGCATATATTTTAAGTTTTAAGGAGGACACTATTATGAAAAAGAAAGTATTGTCAACGATTCTGGCAGGCGTGCTCGCATTATCCGCATTCGCAGGATGCGGAAGCAGCACGGAGGAGAGCACAGACACCAGCGCAGCAACAAAGGAAGAGACGCCCGTAGCTGCAACGGAGGAGGCTGTGAGTGCTGAGAACACAGAGAGCACCGATACCGCAGCAGAAGGCGGTACCATCAAGGTGGCTGCATCCGCAACACCGCACGCAGAGATTCTTGAGGAAGCAAAGAAGATTCTTGCCGATGAGGGATGGGATCTGGAGATCAAGATTTTCGACGACTATGTAATGCCGAACGAAGTGGTAGAAAGCGGCGAGTTTGACGCAAACTACTTCCAGCACATTCCGTACCTTGAGAGCTTTAACGAAGAGAAGGGAACCCATCTGGTCAATGCAGGCGGCATCCACTATGAGCCGTTCGGCATCTATCCGGGAACAAAGTCTGATCTCTCCGAGCTGGCTGATGGTGACACCATTGCAGTGCCGAACGATACCACAAACGAGGCGAGAGCACTTCTTCTGTTACAGGATAACGGCATCATTACATTAAAGGAAGGTGCCGGCTTAGAGGCAACCGTCAATGATATTGCAGAGAACCCGCACAATGTCAAGATCGAGGAGCTGGCAGCAGAGCAGGTTGCAAGAGTGGCTCCGGAGGTTGCATTCGTTGTATTAAACGGTAACTATGCATTACAGGCAGGCTTCTCCGTTGCAAAAGATGCACTGGCTTACGAGGCATCTGATTCCGAGGCAGCGAAGACCTACGTGAACATCATTGCAGTAAAAGAGGGACATGAGAATGACCCTGGCATCCAGGCACTTGTAAAAGTATTAAAGTCTGATGAGATCAAGCAGTACATCAACGACACCTACGATGGAGCCGTTATCCCGTTTGAGGACTAGTTTAAAGAGGAAGAAATTGTCGCAATAAGCATATCGTGCTTTGCTTTGATAAGTAATATTATTAGAAGACCACACCGTGGGATTTCAGATGGAAATGCAGGTGGAAATTTGGTTCAAAAAATGTGGAATTTCTAACCAGCCGAATGTTTGCATCTGCGATGATCCGTGTCTTTCCAAGTTTGTAGCACTCCACGGACTGTGTCCGCAAATCATGAGACAATTTAAGAACTTTCGTGTGGCGCTTTTGCCGCTGCTGAAAAAAACATAATCGCGCGAAGCCGATGTCTGAGTTGCCATCTGCCTTATTTTCAATAGCAGATGGCAGCGAGTTTCGGTTCGCGCGATTTTATAATGTCTG
>ERZ772855.681-NODE-681-length-37725-cov-10.985081_pt1 | contig 37725 bp, 36 predicted proteins | sample MGYA00511900_ERZ772855 | MGnify/ENA primary metagenome ERZ772855 (study PRJEB29015, sample SAMEA2737701) | human gut metagenome | biome: human gut; feature: human-associated habitat; material: faeces | place: China | collected 2012 ... | reverse complement strand
AGGCGATGCCTTCCTGATTAAAATCAAAGATTTTAATCAGGAAATAGTATCAGAGCATTCTCTCCGACGGTCGGCTCGGATGAACGGCTCCTGAATCGCCGTTTCCGTGAGAATCCCGTACTTTTCCGGGCGGCGGTAGGCGTTGCCGTGAACCTCCCGCTTCCGGTACTCCCGCAGCATGTCCATATCCAGCTCTGCCAGATAAATCCCTTCGTCCTCCCCCGCCTCCAGAATACAGGTGTTCCGGGACCCGGAAAGTTCCGGAAGATAAGCCACGCCGTCAAATACGGTGGAATGTCCGTTGCAGTCCGGATGGGGCGACGGATAGTTGCAGGTTGCGATGGCGGCCATGTTTTCATACGCCCTGCCCCGAAGCTGGGACAGGCGGTTGATCTCCATGGGGCAGGCGTTGGGCGTGAGGATCAGTTCCGCGCCTTTCAGCATCAGAATCCTTGCGCTTTCCGGGAATTCCCGGTCGTAGCAGATCATGGAGCCGACCTGCACGGTACCCTCTTCCGTGTCCAGCGAAGCGACGAAGAAGTCCTCCCCCGCGTCCAGACGGCACTCGTCCTCAAAATCACAGGTATGCACCTTGGCGTAGGTGTACAGCCGCCGCCCGTGGCGGTCAAACAGGCTGACCGCATTTCTTGGCCGTTTCTCTGTCTTTTCCAGAAACGTGATGGCGATCGCCATATTGAGTTCCGCCGCCAATTCACCGAATCCGGACACGAATTCCCCGTCCGCCGGAACCGCCGCGCGCTGCAGCGCTTCCGCATCCTCGGGAATGTCATATCCATTACTCCACATCTCAGGAAACAGCGCGATATCTGCCCCCAATGCTTTCGCCTTCCGGCACGCCTCCACACCCTTTTCCCGGTTCCCGTCCAGAGAGCCGGTGGGCAGAATTTGCAGCAGTGCAATTTTCATAGGGCGTCAGCCTCCAAAGCAGAGCTTCATGATCACCGCAAGCACTGCCAGATGTACGGGATAGAACAGGTAAAATCCCAGCTGCACCGCCCGGCTTGCCGTGGCTTTCCGGCCGGAATACAGGCAAAGGGGGATCATGGCAAACAGCGCAAACAGCTCTATGGGAATCTGAATGACGCCAAAGGAGATCGCCGCGCTGTTCATCATCAGGCACAGCGCCGCCAGCCCCACAAGCTGTATCATCCGACGATTCGGCAGCTCCCGCGTCAGCCAGAACAGTGCGACTATGGCCACGCCGTATCCGCCGTAATCCGTTTTCAGCCACTCCGCCGCGAAGAAAAACGGCACGACGGCCAGCAGCTTCATCCAGTATTTGGGACATTTCTTCATCAGCTCCACCATTCCGAAGCCCAGAAGCAGCGTCACCATCACGCTCTGATTTTCCCACGTCCACCCGCCGAACAGGGCAATGTCAAAGCCCGGCTCCGACAGCAGTGCGCCGATAAACAGCCGGAGGGCATACTTCCGAGGGTTATGGGTATAATGCGCCCCCTCAGCTAGCAGAAAGCAGTAAATCGGAAACGCCACCCGGCCAATGATCCGCATGGCAAAATACAGGTAGTAGATCCCATCGAATGGCGTTACAAAAAACTGCGACTCCACCACGGTTGCGCCCACATGGTCGATCAGCATGGTGACGCAGGCAATGATTTTCAGCGTTTCCTGAGAAAGACCGGATTTTTTCATACAGCACTCCCCTTCACCGTCTGCGGCGTAACATTGTTTCCGCCATTATAGCGCGCCATGGGAAAAACTGCAAACTTTTTCTGATGCTTTGTTGCTTTTTCCGGAAAGTCAGGCTATAATGGCAAAAAAGGGGGTGTGCGGGATGTTTCTCAGCTTTGTGGTTCCCGTTTACAACGCGGCGCAGTATCTTCCCGAATGTCTGGATTCGCTGCTGGCGCAGGATATTTCCGATTACGAGATCATCTGCGTCAACGACGGCTCCAGAGATGCCAGCCCGGAGATTCTGGGGCAGTACGCGGCGGAGCACGGCAATATCCGCGTGATTAACAAGGAGAACGGCGGCGTGGTCTCGGCGCGCAACGCCGGTCTGTCGGCTGCTCAGGGGGATTTTATCTGGTTCGTGGACGCGGACGATTTTCTGCTGCCCAACATCCTCGGCTTCCTCAAAGACAAAGCAGCGGAAACCGCCTGTGACCGGCTGATCGTCGGCGGCTATCAGTTCACCGACCGCCTGACCGACGAGGAGATTGCCCTGTCCCGGCAGAGGAAGCTGCCCATAAATTCCCAATGGTATGATTCCGTGGTGTGGAGAAGTCTTCTGCGCCGGGAATTTCTGCTGGAAAACGGCCTGAACTTCCGTTATCCCGAACTGACCCACGGCGAGGACGGGTTATACATGTACGAAGTCGGTCTTTGCGCCCCGAAAAGTGTCGAGATTAAGCTGGCGCTGTATTGTTACCGCGAGCATTCCGGTTCTGCCGAAACGACCGTCAGCCTGGAGAATTACCACAAGAAAATCCGCTCCTACATACGCATTTCGGAAATCCTTCTGGGTTATTACCGTGATGGCCGTCAGGATCCCACCACTGCCGACAAGCTAATGGTCTTTTTATGGTTTACCCTGTATGTAACCGCCTCACTTCCCCGCAAGGATGCCGCCGCCGTATTGCGTCAGCTGCGCCAAAAAGGGCTGTATCCCTTCCACCGTCCCCCGCAGTGTACGCTGACCCATGCCTACATGACCCGTCAGACCGGCTGTGTGGGAACATTTCTGGATTGGCTGTGCCGCCACCTGCACACCCGCTGGGGCTTCTCCCTGATGTGGCTCCTGCAGCGCCCCGTGCAGTGGAAGCGTCTCTTAGCCGCCCGGGCGAAAAACGCCTAGCATATCAGAACCATACATTTTCCGGTTGCAATTTCCAGACGGATGGTGTATAATGCCCTACAGGCATCCGGGTGTGGCCCAGTTGGTAGGGCGCTTGATTTGGGAGTCTTACTGAGAGTGGACGACTAATTTGCCCTACCGGCGATTTTCCCTTGCGGCTCTAGCACTTTTCCCCTCGCCGCATTCCCCGTTTTGTGTGTCAAAGCCTGTTTGACCACAGTTTTGACCACAACAGCAGCAAACCCTTTTTCTGCTTCAATTTCATATCCGGGCTTAGCGAAGTTTGGTATCGCGCTTGGTTTGGGACCAAGAGACCGTGGGTTCAAATCCCGCAGCCCGGACCAAAATCCAGAATTTGTGTCATGCAAATTCTGGATTTTTCTTTGTTTATAGCATGAAATTTCTTATTTTTTCAATTCTTTTTACAACTGAATGTCTACTAGCTTTCCAATGCCCACGAAACAATTTTGAAAATATTTATTGTCCGCTGTATTTAAGAAATTTCAATGCGGCGATTCTCGATACAAGAAGCGAAAAACAAGCTCAGCAAAAACTCTTGTGCCCTCGGTCTCTTGGTAAGTTCCATCATGGTTATTTCCTTCAAAAGGTTAGGGTTGGTATTCCATGCTCTTTCTGACATTCGACGAATTTCTGCGTCTATCGCCCCGCAGCTACATCCTAATTTCTCAGCAATCGGAAGATAAATCTCTTTTTGTATCGCAGTTATATGATATTCGTCATCTGCAATACAATGCAATGCTTGTAGAATGATATAGTATCCTTGCCAATATGGTAGGAGTCCCAATGCATTCAAAAGTTTCTCTGCTCTTTCTTCATCATAGATTCTTCTAAGGAAAATCGACGCTTTGGATTTATTTGGTGTAAGGTTGCAAGACACTTTTATGAAATCCTCCGATTCAATATTCTGAATTGGCTCTGCTGGTTTACTTTTTCGAAAAATCTCAATCGCACCTTTGCCTTGGACCTTTAATATAACATACTTTGCTTGTGATTTCGTTTCTGTCAACAATAACATCTCCACATCTAATTTTTATCTCATCACAATTTTAGCTGCATAATTCACTGTTGGCAAATACATTTGTGGATAGTATTCTGTCACGGTTTGGCCTAGATATTGAACGGCTACTTCCATAGAACAACGTCAAAATACCCCCTGACGGAGTAGATATTCGTCGGTACACAAGCGTTATGACCTCTGTATGGATGTTTACTGGGAAAAAACATCTTTGAGACACATATTTGCATTCAAGACATAATAAAATAGAACGGCCTGCAGCAGTTCAAGTAGATCTTGCTTGTCCGCTGCAAGCCATTTTCATTTATAAAAATTGGGGAGTATGAATTCTTTTAAGTGAATATCCTCTATGCAGCTCACGCTATGTGGGAAATTAATATGCTTACAAGAATTACCATCACACACGTTATGACCAGCAGTACAACGCCCAGAATAAGTTGTTTGCCCTTTTTCTCGTTCCGGGGAGCATCGTAATAGAAACTACCTGGAACAGACACTTCGCTTTCGTCCATGGTTTCTGATTCTTCATCTTTGGAATTATACAGATTCAACATTGCCAGTGGATCTTGCTGTTGCATGATCCTGTCAACAAAATCTATAACATTCTCTACATCCTGCTCTGTGCATACCTGATACTCGCTTACATTGTGCGCCAGGGTATTTCTAGTCCGTCGCAGCCCTCGCAATTTTCGATAGTCCTGTGCCCAGTGAGGAATCGTTTTTTTGCCCTCAGAAAATTGACACTCCATATCCTCCAAATACTGCCTGATACCATCCCGACAGGAATACATATCCGAGCAAAGGCGTTCCAGGTGCTTGTATTCCTCAAAGAACTCATTGTCCAATTGCGTCATTATGTACCCCTCTTTTTCTTGCGGCATGGAATCGATACTCTGTCCACAGCTCCAAGACCATGGGCATGAAGCATAGTGCCAGATATCCAATGGCTGTTACGATACCAATTCCATTTAGGGGCCGCCAGATAATCCTGGGATTGTACCACATCTTACTGGCTCCCAAAATCATACCCATTGCGGTCAGGGTAATACAGCTGAACAGTGCGATTACAAACGCTCGGTCCCGGTTATCAAAGCGGTATATAGAGAAAGCCGTCCGGCCCCGGAGGAGGCTGCCGCGGGAACGCATGGAGTCGGATTCCAGGGCAAGGGCCGAGATCATCCAGGTAATCAGCATGGAGAAAATGCGCAGGCAGTTGACGAACCTCCGGAAGATATTGCCCTGATTGCTGCCCCGGCCAATGCCTTTCTGCGCCAGATTGATACGCCTAGTCTCCTGGCTGATTCTCGGAATCAGCCGAAGCAGGATAGTCAGGAACAGGGACAGCAGTGGACTGACCTTTCCAAACAGGTACACCACCTTGTCCGAGGACACCACCCGGAACATGGCCTCTAACCACATACACAGCGTCGCAAACCGCAGTCCAATGACCAGGCCATAGACAAAACTTTCCAAGGTCATGTTGTTTCCTATGAAGTTTTTCTTCCAGACGGTTACACCGAAATGGTGGTAGGAACTATAGTACAAAGCGAATGCCAGAATCAGCGGCAGCAGGCTTAGGTTGAAGATTACTGCCCGTTTGCCCCAGCGCTTGACGCTGTAGGCAAAAGCACAGACGTAGGCGATTGCCAGAAATACCGGGTGCTTGAAGCTGGCAGCTCCGTAGATGGCGGCGGCAAAGAAAATGAAATTCACCGCCGGATGGCAGGCTTCAAATCCCATCGTCATTCTCCATGCCGTATTGCAGCTTCACCCGGTCCAGCTTTTCCAGCAGTGCGGGACCAAACAGCACCATGGTCAAAGCCGTGCAGATGCCCTGGCTGATATTGACCGGGAAGCCGGAAATATACAGAGGCCAGGCCGTCTGAGCGTTGATAATGGGCAGGGTCAGAAACACCGTGCAGGTATCCAGCAGCGGGCCCACGAACAGGACACAGGCCAGAAAGCCAAAGATAGCCATTACCCAGCGCTTTTGTGGCAGTCGGCCTTTTACGAACAGGAATCCCGCCAGCATACCGCCCGCGCCGTAGGCGAACATCTGCCAGGGCGTATAGGCTCCCTGACCGTAAAAGAAGTTGCTGGCAAACGCGGAGACAGCCCCCACCAGAAAGCCCGCCTCCGGTCCGAAGGCAATGCCGGACAGCATGATAATGGCGAAGATGGCCTTGAAATTGGGGATGGGGATCACCACACGGGCCGCCACCGCCAAGGCGGACAGCACCGCAATGACCACCAGCTCCCGGGCCTGGGGCTTGCGGCTTTCAAAGGCCAGCAGGAACGGGATGATGATCTCGATGATTACCAGGGTGCTGGTAAGATAGTAGGCTCTGCCAGTCAGCCGAAGCCCAAAGAACAGGGTTGCCGGAATAATCAGCAGGAAAATCAGGAGCGTGGCAATGTGAGATTTTTTCATTTTGCTGCCTCCTTGTTTTCTTTGTAGAGACGAATCACGTCTTCCGCCGTAACGGCTCCCTCAAACACATGGCGGCTCATCCGGTGGGCTGCCGTGGTATAGAAGCTGTTGGCTCCAAAGAACCGTCTGGGCGTGTCCGTGGTCAGAACTTGTCCGTCAAAGAACATGCTGACAATATCCGCGTATCGGGCGCAGAACTCCACATCGTGAGAAACCATAACAATGGTAATGCCCTGTTTCTTCAAATCCGCCAAGATTTCCGCAAAGGTTTCCTTGAAGAAGCTGTCGATACCTTTGGTAGGCTCGTCCAACAGCAGAAGCCTGGGGCTGGTCAGCAGCACCTTGGCCAGGGCTGAGCGCTGCTGCTCGCCGCCGGACAGGTCGTAGGGGTGGCTGTCCAGAAGCTCCGTCACCTGGCAAAGGGCCGCGATCCGTTCAATTTCCTGCTTATCCTTGGTCATTTCCGCCAGGTCTTCCCGGACGGTCTTTTTGACAAACAGGCTCTTGGGGTCCTGGGGCAGCATGGCAAGGCAGCCATGGAACAGCTCTGAAGACTTGTACTTTTCCACCGGCTTGCCAAACAGCGTCACCTTGCCCCGGTAGGGTCTGCAAACGCCGGAGATGGCCTTTAAGGTGGTGGACTTTCCCGCGCCGTTGCCGCCGAGAATTGCATAGAGGCTTCCTGCGGGTATTTCCGCACTGACACCCCGCAGAATATCCGGAGAATCCTTTTCATATCGGAACCAGAGTTCTTTTAGGACAAGGGCCGGATTTTCAATTTCTTCCGGCAAGGCGGGAGCGGGGATGGCCTTGATGCTCGGCTCCTTTGGAAATTCCTTACTCAGCCAACTGCGCCCTTGGCGAACGGTCAGCGGGCTTTCGCCGGTGCCGCCTGCTCCATAATAAACCCGCACAGGGGTGGGCATGGCAGCGAACATGGGGTTATTCCCAGCAAACAGCAGCTGCCCCACCTTTCCGGGAGCATCGTCCGCAATCACTCTGCCCTTGTCCATGACCACCGCCCGGTCTGCATAGGGGAAAATATCCTCCAGCCGGTGCTCGGTGATGATCACCGTGGTACCCAGCTCCGTGTTGATCTTCCGCACTGTATTCAAAAAGTCCGAGGCGGCAATGGGGTCCAGCTGGCTGGTGGGCTCGTCCAGGATTAGCACCTCCGGCTGCATGGCCATGATGGAGGCCAGATTTAATAGCTGCTTTTGTCCGCCAGAAAGGGTTGCCACATCCCGGTGGAACCAATCCTGAATGCCAAAATAGCAAGCCATTTCCGCCACCCGGCCCCGCATTTCCTTCTGGTCGCAGCCCAGGCTTTCCAGCCCGAAGGCCAGCTCGTGCCAGACCTTATCCGTGACGATCTGGTCATCCGGATTCTGCATGACGAAGCCGATTTTGCCGGACTGGTCCCGGTCAGAAACCTGCTTCAAAGGAACACCATGGAAAAGAACCTCCCCGGTTCGTTTGCCGTTGGGGGTCAGGACGGTTTTCAGCTGCCGCAGAAGGGTACTCTTGCCGCTGCCGGATTTGCCGCAGAGAACCAGAAACTCCCCCTGCTCAATCGTCAGGCTGATATTTTCCAGCGAATGCTTTCCCTTGGCAGCGGCATAGGAAAAGGTCAGATCTTTGATCTCGAAATGTGCCATTGAATGGCCTCCTTTATGTGTAATGCGGTGGGCAGTAAGAGGAACATTCCATAGGCCAGAAGCCCCAGGAGATTCCACCCGCCAATGGGTGCAATGGACAGAATAGGTGTAAAGGCCGCGCTTTTGTCTCCGATAAATACAGCAATGCCAAAAAGGGCTGCCATCGCCGCCAGCAGGCCCAAATCCAGGCCGGTCATGCGGTAGATCATAAAGCTGGTGCGTTTGGCGGTGCCGTAGCCCCGGGAGCGCATAGAATCCGCCGTAACCACGCTGCCCTCCAAGGCCCAGGAGGTCAGCGCGCCCAGAATGGACATGCCGTCCTCCAGCTTTTCGCGGGTGGTGTCTCCCTCGGCGGCTCCTTTGCCGATGGACTTCCGCGCCCCGGCAATCTGGGCGGCTTTCCGCAAAAAGTTGGGAATCAGCCGCAGAACCATCACGAGAAGCAGCGACAGGGAGGGAATGAGATTCCCGAACAGCGCCGTAAACTTATCGCTGGTGAGAACAGCATTGTAGCACCCGAACCACAGCAGCATTTCCAGGAAAATCCCGCCAATGGCCAGGCCGTAGAGCAGGGCTTCCAGGGTGTAGGGTCTGCCAAAATACCGAAACAGCACCCGCTCGCCATACTGGTTGAACAGAGGATTGGCAAAGGTCAAAATCAGGAAAATGGGCAGCATGGCCAGAATATTTTGGATTCCCTTTCGTCCGTGGAGCAGCAGATAATAGGTTATACCGCTTAGAATGCCCATCGCCAGATAGGCCGGGTGCTGGATGACCACGGCGCAGCCGATGGCCCCGACAAAAAACGTAAAATTCACTGCCGGATGGCAGTTTGAAAACGCGTCGTTACCCATTGTCGTCGCCCATCCAGACTTCACCCACGTCTGCTCCCAGGCCGTTGCAGGTGTAGCACCAGACGATATCATCCCCATTCTTTAAGGTGTAGGCCGAACAGCCGTAGTTTGGGAACCACTCGTTGACCTTGTACATCCAGCCAGATTCCGGGCCCACGTCAAACTCATACAGATGGTTGATGCTCTCGATATAGTAGCTTTCGTACAGAGGCGTGTAGCTGTATTCAATTTGCAGGTTCGTGGCATCGCAGACCTTTTTCAGGACTTCAAATACCGTGTCTCCCTGGGCAAAGCTCACCGTGGTCTTGGGGAGAATGGTACCGTTCTTTGGCACGAAGGGGGCCTTTTCCTCGTTCAGGTTATCGGTATTGTCCAGGATGGTATCGCAGACGATGGTAATGGTACAAGTGTCCGTTTGCCCTTCTTCTATCAAGGTGTTGTCTTTGAGCTTTGTAATTTTGTACTGGCTGCCCAGGCCGCTGCCGGTGTTGGTTTTCAGCAGAAACGCAGTTACCACACCTGCAATTGCGATGGCCACGATAACGAGAACCATAATTAGATTCGCTGTTTTCTTCTTTTTCATGTTTCTACCTCATTGGACAAAAGCCGGTCCTCCTTCGCTGGGCAATCTCAGAGGGGGAAATTCTGAGCGGCGAAGGACGTGCCGGCTTTCGTTTTTACTTAATTGGCTTCCTGGGTCAGGTAGCCTCTGGGATAACAGAAGATATGTCTGCCGATTTCGCCCCACACGCTGTCCGTGGTGCGGACACGGCCATAGAACATGACCTCTTTGGGGAGAACATAGGGCCCGTATAGCGCTCGATCAATAGCTTCATACTGCGCCTGCCCCGGTTTTGCCTCTTTGAGGAGCTTCTGGGGAACAAAAGCATCCTCGTCATTGATTATGGCGGTGAGGGATGTTCCGAACAGGCCGGAGGTATAGCGATTCAAAACGACTTCGGCAATAGCCTGCTGGCCGTCCTCGCACTCGCCGCGGGCCTCCACATAGATCAGCTTTGCCAGCAGCTTGGTTTCGTCCTCGGTCAGGGTCAGGCCGTCATAGCGGGGCTCCACATACTCCCGGACAGGCTCCTCGTAGATAAAGGGATCGTCCGGCATGGCATCCGGGTCAAGGATAAAGGCCCCATCGTAGCCCCAGCAGATTTCATCGGTAGAAAAGCCATCTTCAAACCCCTGGACCAGCCGCCAGCTGCTCCGGTTTGTATTGGAGGGGTCATAGACCATGATCCTGCCATCTTCATTAAAGCCTTTCAGCAGAATGAAGTGCTGAGACTTTGTAAACAGGGATTTGCCGTTCATCAGCTGAATGACGATCTTGCCCTCCCACAGGGCTTCCTTGACAAAATTGTAGTTTTCTGCCTCGGTCATGGGCAGATGCAGTGCATCGGCCATATACCGTAGGCGATCTACGTTGTTGTTCGCCTTGCTTCCAAACCATTTTGCCAGTTCATCCGGGTAATATTGATGACCTGTCAGGTAGGTAGCGGCCACTGCCATACAGCAGACGCTGCAGCCGTTATTCTTAATGGTGCCGTCACCGTACATTACATCGGCGTAATCATCCAGGGTGTAGTCCGGGAAAAAGCGGCCATCCTCGCTTTCTTCAATAATGGCCTCTTCCGGGATTTCTTCCGGCACGGTTTCCTCCTCAATGGGCTCCGTTTCTTCTGTTTCTTCCGTTATTTCTCCGGTTTCTTCTGTTGTTTCTTCCCCCGTTGCCTCGGTGGATTCCTCCTCCGGGGTAATTGTTTCTTGTTGTGTCTCCTCCGTTGCTGCCTCGTCGGCCCAGGATCTTAAAGAAATGGGCTGCACAAGCAGGGCTGCCGCCAGCAGTAGGCACAGGATATTTCTTTTACTCAAAAGCAGCGCTCCTTGTTTTGCTGGGGGCAGGTAACCCGCCCCCAGCAGGGTCAAATTAGTCCTTCTTCTTGAACTTACCGAACTTGGGGATGATGATGATAGCGATGACCATACCCAGACCGCAGCCGCCGACAACGCAGATCACGAGAATCCACCAGGGGAAGCCAGTCTTGGCAGGCTCCACTTCGGTAGGCTCAGTAGTGGCCGGCACAGTCGGTTCGGTGGGAATTTCCACAGGATCGCCGCCCATGTCGATCACATCGGTCATGTCGTAGAGGTTCGTCTTTCCTGTGAGGAAGCGGTAGTAGGCGGTCAGGGCGTAGTAGGCCTGCTCGGTGCCCATGCCGTCAATTGCGCCGTCCATGACGTGCCTGAAGCCGCCGCCGGAGACATAGTAGCGCAGCAGCGCGTCAATGGCGGAGCCGCCGTCCTTGATGAACCGGGGGTCGGTGTCCGCGTTGATGCCCAGGGCGGACAGGGCGGTGACCACCTGGGAGATGGATTCGCTGGTGGCGACCATCTTGCCGTCGCCGTAGGAGGTGGAGAAGCCGCCGTCGGCATCCTGCATTTCGGACAGGCGGGCAACGGCCTTGTCGATGGCCGCCTGAACCTTCAGGTCCTTCTTGTAGTAGGGGGCCAGGGCCGTCAGGGCCATACCCGTCATGTCGGAGTCGGCCTTGTCTCCGGAGATAGCCCAGCCGCCGTCGGAGGTCTGCACCCGCAGGATCTCTTCAATGAGGGCCTGCCGGGTGGTGGTGCCGCCGCTGGGGGCGGGATAGTTGCCGGAGTCCAGCGCCAGCAGGGCCCAGATGGGGCCGTTGTTGCCCTGGTACTTGACATAGTCCAGATCGCTGAGGCCTTGCAGCAGGTTATGGCCGCCTACATTGGTCACATCCTTGCCCAGGGCCGTCAGGGCCAGGATCATGCGGGAATTGTCGGTGGACTTGGCCTTGTGGAGCCGTCCGGTCTGCTTGTCGATGGTCTGCTGGACGTACTGCACGGCCCCCTGGTAATAGGTATCTTCGCCGGGAACCGTCCGCCCGGACCGAGCCAGGCCAATGACCATCCACTCGCCGCCGACTGTGCCGACGCTGGGAGTACCCAGCTTTTCCATATAGTCGCCGGTGGTGATGTAGGGATTGCTGACCTTGCCCAGGGTCTTGAGTATGGCAAGCTTGGCTTCCGCGGTGGTCAAAACATCGTAGTTCTCCACCAGCTTCTTTTGCAGGTCCGTCAGGGCATCGTAGGCCTTGCGGGCGGCTTCAATGTCCTTTTCGGAGTCCAGGGTGATATCGCCCAGCTTCTTGATCTTGTCGATCACCTCCTGGGCCTTGTCCTTGTCCTCCGGGGTGGCCGTCAGCTTGGCATAGGCCGCCTCAGCATCCGTAAGCTTCTTGACGTTCGTGACCAGATTCTTCTGATCCTTTGTCAGAGCGTCATAAGCCTTCCGGGCAGCATCAATACCAGCTTTACTCTTTTCGGTAACAGGATCATCAATCTTGTCAATGAGCTTGATAACCTCGTCAGCCTTGAGCTGATTCCACTTCCGGGTAGCCTCCTGGAGGGTGGAGAGCTTTGTGACATAGGATTTCTGCGTCAGGGTCAGATCATTATAAACGTCCCAGGCAGCATTGATAGCTGCGCCGCTGTTAATAGTCACTGTGCCAATCTTGGAAATCAGGTCATCCACTTTCTTGGCCTTCGCTTTATCGTCGGCCAGTTTCAGATCAGCATACTTCTTTTCAGCATCAGTGAGCTTCTTGTAGTTCGTAACCTTATCTTTTTCTTCCTGGGACAGATCATCATAGGCTTTCCGGGCAGCATCAATTTTCTGCTTGCACTCGTCCGTGTAGGTCACGTTCCCAATCTTATCGATAAGGTCAATAACGGCCTTTGCGGTGCTGGTGTCCTCAACGGGCTGACCGTATTTGACCCCGCCCTCCTCGTAGTCGAAATCGTCCGTATAATGGAGGATAATATTGTCTCCATTGGACAGATACTTGGCAGAAACGCCTACATTGGGATGGCTGCCATTTACAGTGTACATCCAGCCGGACTTCGGACCGTTATCAAACTCGCCCAGACCGTTGACAGCGGAAATATACACCGTGTTATACTGGTTGTCATCCCCCGCGCTAAAGGTAACGTTTTTCTTCTGCCCAACCCGCTGAAGAACATCCCATACGGTTTCGGTCGTATCTGCTTCCAGATTGCTCTCGCTCACCCAGGTGCTCAGACCGCCGCGGGCCAGGCCATGAGGAGAAGCGGTGCTTCCGTGCTTGGAGTCGCCCATGATGGTGACAGAGACTGTGATTTTTGCGGATACGGGCTTGACAGTTACGGTAATGTAGGCCACCGCCGAAGAATAGCGCAGGGAAACCGTCTGTTCACCCACTGTATCCTTGTCGTAACCCTCAATGGTAACATCTTTCAGTGCCACTTCACTAGTTGTACCATCCGTCCATTCTGCGGTCAGCTGAATGCCGGTCAAATTCAGTGCATCACCAATAGTATACTCAGTTTTATACTTGCCGCCAATGGTCAACTTGATACAGCTCGGCTTAACAACCTCACCGCTTCCAACCTTGCGGCAAAGCTTGTCTGCATCCTTACCCAGCGGATCATCTGTACGGTTGGACCCTTTCATCCAATAGCAGCCGTACACATACGGGCAGTCAGCAATTGATTCTTCTGTGCTGAACGAAACACCGCCCTCCGAAATCGCCGGGTCCGTGTAGGAGGTATCAATGTAGCCTATATAGCCTATTCCATTTTCGGCCCCACGTTCCGCAGTGAAAGTGTTCCCCTCAATATGGTCTTTGTTGTTTATACTGCGGTAGTAACCAATTATACCACCAACATACTTATTTCCTACAACTTTTCCGGAAAAATGGTTTGCATTTACAGAATTATCATTCCATGCACAGGCAACAAATTGATCTCCTCCAATGATGCCACCAACGCAGCTATCTCCCTGCACATTTCCGGAAGCGGTACATCCCTGTACCGTCACGCGGTAGGCATTTGGGGCTGTGCTGTTCCAACCATATCCGCCGCCAACAATACCGCCAACATAGGAGCCAGTTGCATTAACATCCCCATAGAATTTGCAATTAGAAACTGTACAAGTACCTACAGAATTGTCCCGTGTTCCGAGGATTCCGCCAACGTAATCATCTCCGTTGACCGTTGCATAGCTCACGCAGTTTTCAACTGTACCGTTGATTCTCCCTGCAAAAGAACCTATATTGCTCTGATTGCCGTCATATCCAATCGTAACGCCCTTTTCGACCGTGCAATTTTGAATTGTAACTTCAAATCCCGCACTTGCGCCAGCAAAGCCATTACCCGCTACGGAGCCAATAAAGCCAGAATATAGGGTGCTTGTTCCCTCTTTTAATGTGACATTATCTATAACAATTGCTGAACCGCTTAGTCCAACACCTGTAAATCTTTCTACTAGTCCAAAACTTGCGATTCTCTCTCCGAAGATATTCAAATTTCTTACAGTAGCATTATTTACATACTTCAAGAGAGGCAGGCCATCTTTGGGAATTGTTATGGTCTTTCCATTTCCGTCTATGTTTCCGGAAAATGGATTTAAATTATCACCTGCTTCATTTCGACTACCATCTTTTGTACATCCTATAGGCTCCCATTTATCGGGAAGTTCAATATCATCCCCAAGTTGAAAATAGACACCATATAGGTTTTCACCAGAATTTACATAGGCACGAATTTCCTCGAAGTCCTCAACATCCATGATGATGTATGGAGAATCTTCTGTGCCGCTTCCCTCCATACTGAATTTAAGGCGATCACTTGTGAGCTTTACAAGTTTACTGGAAACCGCATTTGTTTTAGATGCATCTTCTTCGGAAATTGCTGTAACAATGCAATAAATAAAATTGCTCCCCAATTCCAGCGAGATATCCGATGTAAACACATAGTCATCGTAATCATTTTGCGTAGGGAATTCAGTAAGATTTTCCAATTTGCCAGGAATTTCAGCTGTGCCGTTTACACTGTCGTTTCGATAAAATTTAAAATCGTATGTGACACCCGCCTCCGGCCGGTCCATTCGAATATACATCGGATCAAATCTTTCGCCTTGTACATACTTTGTCCGATATTCAATTTCCTGATCTTTTTGAATGGAATACGTACCCGGTTGTTTTATGATTGTAGGCTCATTTACAGAAGTCAGCTTAACTTCAAATTTCGCCGGCTCCAACACCGTTCTGTACGGCGTTCCATTCTCCGTGTTTGTAACAACGCAATTATAAAACCAGCTTCCCGCCCGAGTTGTCGGAATGGTGTAAGATGCCTCTGTTTCCCCCTCGATAATCTTCAGTGTACCGGCAGTATCGCCTTTATACCACTGGTACGACAGATTAAATTTTTCCGCATCCTCAACTTCAACATTGACAGTTTTCGCTTCATTTTTCTCACAGGAAAAACTTGGCAGCTGATTTTTTACCTTTGGCGATTTATCCGGCTTTGTAACTTCAAGCGTAATTGTTCGCGAAATCGCACCGGCAACCAAAGTAAATGGAACTCTGTAGGATGTTTCTGTCTCCTCATAATCCGACAGCAAGATTTCCGTTGTAGCGCCAGTCCATTCGTTGTCCCCAATCAGAACTTTAATTCCGTTACTGCTGCTATATGACAGCTGATCAATTTTAATCGTGTCACTGGGGGCCGAAGTCAAATATGTAGTCTGCGCAGAATCGCTCTCATACTCCGGCGACAATACCAACTCCGTTCCATCCGCATCCGTAAAACTAAATGCTCTGAAAGACGGAAGATACGTTATATGAAAATGGTATACAGCAGGGTCCTTTAGCGTTTTATTTGATAAGCGCTGTCCAACATTTATGGTTATATCGTGCTCACCGTATTCAACCCGATCAAGCATAAAGTTGAACCAGATAGTTTGCGCACCCCTACTCAGAAGTTTATCGGTTTTGTATGCGCCATATGTCGTTTGTTCACCATCTACCCGGTAGTTGCAGTAGAGCTTTCCTACCGTTTCTCCATAAGATACCCCAGTGAATGTGACACCGACCTCCGCTACATCGTATATTACCATATCATAATAATGATATTCGGAGGTTTCTTCAGTAAATGTCAATGTCTCCGTTACTTTATCGTTTCTATCTAATATACTCAGTTGATCAATATAGCCGCTGACGCAAGGCTCCGTATTCTCCGCATCCAGAGATGATTCCGCTGCTTCTGGTATATTTTCCTCATCTATATCGTTTCCATTGGATTCTGCATCAGTATGGTTAATCTCTTCGGTTTCGGTTTTCTCTCCCTTGCTTGTTTCTTCTTGAGAGGGAGTCTCCAAATCTTTTCCTGTGTCTTCAGCATTGCCATCGCTATTTTTTTCTGCGTCTTCTGCCGCTCCTGGCGTGGATTTGCTATCAGAAGAACCGTCTTCTGCCCCCGCGCTGTCTGCAATCGCGTCAGGAAGTTCCTCTTCCGTCTCGTAGCTGCTGTCAACACCATTTGTCTGCATATTTTCCGCAGATGCTTGCAGCGGAAATGTTGGTATGAGCGTAAACAAAATTGCAAAGGCAGTGAGGAAACTTAACCATCGTCTCATAGCGCAATTCTTTTGCATTATTCGATACCTCCCAACTCCTGCAGAAAAGCCGAACCAGCTTAATTCAAAAATAAAAGAGGGGCCCAACGTGTCAGACGACACATTGGGCCCCTCAAGCTCATTTAGCCAGAGCCTTTACGCAGGAACTATTCTTTACAGTTTAGCCAATAGGCTTGTCCTGGGTCCAGTCTGTTACGGTCTTCTCAAAGGAGACAACAACATTTTCACCCTCGCTCACGGCGTAGTCACACATATAAACCCAAATGTCGGTTTTGGTGTCGCCAGACTGAGAGTAATAAACCCAGCTGTAACCCACATAGACATAATGGTATCCGTTATCCTGGTCTACCAGATAATAACCATCATACCCTTCCACGGCATCGTCTTCGGTAACATCTGCAAAGTCCTCGTAACCGTCGAGGTCTTCAGTAGTTCCGGCATATGCAGCAATCCTGTTGATCGTATCCAGCGCATAATGGGGAGTATGCGTATTAGGATAGCCGCTCACTTCCGTCCAGCTGATGGCAGTGAGTTCCGTCACTCTGGCATCCGCTACTGCTGCATTAAGTGCATCTCTTACCAATGTACCGGCATTAACGGTAAGGTCTTTGATCTTGGTTCCCTGATTGTAAACTGAGATTGTTGCGGTGCCCGTGGTGGTGTCTGCGAACGCAGTTACGCTCAGCGACAGCACCATCATCAGTGCAAGAACCATTGAGAAAATTCTTCTGGTAGTTTTCATGATTTTGCTCTCCTTTAATAAAATTTTTATGCCACAGCCTTTCTGGCTGTCGACACCATGTTTCTGTGAACACCTCATCCATATACGCAACAGTCCCCGCTTCCATTGGGGCCCACCATACAAACGGGCATTGCATCCGACCCATTTCGTCACGCTCCAGCTTGAAAGCCATCTCCGCACAATCCCACAGATCAGTGTTGCAACACGATATCAATGTTCACTTATATGCCTCCGGGTCATTTCCCGGTTGACAACCACTTTTCCGAGCCTGGAACTCCAATTTCTGTTTCTGTCTCGGCTTCTGAATTCCCTTCGGCAGCGGTAATCCAGCTTCCGTCAGGGCAATCGACCAGCTGACAAACCGCTCCGCGATATACCGCCCGCCCTCAACCTCATAGGAATAGGGGGAGTGGCCCAGCGCCTCGGCGCAGGTACGAAGGTACTCCAGTATCTCATCGTCGCTCATCTTATCCCCGTGGGCTTCTCCCCACCGGGCATCCCGCTCTAAGCGGGCCTGTTTTTCGGCCTGAGCGACAGCGGCCTTTTCTTGATTCACAGCCCGGATGGCTTCCCGCTTTTGCGCCTGACGTTCGTCGAATACACGGGACTGCTCTTTCATGGTTTTGCGGTAGATGCGTCTGCCCTTATCGCTGACCTTATGTGTTGGGTAGGGCAGCCCAGCAACATCTACCGCTCTGGACCATCCGCCGAACCGCTCCCCAATCATAGCACCCCCGAATACCTCTCTGGGGTAGGGCGTATGCCCAAGCTCCTGGGCGCAATGCTGGAGATAGGCAATCAGCTGTTCGTCTGTGTCGTCCCGGTGGGCCGTTACAAACTCGGCGTCCTTGCGCCGCATGGCGGCGTTGGTCATTGTCTCCAGCTGCTGCTGTTTCCACCGTTGTGGATCAAAACGATAAGGCTTGTCTTTGTTGCTCACACCGTGTCCCTCCATTATCAGGCGCAATGCCTCTACATTGGTGGGATCTCACGGTTTCTTTCGCGTCCAAAGATCAATCCATGGTTTTGTAGGTCTCCTGGCTCTGTGCAGCACTGCCGCCTTCTCACTTTTCAGCAATGGCATTTTGGCAGTACCCTTGGCACATTACAGTAGCGCGTCTGCGCCGGATTCTCACCGGCTTCCCTTGTTCAGCCCGCTCCTCACGGGCCACAAAACCGATATGCAGTTTTCAGGCAAAAGAAAAAGCCACACAGGCAGACCTTCTGCCGGTGTGACCGATTGTTCTCACATCCTGCCTTCCTTCCACCCATTTCAGGGGGCGCTACGGCGCTCACGCATGGTCGGTATTCTGACTCGCACATCACAGCGGACCACTCCGCCAGCGCTCGCACCCAGCCTTCTCAGGTTTTACCCCAATGACCAGATCACTCTGTTAAGGATGCGAACATTCTGCGCTTACAGCTACGGGTATAGCACCGGGATTTCACCGGATTCCCTGATCTCCACATCTGTGAACCACAGACGCGTGACACCATGCAGCATTTACTTGTTAAAAAACGAATTTCTGTGCCATACTATGTACGACGCACAAGAGGCCAAGAGAATGAACCAGTTTCGTCAAGTGATCCCCTTAATGAAAGATACCTTGATTTTCCCTACAGCGGCTGCGTATTTTGCGTTTTTCCAGACCAGACACATGACGGCGATAGCGCTTTTTACGCAATGCCGGATAAAGTGCTTGCGGCTTCCAGTGCTGAGCGTTTGGCGGCCATGGATGGGTGGACATACATTTTCAGCGTGGTCTGAATGTTGGCGTGGCCCAGGATTTCCGACAGGGACTTCACATCCATGCCTCCCTCTATGCAGCGGGTAGCAAAGGAATGGCGAATCGTGTGGTAGTTCCGGGTCGGAATATCCAGTGATTTCAAGAACCCCTGGAACCGGTATTGAAGCGTCCTAGGCTCCATGGGCTTGCCTGTGCCGGTGAATACATAGCAGTCATTGGCATTCTTGTGTGGACTTAGCAGAGAAAGCATTTTCGCCGTCAAAGGGATCGTTCTCACGGAGCAGTCGCTTTTCGGCGTTTGAATGACTAATTCGGTATGGCCGCCGTAGTTGATGCGGTAGGCCGTTCGCCGGATGTGCAGCAGGCCGGAGGAAAAGTCAATGTCCGACCACCGCAGGGCGCATACTTCCCCCAGCCGGATGCCGGTTTCCAGGCAAAGCAAATACGTCAGCTTTTCCATGTTCGGGCGGTACAGCGCCGCGGCGGAAATCCGTTGGCTCTCCCAGGAAGTGAACACATCTACACGCCTCTGCTTTACCGGTGGGGCGTGTATTTCTTCTGCCCCACGGTACTGGAATTTCTGCCTTGCCAGCTTCAACGCGGATTTGACCAGGACGCAAATATCATTCACTGTCTTAGGGGCCAGACCACCCCGGCCATCCAGCCGCCCGGAACGCAGTTTCTTCTTCACAAAGGAATCCAACCGCTCCTCCGTCAGGTCGCAGACCCGGCAGCTCCCAAGCTCCGGCTGGATGTGCTGCTCGATCAGCGCCCGGTATCGTTCCCAGCTGGTCGGCTTGATCTGGCTGTTCTCCGACTGCCAGCAGACAAAAAGCTCTTGAACCGTCATGGTGCAGCCCCGCAATTGCTGTTTCCGGTTCTCCTCCCGGTGGGCTAGGAGCCTCTGGCGCACCTCTGCGTAAGAGGCCCCGTAGATAGAGCGGTAAATGGCTCTTCCATCCGGCTTGCGCCCTGTGATATACCGGCCTTCCCAGCGGCCATCCTTGCGTTTATAGATGTTTTCTCCTCGCTTCGGCATAGGCATTCCTCCCAGTGACCATATTTTTGACGGCGAGTACAAATACCAAGAGCTTTTTCGTGACTATTCTGCATAAAATTCTTATTGACTTTTATTACAGAATGAACAAAGAAATTAGATTCACTACAAAAATGAACAATCACAGGCAATTCTCATTGACAAAAAACGAACTTATGTTATAATAAGCATGAACGAATGGGGTCGTGCGCCTATTTATCAGCTTTCGTCAAGGGGATCACTTGACGAAAGTTTTTTCCCATTTCTACCACCCAATCCCGCTATCCTGTTGCCTTTATTATACTCCCGATTCCCCAGGCCGTATGTCGAACGGTGTCGATTTGTAAAAATATCGAATTCTAATTCTATTGTATTTACTATAAGCACAGTGGATTCTGTGTTTTCTTCCTTCCCATGGTTATACTATCTTTTAGAATTAAATCTCATTCTAAGGGGATGATAACCATGGACATGAAGGCGATTGGGCGGCGAATCAAAGCTGCCCGTGAGGCAAAGGGACTGACCCAAGAGGCATTGGCCGAGTTGGTGGATTTAACACCTATGCACGTCAGCGTAATTGAGCGGGGCTATAAGCCCACCAAGATGGATACGTTTTGCAACATCGCTAATGCCCTGGATGTGTCTGCCGATACACTGCTCCAGGATGTCATCGACCACTCTGCCGATTCCGTTCCCTCGGAACTGGACGACCTGCTGAAAGACCTACCGGCCAAGGAGCGGCGCAAAATCTATCACTGTGTAAAAGCCTATATCGAAGCCTACCACGAAAACGGCTGATCCTGCCAGCAAGCAATCACAAAAAGATTGCCTGCTGGTTTTCTTTTCCCATCATTCGACTGACTTCGACACGGCTTTTCCTTTATTATAATTCCATTAGAACTACTTGTAAATATTTAAGAACAAGTTTTCTGAAATTCTAATGGAAAGAGGCAATCGAATGTCACTCACACAATGCACGGAAACCGATAAGCAGCTCCTCCAAGAGCTGAAAACCACCTTGGCCCAGATTGACCCCGCCTATGCCGAAGAACAGCTGGCATATGACCAGGCCGCAGCGCAGCTCTCCGATCACACCTTTGCGGAGGCTCTGGAAACACAGTTTGCGGCCAAGCTCCTGTATGTCACCTGGCAGGGCTTTTGCTGGAACCTGGACTGTTATCGGAACCCGGTAAACAAACTCCGGCTCCATACCGACTACGAGGAGCTGCACGGAGAATCCCACTTCCCATCCCTCCCAAAAGTACGAGCCGCCGAAGAAGCCATCCGCACCGCCGCCCTGCATTTCTCCCCAGAGCAGCAAGAGCTGGCACAGAAAATGGAAGATTACTACGCCTATCTGGAAACGGTAGGCTTCAAGCTGGCCCATCTTTGGGGTTTCCAGTGGGGAAATGCTTTCTTCCCAAAGGTCATCCCAGGTTTTACAGCAGACACAGCCTTCGCCGTTAAATATGCCCGGATGGTAAGCGTAGATATTGGATTTCCTACCAAAAGGACCGTATAATGTATTGGGGCTATAAATATTGATTTGAATTTTTGTTTTCCGCTTGTCTTGTGCAGCCTCACATCGTCAGCGCAATCTGTTCCTTTTGTTTTTTCTCCAAACGCACTTGATCCTTCATTTCGGCAATCAGTCCCTGAAGCTTCAATTCGCATTCTTCTTTGGTTTTAGCGTAAACATTTTTTGCCACCCTCTTGCCATTTTCATCCCTGTATGAATAACGTCCCTCCCAGAGATGGTCCCCGATCTGATGCAGGCACCCTGTTCCTGGCCTCCGGCGATTTCCTTCCACCGCTTGAAAGTTTCGCTGATCCTTCACCTTTGTTTTTTCCTCCTGCGGCAGCGGGGCATCACCTTTTCCAAATTTCCTGTCGATCTTAATGGCCGCCTGCTGCTCCATTGTATCGGTCACGTGGGAATAGACATCCAGAGTTGTAGCGGCAGACACATGCCCCAGCATTTCGGACAGCGTTTTTACGTCCATGCCATTTTCAAGGGCCATGGTGGCGAATGCGTGCCGTTACGGTATAATAACGACAAACAGAAAAAGCCTTTATTTTCAAGGGGTTTGAGCGTTTGTCGTCTTTTATTCAATTCCTTTTCCAAGTTGAAAATTGACGAAAACTATAAAGAAAAAAGGAGGCTGTTTTATTAACGACAAAATTTAATAGTGCCAGCGGTCCGGCTTTATGTCTGACCGCTGGTTGCCGTGGGCGTTTCACTTTTATAGGTGGACGCCCTTTTTTCATACTCATTTTCGAGAGAAAGGAGATCCCCATGGAATTAAACGAAATGGAAAAAAAGCTGCTCTTTCAGGTTGAGGGCGATTATCAGACAAAGATCCTGAATGAACTTTATATGACCGTGCGGTATTCAAATAATTCCGAACAGCGGGAGGCGGCAGAAGGTCTTATGGCAAAACTTCGTGTTCTGTCAAATGCAGAGTGCATGGACTTGGTAAAAGATATTCAGAAGAATTACCGTCTGCCCTATCCAGCCCGGACGATTGGAGAAAAGATCGCCGAGGCCAGACAACAATCAGGTGCAGAAAAATTGAAGGGGCATGACATCATGGCGCTTGAACGTTTTGACCCGGAGGTAAGGCACATGATCATTTTTGATGTATTGTCTTACGATTCCCCTGTTGGCGACAAAGGCGATAAGATGCGCTTGTTCCTTACAGATGCCGGCTATCAGAAATTTTTAGAGAGCCAGGAACGGGGCGAAGTGAAACTGAAAAACCATGCGAAGGTCTCTGGCGGTCATCTCCATTATGACCACAGGGATCATGCCTTGTAACGGAATAGTCGAAGAAAGGAGGCGATACAATGGCAGTATTCCGTGTAGAGAAAACAAAGGACTTTACGATAATGAGCAATCACCATCTGCGCAATACGGAGTTGTCCTTAAAGGCAAAGGGGCTTTTATCACTTATGTTGTCGCTGCCGGAAGATTGGGATTATACCACGAAAGGACTCGCCCATATCTGCAAGGACGGTGTGGATTCTATCACTACTGCCCTGAAGGAACTGGAGCGGCATGGTTATCTCACCAGGCAGCGCCTCCGCTATGATAACGGGCAGTTGGGAGACATTGAATATACGATCCATGAGCAGCCTGTAAGCACCGAAAACACAGGGCTTTCACCTAAACGGGAAAATCCAAGACAGGTAAAACCTGAACAGGCAAAACCTAAACAGGCGGAACCTGAACAGGCAAATCCGGTACAATTAAATACTAATCCATTAAAAACAAAAAAATCAAAAAAAGATAAATCAATAACTTATCCATCAATCTATCCGGCAGAGCCGGAAGCGGCAAGCCGCACGGATGGGATGGATCGGATAGAGCTGATAGAAGCCTATCGTGAAATCATCAAAGAAAATATCGAATATGACTTACTGGTCTTACGGTATGGCAGGGAACGTCTGGACGAAACCCTTGAACTTATGCTTGAAGTGATTTTGTCGAAACGCCCTTACATACGCATCGCCGGAGATGATTTTCCGCGGGAGATCGTCAAGAGCCGGTTCCTGAAGATCAATTCCGGTCACTTAGAGTATGTCTTTGACTGTATCGACAAGAACACGACGAAGGTCGGAAATATCAAAGCATATCTGCTGGCGGCGCTGTATAATGCCCCGGCTACAATGGACAGCTATTACCGTGCCGAGGTCAATCACGATCTGTACGGCTGTTAGGCACCTTTGGGTGTCTTTTTTCATTCCATCACAGGAAGGAGGCAAAGCACGATGAAAAGAATCACTGTGCCGGTACAATGCCCGGCGTAACCAAAGAACAGATTCAGGCAGCGCGGGAAGCTGATCTGTTTACTTACCTGCAGTTCCATGAACCCGGTGTGCTGAAACGGGATGGACCTAATTTCCGGCATAAGGAACATGACAGTCTGGTATATGTGACCGGGAAAAGGTACTGGTACTGGAACAGCCGTGGACGGAGTATCAATGCGCTGGACTACCTGATCCAGATTCGGGGATATGGTCTTGTGGATGCGGTTCATGCTCTGGTAGGTGGCGAAATCCGACATACACCGGCTTACCGAAGTACGGCAGAAATACAGGTATCAAAAGAACCGGAAAAGAAAGCATTCTCTCTCCCCTGGGCCAGACGTTGCGCGACCGCTGCGGTCTCCTATTTGCAGAAACGGGGAATCAGCTCAGAAGTCATTCGCCAGTGTTTACAAGCCGGGATTTTTTACGAAGCCCGGTATCATGGAGAACCGGTTTGTGTATTTGTAGGGAAAGATGATTCCGGGAAAGCGAAGTTCGCCTGTATGCGCAGTATCGGCGGCAATCTCAAAAAGGATGTCTATGGCAGCGACAAAGGATATAACTTTTGTTATCCCCCGCAAAGTCCGGGTAGCCGGCATGTGGCAGTCTTTGAAGCTCCTATTGATGCGCTTTCCCATGCAACGCTTCAAGAGCTGGAGGGATGGAAATGGAATGGTTACCGCTTGTCTTTGGGAGGTACTTCCCATGTGGCGCTGACTTCTTTTCTGGAACGCCACCCGGAGATCCGGCGTGTTACCCTTTATATGGACCACGATCTTGCCGGATTTGTCAATGCCCGGAAAATCAAGACCATGCTCCACGAGGATAAACGTTTCCGTCATATCCGGGTAAGTGTCAACCCTCCCCGGATGGGAAAAGATTACAATGAAAAATTGCTGGAGGTTCGGGAACAACTGCAAACCAGCCAGCACCAACGCCGCCCAAAAGAGGCGGCTGTTTCAATTTAGGGAGGATTTCAACATGAATGGATCTCAACAGATCTGCTTTACAGACAGCGCCGGAAAAGCGCTGTTTTCTATTCCTGACAATGGTTTACTTTGCCTGTTCTATGGAAACGGGGACAGGCATTTTGCTGTTTGCCATCGTCTGGATGACACCCATGCAGAAATTGACGGGGTAAATTATTCGATGCCGGACTTTGCCAAAAGGATGAAACACAACCAGATCGGCTTTGCCCCGGCATAGGGCTGGAAAACAAATAACAGGAGGATTTGAAAATGAAAAAAATTGAAAATACCGCTTTGCAGATGATTGCCGAGGCTTCCCGGTGTCCAGACTACGGCCCCGATATGGTTAAATCGCTGATGAAAAAGCTGGACATGAACGAAAAGGGCTTTGCGCTTTTGATGAATGTTGCCCCATCCACAGTGCGTCTTTGGACCAGCGGAGCTGCACAGCCCTGCGGCACAGCAAAACGCCTCATGCAGATTTATGAAACCGGTCCGGAGATTGTTGGCAAGATTGCCAGAGGGCAGCTACCGGCAGATGGGAGGGATTGATGAATGACGGAGACAGATAGCCAGCCGATTGCGGAAAATGAGCAGGTCAAAGAGCTGCTTGCTCTCCTAAAAGACAACAATACACCGGGATATGAAGAATTTGCCAAGCTAATCGAGCATGTGACCGGGATGGAGCAGCGTCTTTTGGAGGCAACCGAGGAACTAAAGGCAGTGCGTCAGGAAATGCAGGGATTACAGAACCATTCCCTGAAAGATACTCTCCAAAAGAGCTGTAAAGCTATGGAGATGAATATTTCCGTTATGCGTCACCGTCTTTCCGAACTCAAAGGCCAGATCATAAACGGGTGCAGGAATATCCTTGCCGATTTCAGGGAACGAGGTACTGTTGCTTTGAATGGGATCACACAGTTTTTACATGTCAGACCGGTGTTGGAGTCCATTCAAAGTGCAGCAGAAAAAAGTATGCAGGCCAACAACAGGGCTGTTGCCAGAATTGACGCTTTCAGTACGGAATATCACGAAATGGAGCGGCATCTCAAAAATATGGGCCGTGCTATTCAAGGAAAACCTGCGGAGACAGACGCAAAAGAAAATGGAAAGATTGCCAGGGTGTTCAAAGGTGCTTTCAAAGTGGAGGGCGCTCTTATATCCTCCATTAACCGTAATGCGGAGTGGGCACTTAATACCCTTGCCCGGTTGGAACAGACTGCGGAAAGGCGCCCTTCTGTTTTGGAAGCAATGCGGGAACAGGCAGCAAAAACGGAACCGGCAAAAAAGCAGCCGGCATCTTCCCATGATAAGGAAAGCCGGTAATTGTCAGGTTCACATGAAAGGAGGAATTTGATTGAATCAGGAACCACTACCGCAGATTCATTTGATCCGTGATACAGACTTATCCATCTTTGCGTATGAGCTCCATATTTTTGCCGGAGATTTTCTTAGGGAATGCGAATTTAATATGCGTTCTCTGGCGACAAATACCGGGGCTGATTCCATTGCCATCATGGAGAAAAATCACATGTGGCTTTCCGACGCTTTGTTTGCTTATTGTTCTACGGCGGATCTTCATCAAATGATCTCAACAACGGAGTTTATCGGAGCGAGGGTTTTCCTGTTTCATACGGATCGCAGAGAGGGCGGTCACTTGTACGGAGATGTCCTGATGATGGATTTAGACACGCTGCGGCAGGATATAAAAAGAAATATCCTCTATCCCTGCGGCGTCAATGTCGAACGCAAAGATGGTTCAGCGGCTACGGTCAGCCTGAAAGAATGGACTGAAATGGAGCTTTACGAAAAAGATGCTCTGAAAAGTTGGGGATTTTCTTATGCCCCGAATCAAGTTACGGAATGGCAGTACCACTATTCCACGATGTTCAGACAGTGGATGGATCAGGCATTTCGTTATATGCCCCAGGATTTAGAAGAACGCCTGAATATGCAATATATGGAGGCAGCCCAGAACCCGGATATGGATAAGTACCGCATACCACAGGGAACGGCAAAACAGATGCTTCTTTATGACGAAGCCCCTGTGTATCGCCTTCTTCCATCCGGTTCGGAGAAAATTGCGCCCATTGCGGCAGTCTCTACGGGCCTGTGGTATGAAAATTACCGGGAGTTTGCCATTGCACCGGAGGATTTAGGCGCTCTGGACAAACTGATCCGCAGGGAAACTGACCGGCTCACAGGAAACCTCCCACAACTTCTCAAAAACGAAGAACGCCGCCCTGCCCCGGAGCGATAAGAATTCTACACAGACTGGAGGTGATGAAGATTGGCAGGAGTGCATGAAGATTTCGGCGAAAAGATCGGCGGTGCGAAAAAAGACCTGTGGAAAGACCGCGGGCTGTATGCGGATGATCTGGAAGCCATGAATGAGCGCGAAGCCGAAAAATTTGTGAAAAAGGATAATGTCTGGAAAAAGCCGGACTATGCAGCCATGCTGGAGGAAGGGATTCCTCTTGGCGTGGTCTATTTTATCAAAAAAGCGAGGGACGGCTTAAACGCTTCCCCTCAGTATTACCGCACGGATGACACCCCGGAAAAACGGACCGCGAGACAAAAGGAATATATAAAAACAGTCCGGGAATTGCAGACAGTGCTTTCAGATGTCCGTACTGTGGAGGATGCCATAAGAGCCTATGACCGCTTTTTCGCTGACAATGGATACTTAGAAAAGGTACAGGGCTGGGGAAGCGGAATCCATTACCGGGCAACGAAAAAGGGACAGGACAATCCCGTGATCACAAACAAATTGTCCAATACCATGCTGATCCGCTCGGCTGAATATTTTGAGCGCAACTTTGCTCAGAAAGCAAAAAAGGAACAGTTTTGTGTTTCCAAAGAGCAGAAAATACCGAAAGGTTATGCGATCCACTTCAACGACGGGAAACAGACCTATTCTAAAAATGGGGACTGGAAACCCGGTACCTACTATGTGACAAAAGGCTATTCGATCCTGCGGACCAATTTTGAGACCAAAGAAGCTGCCCTGAAATGGGTGCAGGAACTTGCCAAAGGCAGGAACAAAAACGGAAAGATCCGTTTTGTCCCTCCACAGCTTGCCCATGTCAAACGTACCGGACCGGATTATCGGAATGGCGTGGAGATCACCGGACAGCATTATCTTGATACCTTTGGGTTCCGCGGCGGTGAGTTTGGAAACTGGATGAACCAGAACGACCGGCAGACCTCCCTTAACATGGGATTTGAAGCACTAAAGGATCTGGCGTCAGCCCTTAAGATCAGCGATAAAGATATTGCTTATCAGGGAACACTTGCTATCGCTTTTGGTGCAAGAGGCAGTGGCAATGCTGCAGCTCATTATGAACCTTTGCGTACAGTCATCAATCTTACAAAAATGCACGGGGCCGGTTCCCTGGCACATGAATGGTGGCATGGACTTGACGATTATCTTGGTACAAAGATGGGAGCAAAAGGGATGCTGTCAGAACAGCCCCACCTCTATGCGCCGTTCCAAAAACTCATTGACACCATGAAGTATAAACCGGAAACACCGGAACAGGCAGCAAAGCGCACGGAAGCACAAACAGAACGCACCCGGAAAAATGCGGCAAGCTGGCTGGATTCCTCGGTTCTTGCCTCCCTGAAACGGTATGGCAATGAGGAACAGATGGAAACCTACGCAGTCTTGCGGGAAGCATTTTTGTCCGGCGAACCCGGCTCTGTGGAACAGATCAGCGCATTTAAGAAGAATGTTACCGGCCGGGTAATTCCCAAAAGTGAACGGGAACGGCTGGAAATTTTTGAGCGTATGCTTTCCGGGATGCAGGCGCAGGAAGCTCCGCAGATTGGACGGACGGAAACTGATTTTTACCGTAATTCGGTACGCATGGGAAAAGAATGTGAAAAAGACGGCGGTTATTGGGACAGCAATGTGGAAATGACAGCCAGAGCCTTTGCCTGTTATATCAAGGACAAACTGCCCTACACATCGGATTATCTGGCAGGCCATGCCGACTGTGCCCTTACCCTGGTTTCCGGTAAAGACGGAGAAATGGAGGTATTGAAAGCCTTCCCTGTGGGGGAAGAACGCCGTGCAATCAACGCTGTTTTTGACGAGATCATTCAGGATTTGAAACGGGAACAGCTATTGACCCATGCCGATGTAACGCTTCCCCTCTCTGTTTCTGAACTTCGTGAGGCGGCGGACGGGCAGCTATCCATGTTCGGCGTCGGCCGTCCTTCCGTGATGGATCAGCTTGCGGCAAACAGGCCGGCAGATAAAAAATCACCGGCACAGACGTTTTCCAGAAAAAACCACGAGCCGGAAATATAGCAGGAGGTGAACAGCATTTTGGAAGAAAATAAAGATTATCATGCCTACCGGTATGGCGACCACTTGACGCCGGGATTGGAGCTTAAAATTGAGCACAGCGTAGTTTGTGAAAATGTGGATATTTCTACACTGATCACAATGGGAACAGATAGCCTGGAAGCCATGCGCCAGGGAAGTATCGACGGGGAGCAGAAAGCCTATGAAATCGTGGTGGCTGCCGCAAAACAGTGGGAACAGCAGGCAGCGGCAACACAGACGATCAACCGGGCTTTGGAATATCTTCGTACACCTGAGATTGAACATACCGGCAATCAGTGGAAAGACACCGATAACTGGAGGGCGGATCAGAAAATCAGCAACCGGGTCTATCAGATGACCTGCAGTATTTGGGAAGATACGAAATATGACAGGGAAACAAAACAGAGTATTCCGGTTGCCTGGTATGTGACATGGGAAGTCCGTATTCATTCCCCGAAGCAGGGATATGGAGAAAAGATTGCCGGACAAAACCAGAAACGATATACAGATAAGAATGCAGCCATAAAATACCTGGACGGGCGGAAGAAAGCCTATTCCCATTTATTCACGGAAATTTCCCCGCCAATTCCGAAAGAATATGAGCGTCATTTTATGGTTCATGGCACTCTCTTACCTGGTTATACGGTTGAAGGACTGGAACAGACCAAAACGGAACATGCCGCCGCCGAGGTTTCGGAGGGCGGTATTTTTACGCCCCAAAACCAGGAGAAGCCTTCCGTCCTGGGGAAGCTCTCTGTGGCAAAAACCCAGGAAAAAACGCCAGCCGCTCCCGGTATGGCAATGAAAAAGAAGGAGGATATACAGTTATGAAAGTGTTAATGGTAGAGCCGGGCAAGTCCCCTTATGCTGCGGAGATTGAAAGCGGTCTGAAATCTTTGCAGGCGGCAGTGGGTGGAGACATTCAGGCGGTCTATCCGTATGAGGACCCGGTGGCTCTGATCTGCAATGATGAAGGCAAGCTGATGGGACTGCCTCTGAACCGGGCTCTCTTTGATGATGACGGCCACGTTTATGATATTGTGTCCGGGAATTTTCTGATCGTTGGTCTTGGCGAGGAAGATTTTACAGACCTTTCCCCGGACTTGATGGAGAAATACGGGGAGCAGTTCAAGTACCCTGAAAAATTTGCAAGGATTGCCGGCGAGATCATTGCAGTCAAGCAGCCTGCAACCAATGAACACCGGGAAAAACCGATGATGCACCATTCCGGCCCGGATTTGTAGAAAGAAAGGAGCCAATTATGTTAATGGCAGTAAATGAACCTTATGCCCTTATGGTGCAGCCGGACGATATTCTGATCTCTCCCCGTGAGGTAGATGAACATTTTGGGACGATGGTATGCTTCCATCCCCGCTATGCGCTGGGCGACCATCACAACTATATGGACAAAGACGACTTCCTGCGGGAAATGTATTTAGATACCGTAGGACATGATGAAGCCGGCATGAAACGCTATGAACGGATGGTAAACATTGTAAGCAGCCGTTTCCGGCATGGACCAAAGACAGAGGAACGGGCGATCGATGAAGCAATGCAGAAAGTAATTTCGGAAAAGTATCTGATGCTCCCCCTCTATCTCTACGACCACTCAGGTCTTGCCATGAGTACAGAAAGTTTCTCAGGCAGGGCCCCTCATGCAGAATGGGACAGCGGACAGGTCGGCTGGATCTATGTTTCCAAAGAAGATGCCCTAAAGGAATTTGACGCTGACAAGATGACCGGCGCCATCCGGCAGAAAGCGGACGCACTGATGCGCAGTGAAGTCGCCGCTTACGATTCCTATCTGCATGGCGAATGTTATGGGTTTGAGCTTTATAAAAACGGGGAGCTGTCGGATAGCTGCTGGGGCTTTATGGGTAACTTTTCCGATGTGTTGAAAGATATGGCGGAATACCTCCCGGATGAGTGCAAAGGGATGGTCGATCATCTGGAGGAACAGGAACGCCCGGCTACGATCATCAAGACGCTTTTGAAACATGCTAAAATTCAGGTCGATCAGGCAGCAAAAGCCTTTGAACACGCTTCCCGACAGCAGGTTCTTGGGGAAAGCCGGTAAAAAGTTATTTCCATATTATAAATACCGATTTTATTAGAAAGGAGGATGCTCTTGCAGGAAGATCTCGAACAACGAACGGTTTCCGTCTCCATACAGGCAGCAAAACTGTCAGGGCGGGTACTGCGTGCGGCTATTGCTGCGGTACTCCAAAAGATGGAACAGGAACGCACAATGCCAAAAGTCGGGCGCAACAGCATGAAGCGGCTGACTTATAAAGACCCCGGAGCCAATACCATTGAAGTTTCAGGGCGAATCCGCTCTTTTGAACGGTATGCCAGGAAACATCAGGTACGCTACCATATAGAAAAGGAACTTGGGACCGATCCCCCAAAATGGACGGTATATTTCAAGGCAAACCAGGCGGATGCACTGACGGCAGCTTTTAAGGAATATACGAAGAAAGACCTTACACGCAGCACCAGACCGTCGCTGCTTACACAGCTTCATAAGTTCAAAGAACTGGCGCAGTCGCTTGGCCGTGACCGTGTAAAGAACAAAGAACACGGAGGACCGGAACGATGAAAATCGATGCAGAAACACTGAAAAAACAGGTCATTCTCCATCTGCCTTATGTTCTGTTCCTTCTGGTATTTGCCAAGCTGGGCGAGGCGGTGCGTTTGGCTCCCGGAGCAGACGCTTCCCAAAAGCTGTTAGGACTGTCCGAAGGCTTTGCCCTTGCGTTTCAGAGTATGTGGCCGGGGGCGGCAATGGACTGGCTGATTGGTTTATGCGGTGCAGCCATTATGCGGCTGGCAGTCTATCTTAGAGGGAAAGACGCTAAGAAATACCGCAAAAATGTGGAATACGGTTCAGCCCGTTGGGGAAATAAAGCCGATATTGCCCCGTTTATGGACCCAAAGCCGGAAAACAATATCATTCTTACCCAAAGTGAAGGACTGATGTTAAACGGAAGGCCCAAAAATCCGGCCAATGCAAGAAATAAAAATGTACTGGTAGTCGGAGGATCAGGTTCGGGAAAAACGCGCTTTTTCATCAAGCCCAATCTGATGCAAATGCACAGTTCCTACGTCGTCACCGATCCGAAAGGTACAGTCCTTGTGGAATGCGGAAAGATGTTGCAGCGAGGCATACCAAAGCTGGACAAGGACGGAAAGCCTGTGCGTAATGAAAAAGGAAAGATCATCTATGAGCCCTATAAAATACGGGTATTCAATACGATCAATTTCCAGAAAAGTATGCACTTTAACCCATTCGCCTACATTCATTCCGAGAAAGATATTCTGAAGATCGTCACGACTCTGATCGCCAATACCAAAGGCGAAGGAAAAGCCGGAGACGATTTCTGGGTCAAGGCAGAAACCCTGCTCTATACGGCACTGATCGGATATATCTACTATGAGGCCCCGGCAAATGAACAGAATTTTGCCACACTGGTAGAAATGCTGAACGCAATGGAAGTCCGTGAGGATGATGAGTCGTTCAAAAATGCCGTTGACCTTCTCTTTGACGCGCTGGAACAGAAAGACCCGGATCATTTTGCCCTGCGTCAATATAAGAAATATAAGCTCGCTGCCGGAAAAACAGCGAAGTCGATCCTTATTTCCTGTGCTTCCAGACTGGCTCCTTTTGACATTAAAGAAGTCAGGGAAATTACCATGTATGATGAACTGGATCTGGATATGCTGGGAGATGAACGGACTGCTCTTTTCCTTATTATGAGTGATACGGACGGAACCTTTGCATTTTTGATCAGTCTGATCTATTCCATTTTGTTTAACCGCTTGTGCGAGCGGGCAGATGATGTATATGGCGGAAGACTTCCCATCCATGTACGCTGCCTGATCGACGAGGTGGCAAATATCGGGCAGATCCCGAACCTGGAGCGTCTTATGGCGACCATCCGAAGCCGTGAGATCTCTGCCTGCCTGGTGCTGCAGGCGCAAAGCCAGCTCAAAGCCCTGTATAAAGACAATATGGACACCATCATCGGTAACTGTGACGCTTCTCTTTTCTTAGGAGGCAAAGAAGAAACCACCTTAAAAAGCTGGAACTCCCTATTGGGGAAAGAGACCATCGACCTGTATAACACCAGTATCACAAAGGGCAATCAGGAATCCCACGGACAAAATTTTCAAAAGCTGGGAAAGGATCTGATGTCGGTGGATGAACTGGCGGTCATGGATGGGGATAAATGTCTGCTGCAGATCAGGGGTGTGCGGCCGTTCCTCTCCCGGAAATACGATATAACCAAACACCCAAATTACAAACTGCTTTCCGATTTTAATGAGAAGAATTCTTTTAATATCGAAAAGTTTCTTTCTACCCGGATGCCGATGCGTCCCGGTGAACGATACCGCAATTATGAAGTCACAGCCGAAGATCTGGCTTCCCAGACTTTATAGAGTTGTTCCTGCCTGTCAAAGCATGACGCCCCAGCAGGCTTTGTTTTTGTCACGATGAAAGGAGGATTTTTTGAGGATTCGTGATTCTCCCTGAAAAGTAAATAACCGCAGGATTTTTCCTGCCCCATGCCGCCGTGCTGTTTGAAACAGATTTTTTTCTAAAAACAGTGCGGCGGCTTTTTTTGTTTCCGGCCTGATACGGCCATATCACAAATTAAAATTTCTGAAATTAAAGGAGGAACTATATGGCATTTTTTGCAAGCGCGATTGATACTTTGAAGATCCTTGTGATCGCCCTGGGCGCAGGTCTGGGCGCAGGGGGTGTTGTAAACCTTCTCGAAGGTTACGGAAATGATAACCCAGGTGCAATGCTCATGTGCGGTAAAGTAACATAAAGGTTGATAGATAGCAGCTCACTATTCCGCTACAAAAAAATGTGATAATATTAAAAATAATATTGACTCTCTCGTTGCGTAACGGTTTACGATTGAATCGAAAGGAGGAAATGATGAGAACTGTAAAGGACGTATCCGAGATAACCGGAGTAAGTATAAGGACGTTAAGATATTATGATGAAATCGGTCTATTAAAGCCAACGGAATTAACGGAAGCTGGTTATCGACTTTACGACAGTAAAGCATTGGAAAAATTGCAGGAAATTATGTTCTTTAGAGAATTGGAAATTCCATTGATAGACATCAAAAAAATCATGGATAACCCTAATTATGATAAAGAACGGGCTTTGTTGGCTCAAAAGTCTTTATTGGAGCAAAAACGAAATCGACTAAATGGAATTATTGAGTTGATAACAGATGTAATGAAAGGAGTTAATACTATGAGTTTTGGCGTATTTAACAACGAAGAAGCACAGAAAATGGTAAACCATACTTTGTCATGTATGTCGAAAGAAAGCCTTGATGAACAGGTGCAAAAATACGGGAGTATGGAAAAGTACAAAGAGTATTTGATTTCCGGCTTTGCTAATGAGCGAGCTACCGCAGACCTATTGAAGTGGTATGGTAGCAAAGAAAAGGTAATGGAAGCGGTCATGCAGTCAACCGGGAGTGTCGAAGAAATAAAGCAGGGGCAAGATGAAAATGCCAAAATCTATAAGCAATTTATGGCGGCAAAAGAAGCTGGAAATATGGATATGGCACATTCCGCTGTTGAAATGCTTGCAGAGAATTATAAAACAATGTTTATGCTTGACAATGCAAGAAATATCTTGATTGATTTAGCAAAAGAATATTCATCTAATGAAAAGTTAGCTGAGGTTACAGATAAACAATATGGGGCAGGGTGCGCAGACTATATTGCTAACGCAATCAAAATTTATTACGGTCTTTGAGAAATAGCAAAGCCGAGCAATCCAGTCAACGGCAAGATGAACGGACTGCGTCCACCGTTGACAGCCCCGCCTGTCCTTGCTAGTGGGGAATCAAGGGGCGACAGCAAAAAGTGCTGCCGCTCCTTTTCATAATCTAAAACCTACATTTATTGTTCCTGCCTGTCAAAGCATGACGCCCCGGCAGGCTTTGTTTTTGTCACGATGAAAGGAGGATTTTTTGAGGATTCGTGATTCTCCCTGAAAAGTAAATAACCGCAGGATTTTTCCTGCCCCATGCCGCCGTGCTGTTTGAAACAGATTTTTTTCTAAAAACAGTGCGGCGGCTTTTTTTGTTTCCGGCCTGATACGGCCATATCACAAATTAAAATTTCTGAAATTAAAGGAGGAACTATATGGCATTTTTTGCAAGCGCGATTGATACTTTGAAGATCCTTGTAATCGCTCTGGGCGCAGGTCTGGGCGCATGGGGTGTTGTAAACCTTCTCGAAGGTTACGGAAATGATAACCCAGGTGCAAAATCCCAGGGGATCAAGCAGCTTATGGCAGGCGGAGGTATCGCTCTGGTTGGTGCAACGCTGATTCCGCTGCTTTCCGGCCTGTTCGGTTAAGGGCTGACTTATGGGCAGTCTGTTTGAATGGATAACAGACTGGATTAAAGAGGGACTGATCGATGCGATCACCGGACAGTACACCAGCATTTTCAACTCCGTCAACAACCAGGTTGCGGATGTGGCAAATCAGGTAGGACAGACCCCGCAGGGCTGGAATGGCGGCGTGTTCTCCATGATCCAGAATCTTTCGGAAACCGTCGTCATTCCCATTGCGGGCATGATCCTGACCTTTGTTCTGGTGTATGAACTGATCCAGATGATTCTCGAAAAGAACAACATGCACGAATTCGATACATTCAACATCTTCAAGTGGATTTTCAAGACTTTTGTTGCCACTTACCTGCTCACCAACTGTTTTACGATTGTGATGGCGGTCTTTGATGTGGCCCAAAATGTGGTGTCGCAAAGTGCCGGTGTCATAAACGGGAACCTGGATGTGCAGGCGGCGTTGTCTGATCTGGAAACCCAGCTTGAAGCAATGGGAATGTGGGAACTGATTGGACTATGGCTGGAAACCAACATCATCAATCTGTGTATGTGGGTACTGTCCATCGTGATCTTTGTCATTGTATATGGCCGTATGATCGAGATTTATTTAACCGTGAGCCTTGCACCGATCCCGTTTTCCACAATGGCAAACCGGGAATGGGGACAAATGGGAACCGGGTATCTGCGTTCCCTTTTTGCCCTGGGCTTTCAGGGTTTTTTGATCCTGATCTGTGTTGCCATTTACGCAGTGCTGGTCCAGTCTATCCCATCGTCCGGCGACGTGCACGGCGCGATCTGGGGAACGGCGGGTTATACGGTGCTGCTGGCCTTTGCCCTGTTTAAGACAGGTTCGTTATCCAAATCCATATTTAATGCAAGATAGCATGAACAAAACCAATTCTAAAAAGGAGGATTTTATATATGAGTAAAACCAATACAGAAAAAATGGCGCCGGAGACACAGACGCCGGAAATGGCAAACGGCATGAAGCTGGATGTCCGTGTGCGTCCGATCGCCCCAATGGGAAACCTGCTGGCGTTTGCCAATGTTACGATTGGCGGATGCTTTAAGATTGACGGTTTCCGTATCTGTTCCAGTGAAAAGGGGCTGTATGTCAATATGCCCGCAACCCAGGATAAGGGAGGCAACTGGAAAGATGTCTGCTGGCCGGTTACGGCAGAGTTCCGCAAGCAGCTCAACGATGCCCTGATCGATGGGTACGGGCAGGCTATTGAAAATTTGCAGGCAACTCTTGAAGCAACAAAGGGAGCTGCGGAAAAGCCTTCCCTGACCGGTGCATTGAAGGAAAATGCCGGTAAGGTCAAAGAACAGCCGACCAAACCTGCCCCATCTAAGAATGAGCAGGCTCGCTAATGCCGGAAACGAAACAGTACGGCATTATCTATGCCGATCCGCCCTGGCATTATGACAGGAAACATGGAAGCGGCGTTGCGGAAAACCATTACCCCACAATGAGCATTGAAGAAATCTGTGCCCTGCCGGTATCGGAACTTGCCGCAAAAGACAGCGCCCTCTTTCTGTGGGCGACCTTCCCACAGCTCAATGAAGCCTTCCGGGTAATCGACGCCTGGGGGTTCAAATATAAAACGCTGGCTTTTCTATGGCTCAAACAGAACCGGAAAGCGGATAGCTGGTTTTATGGCATGGGCTTTTGGACCCGCTCAAACGCGGAGGTTTGCCTGCTGGCAACCAGAGGCCGTCCGAAACGCCAGTGTGCGGGAATCCATCAGTTTGTGATCTCCCATATTGAGCAGCACAGCAAGAAACCGGACGAGGTGCGGGATAAGATCGTAAAACTCATGGGCGATCAGCCCAGAGTGGAACTGTTTGCAAGACAAAAGACACCCGGCTGGGATGTATAGAGCAATGAAGTGAACTGTACGCTGACTATGCCGGAGCGAAAGGGGTGATTTTGATAGAACAAGATGCAAAGCGGCTGCTTATGGAACGGCTGGACGAGTGTTTGAAGGTTCATGCGGATATGCTGGATGCACAGAATATCGGCAGTATTTACGAGTTACAGGGACTTTCGGAACTCCACTATTATCTGAAGGTTGAGCATGTATTTACTCCGGCGGAAGTAGAGGCGCTTCTTTCTTTTCAGGACCCGTTGGATGTAGCCCGATGGTGTTGGGAAGAAAATAACCATGAACATAGTTTCCCGATCTGCGATCTTCTCAAAGAAATTGATGCAGAGCAAAAATTTGAACATTTCACAAGCGAACCTTCCGCACAGAACAAATATACGCTCCTGATGAAACGGCTGGGACAGAATTACTTTGCTTACAGGGAAAGCCTTATGTCAAGAGATATGGAAACATCGGTGTACAAGGGGTACAAACAAGATAAAATAGAAATGAGGGGCGATAG
>ERZ772855.677-NODE-677-length-37867-cov-6.033508_pt1 | contig 37867 bp, 29 predicted proteins | sample MGYA00511900_ERZ772855 | MGnify/ENA primary metagenome ERZ772855 (study PRJEB29015, sample SAMEA2737701) | human gut metagenome | biome: human gut; feature: human-associated habitat; material: faeces | place: China | collected 2012 ... | reverse complement strand
AATCAAACACTTCCTGCCATAGTTCTTTCGTCCCTTCCGTCCCGGCATAATCCCCACCGAAGTAATGGCAGTTTACCAGTTCATGTTTACTCCCATCGAAACTTACATCCTCATAGACATAGATAAGCTTTGGCATAACGGTATTGATGCGGGGCTTTTTAATGTCCCCCTTTTTCTCAAGATACTGCAGCGAAACATGGTCTTCATCTGCATCGATATACAGACGGCTTATTTTGCGTTTCTCCTTCAGCGGCTCCAGTAACGGAAACTCAAGGGCATGAAGCTTATTCATTACGGTTTCCTTGCTTACTGGATATTCTTGCTTCAGGAAACCTTAATTCCAGAAATGTGGAAACCGGTGTTCCAGAACACGGAAACCGTCTTGATTGGCTTAATGGGTATTTATCGGGTGCAACTCATTTGTCAAGCCAAGAGCCGCTTTGCGGTGCGAAGCAGGCTTTACAATTGAGTTGCAACTGATAAACTAGTATTAGTCCAATCACACACTTTTCTTGGTTTCCTTATGCCGGACAGTAGGGACATGGTAGCCGGAATATTCACTTACCTCCTGTTCCCCGATACAGGCATTGATTCCACCTTTTCGGTAACTGCTTTCCACTGCTTCCTCCAGTATTCGGGCTTCCGCATCTTCCGAAATACGGGCATGCGATTCCAAGCCCATGAGACGGTCTAACAGGTAGCAGTATTCTCCGGTTTCTTTATTGTGAAAATACGTCCTACTGTAACAGATTTCTCCCAGACTGGTCAGAAGCTTCGTTTCATCCCGGCGTTCAATGTACCAGCCTTTTCGCAGGTCCTGCCGATTACGCAACAATTCATCATAGCTTTCCAGTTCTTCTTCAATCAGGGAAAGCCCTAACTTCGTTACCTCTTTAGTCACTCCATAAACCATTTCTGCAAACTTGGTAAGGTCATCTGTATAGTGACTAAAAATTTCTGTTAAATTTTTTACCCCTTGTTCCTGAAAATGTTGTATACTGTTAATCATGAAAGCAGCCTCCTTGGATTGTTGGTTTGGTCACCTTAAATCCTAACACAGGAATCCGGTGCTTTCTATTTTTTTATTTTCCTACAAAAACTTTACCCTAGCAGAAAACATTTTAGCGTCATCATTTATACAATATAGTATTTCTGGTTACCGCACTCTTTCCATACCACCTTATAAACCTCATTTTACTATTTTTATCTATCTAACAATCATTTTTCACCCATTCTCTATATTCTTTTAAAATACTTTGCAATACATGTGCAGTTCTAAGTCTATGAATGATAAATCTGGTTTCTGCTTCAGAGTCTGCCCTTATGTGCGAATACTTAGTTTGCGCATCAACTCTATCCCGCAAATTCTGAATATGATATTCTGCATATTTTTCAAATTCATTCTTTTCATCCACCGAATCAAATAACAAAACAATGTCCATCAAATCATCATGTGCATATCTTTCTTCTCCATTTTCTTCGTGATACATAAAATTATGAAGACTATATCGAAAGGAATCTTTCAAAAAATATTTGTATGGAAACTCTGGACCATTTTCTGTCAACTGCTTTCCTAAAAATCCCCACTCTGGTGTAGGTGTTGAATACCGCCCTCCATCTAATGCTACAATCTGATAATTATCAACAATTGTTCCGCAACATTTTACAACCATTGAACTGTATACTACATGTTCGTTTGTCATTGCATACGCGTAAAATTCAGCTCGTAAATCTCTATCACTTTCATCATATACATGCTCAAGTACATATTCTGGACGAAAAATATTATAATAACAATCCTGTGTTTCATTCCACTCCAACGGATTACTCAAATGATTCTTGATGTATTCCAAAGGTGGCTTTGTGAGTCTAAATCTCTTTTTCCATAACATCTCTATGTCTCCAAACAACGCATTTGAATTATCCGGAGTATTTCGATCACCTTTTCTTAGATAAATACAGCCTGGATGCATTTTTCCATATGGTTTTCTTAAATAAATCGGGGTATTATCAGTATTCAATATAGTAAGCACATCAACCTCTATACCATCTAATACAATCGTGTCCAGTGTGATTTCCGGAACATCTATTGTAGCAAATTCTAGCTTGGATAGTGCATCAATAATATTTGCCAGTTCGTATCTCGATTGCTTCATTCCTACAACTCTGCAATCATCACTTATCCCAAAAATCAAATAACAATTCTCAGAATGTACAGTGTTTACAAAGCAAATAATATCTTTTATCAAAGCAGGCATATCTTTATGCCATTCCTGTTTAAAGTCCCAGAAGTCACCTTCGTGCCCTCTACTGATACATAACTTTACCAAATCAGTAAGCTCTAAATTACTATATCTACCCAACTTCTCACTTCTTTCTTAATGTATTCTAAATTCATCAAGTATCACTGCTGCTTCCTCCATATCAAGCTCGATCAACATACTTAAGAAGTTTTCAAATACTTGTGTTAATTCTCTATCTGCTTTTACCTCGTCGTTAAAATCCAAAAACGCCTTTGTAATAATCTTATTTATTACACCTTCGCTTTCTTTTACTATTTTTTCATAGTGCAGCAAATTTTCCTTCAATTTTTGCAGTGATATATTTAAAGGAATCAATACCTCTGGTAAAAGTGCCTTAATATGCATTTGATCTATCACACATATAAAATCCCTGAAATGTAACCATGCATATTTTGACCAAATAGAATTTAAAAACATTTTGTCTTTATACGAAAACGTTGTATATATTTCATTCCAATCTTGCATATGAAATTTTCCAAATGTCAGAAAAAGGACTGAAGAAAGTCGCTTTCGCACCCTCTCTTCTTTGATATAGAGTATTTTTTCCTCCATGTATTTAATTAAATTTTCACAATGTCGTCTAACTTTGGCATCACTGTGCCCGTCAAAATAAATTGCCAATATATAGCTTGAAATATCATCATACACTTCGTATGCATCTTCATTCATCTTTACAAAATCATGTGTTTCAAACAACAAATCAACTAATTGAAATGCATATTGATCACTTATTAGGTTCTTTTTGATGAAACTTTTGATCTCGGCTATGGCATACACGTCCAAATATTCGTGATAATGTTTTACAGTAGTGATAATAGATATTATGTATGAAAAGATACATCTCATAACATGTTTAAAATCTTCATCACTAAAGTCCAAACCACAATTTGAAACATAACACAATGTCTGAATGTCACAATTATCAATTTTCCAGTCTGATAAGTCTTTCTTTGACTCTCGCAACAACATCATATCAATAATTTCTTCACGTTTACTTTGGTAATGTTGAATATTATATTCTTCAAATATATCCCTAACCCATGTAGGTGGCTTCTTTCGATTAGGTTGATAATCAATTTTCTTTCCTATTAGATTAAGCTTGGCAACATTATACTTGTAATGAGCCATTTTATCTTCTGAAATTTCAATAATGGTATTAAAAAGACTTTTTGCTAATCTCTCATTTTCTATTAAATACTCCTTCAGATAATATGCAATTTTAGATATTACCCCTTGCTGCTCTCTATATAAAAGACAATCAATCATTTGTCTCTTCATCCTATTCTTTACAGACACATCCATTTCATATTCAACTTGTTTAAAAAGAACTTTGACAAGAGCTATTTCAAATACATAAGTGTCATTATTAAAGATATTATCTATACCCTCCATCCAATCATTGCATAATTCTGAACGTTGTTCTAATGTAATTTCATCTTTAGACAAAGCGCATGCCATTATCATTACGAGCATATTTTGTAATTGCCCTGGTACATCCGACGTCTTTATCAATACTTTTAATTGATTTATTGTATCAATACAATCCTGTAATTCAAATTTTCCACCTTCCATTTTCGAATTACAACTATTGATTATCTTTTGAAATTCTTCTTTTTCAATGGAATATTTGCTTTGACGATTTTCTTCAACAATTTTTTTCGCATCACCTTCTATTTCCGGAACCAATGCATAAGTATTTGTATCTATCTTGCTTATTGATGCATTTCGTAAATCCATTTTTTGAATTTGCAAATTATATCTCGCAAATTCACCTTGATTAGGAATAATTGAATACAGATAATCAAGAATACGCTCTGCTTTTTCTCTGTAAAAATTGCCAAGTAATTGCAGTTTTAATACATACTCCTGTAAGGAGTCGTTTCCTTTTACTTCTATATCATATCTACTTTTTAGCTCAGGAATTCCAACTGACATGAGTATTAATTTCTCATACAATTGTTTATCTGGATTTGGCGCCAACACCCCAACCTTCTGACTATCCAACATTACTAAATCAATACTAGTTGCTAAAAATAACGAATACCCCGGAATAATCTTCTCACAATTTCTTCCAATCTCAGCTAAAACAGATAGCATCATCGTATTATTGGATTTTTTTACAATCTGAGATTTTATATACTCCGCAAATTTAATTACTAGCTCTTCATTATTATTCTTAGAATTTATTTCTCGGATTGCCATTTTTGTAAAAAGATAAATTGCATCACTTATCAACTCGTGTACTCTATGTTCTTGTATTCCTGCCAACCAAAAATCCGGATTACAAATATATTTTCTTTCATCCTGCGGAGATTCCTCCCATATAGTAATCTCATACACTGATTCCGGCGATAATGTTCTCATCGAATCTGCCACGTGATTCGTAAGCCGAATAATCCATTCTAATGCAATAATCCAATTATATTGAATTAAAATGTTTAAAAAGGCATTTTCATATATGTTGCGATATTCAAATTTATATGAATCTGCTTTTCTTGACAAACCGTATTCTTTTGCATTATCCAATGAACTATGATAATAGCAGTCTCTTTCGTCATCTTCAGATAGTTTTATCCAATATGTATCTGCTATTTCACAAAGTTCTCTTGGAAGATTCTGTGCTAACGCCGGAACTGCGTTCTTTAATACATATTCTATAATATCTTCATCCACACGTTGTTTTCTGCCATCTCCGTTCAAATATCCCGCTATTCGCTCAGCCCAAAATTGTTTTAGCCATTCTTTAGAATATTTAGCCATTCGATATACTGGAAGCAAACAATTATTTATTTCCTCAGATATATCGTAATATCTCTCAGAAGAAATCTTTTTCATCTTTTCTTCAATATAGAATTCCAATATTTTACATGCTGAATTTGCTGCCATTTCATTATAAACCGCAGCTTGGGAATAGTCACAACATAGTTTCTGTATACTAGTTTCATTTGTAGTTTCTTTATAAATACCATTCTTATAAATCAAATTAATCAAATATGGTCTACCCATTCCAATAGGCTTCAATTTTGAATATACATTCTCGAACTTAAGATTAAGTATGGTCGTCTCAAATGCAAAATTATTTACAAGTCTTACAAATTCCCACAATAAATCTCCTGATATCGAAGCTTCGTACTCCTCTATGAACTCTCCACAAAAATTTGATTTTACAATTCCTACAACAGTTTGTGTTTTCCAATCGTTTGGAACTGTATCAGTATCTAACAATTTAAAAAGGAATTTCTCCCGATTTCCCTTTGTAAACAGCTTGTTTTCTACCCATATCTGATATCTTCGATAAATGCATCGCTCCAACTCTTCAAGCTTTAAAAAGAAATCATCATAATTACCTTTGCAATTATCATACTCACTATCAATAAATCTCTCAAAACAAATATCCTCAAAAATATCATATTTAAGACGAACTGTATCATCTGCGCAAACTGTAATTATATTTTCCGACAACAAAGCATTTACTATTTCTTCACCAATCTCTTCTTTCCTTACTCCAGTCAAAAAATTTCTCGCTCTATCAAATACTATTTTTTCTACAGCCTTTCTAATGTCAGAAGAATCAATTCCACTTGGGAGCGACTTATCCCTCATACATATTACATCATTCCAAATAAGATTCCTAAACCCTTCGACATCCGTAATTTTTCTAAAATCTTTAATTTCCTTGATAATCAGGTTCAAATAAAATGGAGAACGTAAAAGTTGCATATATGACTTTGCATCCCATAAATCTTGTATTATTCTATATTTTTGTGCAACTTTAATAATCTGAGCATCTGAAAGTAGATCTATCTCATATATTTTTATATGATAGATATTCTCTATTTTCACAAATGCATTTCTATCACTAGACCTACAAGACGTTATAACGAATATATTATTATACGCCTTTACAGTTTCATATATTTGTTGTAGCAAATCCAGCTTAATTTTTGCACTATCTGCAATAAATTCCAATGCATCAATATAAATGACAAGTCTACGTTGTTTTAAGTATTTAGCCGCCTTCCTAATATCAAATCCCCATATATCTTCCAAATTTTTAGATTCAGCTATTTTTTCAGCTCTAGCATATAGAACTAATTCTTCATCAGCCAGTAATTTCTTACATAGAGCAGACTTACCTGCCCCTGCCTCTCCTTGAACGGATATATATTTTTCTCCATCTTCTTGTATAGTTCTTATGAGTTCTGTTCTATCAATTTCATATTCATCATTAATAAGGTCATCGATGTTATTTTTTATTAACGTCTTGCTTATTGCAATAGATTCGTCTAGTTTATCTCCGATTTGCATCAACGAATCATTCTCATTCTGCAAAAAATCAAATAATGTCTTCTGAAATTTAATATCTGTTTTTGCTCTTTGAATTATATCATCAGTAGTAATTAAATTATCTTTTTTGACAAAGTCAATATTGCCGATTCTATCTTCCCCTACATAATCTTTTACTTTATCTATGCTGTCATTAGAGAGTACGCAAAAATATAACTTTTCAACTTTTTCAAGATTGCTCGATTTACTATCGCGTATTTTTTCTAATGTTGATTTAACCTTAGTAGGAACATCCTGTGTTGTACTTACCTGAACATATAGTTTACTGTCTTCTGAAATCAGATCAACATATGGAAAATTAGCTCTTGAAGAGTTTAAATTTATAAATTTTTGTTCGAACCATATTTCACAAACTATCTGTGCAAATATTTCGTATAGAGTTGCTGTATCAAACAAACCTTTTTTATTCAATACCTCTATCTTTGTTTTATACGAAACAATATAATCTACTATATACTGAATTCTTTCTGCTGATTCTTTCACTACTTTCCCTTCTTTCAATTATCATAATTACAGTTAATACACCTATCTATAAATGCTGATTTAATGCTAGCCTCTGCTCCAAACCATTTTTATATGTGTAGATAAATCTTCGTCTATCAAATATTGGATTTGTATCATGCATTATGCTATGATGATTCGGACATAATGCTCATCATACGCAGTTGTGTAAATCGGCAGATATTCATTTCGAGCCACTATATCCCAGCCAGCATTTCTCAATTGTTTATCTATTTTACATGTGCTTTTTCTTCCGGTAACATAGGTGCCTTCCTTTCCCAATATCATCTTCTCGAAATGCAGTCCAAAAATCAGGACTTTATATACTTTCCGGACTTAATTCTTTTATCCACCGTTTTCTCCGCATCTTTCGCTATCGCCCAAGAATGCCCAAACTTTATCATTCCATCGAATCATACAAAAACACCGATTTTACTCTAATAATATTATAAGCATTGAAACGCCAAACATCAACAATTTTCTACATAATTATTCTATTGATGTTTCAAATTTTCGTTCCGATTCTTTATTTTCCACAAAATACTGTCGATGTTATATTTGAAAACTCCACATACGAAAAGACGGAACACGGTAACTATTCATTAGCTACCGCGTCCAGTCTTTTTACTTCTAATAGTTCCACAGGGTATCAAATAGGATATCCAGAAAGTTTATGTTAATAGTTCTAGTATCCTCATAAAAATATCTCCAATCAACAAACGCATTGGCTACTTTACCCAAATCAACAAAAAAATCACTGTCTACATATTGTCCAAGGGTTTCATTCATTTTACTAACTACTTCCTCTTTAATAGCACTCTTATCTGTATCACTAAGGCAATTAAACAACTCGTCCAGTTTGTGTATTTTTTTAATATCTCCAGATAAAACGAGAGATTTCATAAATAATTCACAACTAAATGCTTTCAGTACAATAGACGGTATAATATTTTGCGCTATCATTTCTTTACCCTTAAAGTCATCAGCTTTTAATACAGCCTGACCTACAGCCCCCAGTACATGAGCAGCTTGTCCAAATACTCTTGCACCTGCTTCTATTTCTTCTTTCGTTCTTCCCATAAAAACACTCCTTTACTAAATACTTCACCTAATAGAAGAATTACACATAATCCACCAAAAGTATATTTATTTCCATTATCATTCTTTTTCAAAGTGGGATAACAATTTTACTCCCATATCATGAAATGAAATTCAGGACGCCCTACAAATTACTTTCATTTGATATTTCTCTTATTTTTCTCATGTACGAAAATTCATAATATCATTAAATTCCATTGTTTCCAAGTCATCTCCTGTTAATATTCCTTTTGATTTATATTATGGCAATACACTTTCACAATTCAAATATAAAACACCTCTACCATTAACCATGTCTAAGACTTCTGAAATCTTCATTTTACATAGTATGTGCATATTAGCATGTGAATTATCGCGAATAAATTCAGCAAATTCTATACCTTGTTCAACCATCTCATTATAGACTTTTCCCGTCACTGTTCCCAGCTTGATTAGTGCGTTCTTCTCTCTTTCAATCCATTCAGTTGCCTCATTAACACCTAAAGCTTTAACCGTTGCCGAAACCAACTTATCTATGACTGAAATATTATCCGGATATTTTTATATAATAAATTTAACACTTTATAACGTATTATAAGTGGCCGCATCAAAAAGGAATATAACACATCATTTCTTGATCCGAATTCATATTTTTTTAATATTCTTCACCCCTAAAGTTACTGCCTTATTTAGAGCAACATCTAATATTTTTCGAAGAACAACCTCCGCATATTTTCTAACAAAAGTATTTTTATAAAGTATATCTCCTGTATCCGTAACTAAACTTTGATATAATTATTATTAAAATTGCTCATTAGCTTCTCCTCCTTCACATACTAAGTTTTGAATTTCTACTCTATATTAGCTTGTATCTTAATTTTGGTAAATAGCCTTTTAATATAATGCAGTTTACATCACCTCATTAAATTGTTTAATTTATCATATATACTTTTAGATAAGATTATACTTATCCAATATTTGATATAATTCTGTATGTTCTGCATTTATCAGATTAAGCCCTCCTCTATAATTATTAGCCTTACCTTTATATATATCATATACTAAATAACCTATTGTCCCTTTTATTTTTATTTCTGTAATTTGACATTCCGAGTAATCTCCTATACATAGATTTAACTGTTCAACTTTAGTAATATCTGCATCGATTTTTTTCTTAAATAAAGTTTTGCTTCTGAGATGAATAAGTTCATTTATCACTATTTGTTTTGTATGTAAAATATGTTCATCCTCCGTACTCATTTTTATTTTTTTCTCTATTCTTTTTATCTTTTTCATCAAAAGTTGTCTTTCATATTCATCAATATAATGTCTATAAGAACCTGCTTGCCCTCTTTCCATATATCTTAACAACGCAATACACAAAAAAGATGCTATAGCAATAAGCAGCCACGGTATTAAAATCAGTAAACTTTTCGATTGCATCATATTTAAAACAAATGTTGCTACAACAGATATAGCTAATGAACAAAAACAGGTAGTCCACTCGTCAAATAAAGCTATGCGATTTGACAAAAAATCTGCACGAGCATATAGCTTATCAACTCTTCCATTTTTTACTAATTTATCTATTTTACCATTTTTAGAGTAATATAAATTAATTACCCGAATCTGTTCAATATAATACTGATTATTCTCATGCAAACATTTTTTATGCATATCAATTTCATTAAAAATCGAATCATCACACTTTCTCAAATTACAAAAGCCTTTTTTTACTGCACAAAATAACTTAATTAATAAATATATGAGTACACTTACCCCAATCAGTAATAAAAATGCCTCCTTGAAAAATTGGCATTTATTCATAGATAAAACATCAATATGCTCTCTGAACATATAAGCAACAATACCTAGAACAATAATTAAGAATACAGTAAATTTTATATAATTTCTTTCCCATCTTTTCATAAAATTCATCCTTTCGTTAATGTTTTAAAAATATAGATATTCTACTTCTCACTTAACAATGTATATATCGGCAAGTTCATATAATTTATTTTATCCTCTTCCGAAAAATCTTCAAGCAACTTTTTTGCTCTATCACTCTTACCAAGCAATATATAGGCAGCTAAACATATTTTCTTATCAGTTCTATGACTTATTAGCAATTCTTCTAAAATTATTTCCTCATCATCTGTCAATACACGTTTTCTATAATAACACTGGAAAAGATTTATAGTTGAAATAACGTTTTCATCTACCTCTTTTATCCAATAAGCCAAACGACATGCAGAATCTAAAAGCCTGCTATTTCTGTTCTTATCATATGCTTTTAACATTTCCAACAATGTTAGTTTTGTTCGGATTATATGACCTTGGTTATTTATATCTTTTAGCCCATCAACAATTATATCAAAATTCAAATTTGATATTGTCGCAAAATCCTCTGCTTGAAGAATAGTATATTTTGATGTTCTAAATTTATTTCCATCCTTGTATTCGCCCCAAAATTTCAACTTAGTATCATCAAAATTTCTTACCAGATATTTACCATCGCCATGTTCCTCAAAAAAAAGCAAGATTTTTAAGTTCTCCACCTGTATATAAGAAACAGGTAATACCTTTGCTCCATTAAAGCTAACCATTTCATTATATTTGTAAGATAAGATCATCATTTTTATATATTTTTCTTCCTTTTCCGTCATCCTTTCACATTTTAATGGTTCATATACACCGTAATACTCCAATGTTTCTTTTACATCTCTTAAATACGCTAAATGTTTTTTTGCTTCATTCAATTTTAGTTCCATCAATTCATCTTGCGAAAGGTTTATTTCCAACTGAACATTATTAATATAAATATATTTTTCCTCTGCCAATTTAATTAACATTTCTTCAGCCACAATCCGTTCATTTAAATTGCCTCTTAATCTATAGCTTAGTTTAGCATTTTCCTTATCATTAGCATACACAATAACAAAACTTTTTCCTATATAAATTTCATCCCTATCTGTCATATGAGCAACTCGATACTCCTTATAAAAAGGAATCCCTCCTACCATAACATTTCCTTCTAGGTTAGCCATACAAATTTGTGCTCGCCCCATATGGTCGATTGGAACTTTTATATTTAATTTCTTACATTCTGCATATAAATAAACGTCATGATTAAATAAATATTCATATGGCTTTTTTGTATCACTCCCAACATTTGTATATGAAAATGAAAAAGAACAATTATTTATACCGACCTGTTCTACAAGATCCTTTAACGATATATTTTCCCCATTTCCTATCAAAACTTGTTTATCTTTGTCTCTAACAAGATTTAAGATAATATTAGCTATTTCCGTCTTGTCTGTAGGAAATTCGTACACTTTTATCGTCATTTTATTTTTTTTACCCGCCCGTGATAACATTTTATTGAGTTCAAATGGTAATAACGCATTATAAAAAATCTTCTTGTCTCCACTTTCATTTATTTGCACTACAAAGTAAATTGTTCCACCTTCAATATTAAAACTTTTTAAATCAGTGACCTTAACTAAATATTTATATTCATTTTTAGCAAATTCTTTGCAGCTCTTCCCTTTTACTTGAACAGAAACCTTTCCAATAAAGAATTCATTTTTTTTAGAAGAATCTGAATAGGCACATAAATATCCATCCCAAAAAGGCTGCTTATCCGCACTGTTTATATATGGTGTAATATAATCTGTCTTTGAAATCGCATCTTCTACCGCACTGGTTGCTAACTTTTCTATATCCATTCCCATGTCAAAAACCTCCCTTAATTCCATGTTATATTTGCTGTACTTGCTATATCAAAGCATAAACCTAATTAATAAAATAAATATAACCTACACAAACATCTGCTGCAACAGACCTTTTTTCAGTTCTTCCCACGCAGCTAATGTTGCTTTCTGCTTCTCAATGACTTCATCCAATGACGAAAGACAATCGGCAATTTTCTGCTGCTCTGCAATACAAGGAACCATGACCTTAATGCTTAATAAATCATCCGAACTAACAGACATTCTCTCATACACAGTTCCTTGCTCATATTTCAATGCATATTCAATAAAATCACGTCTTGTCACTAACATTTCAACAAATTCAGGAACCATATCTTTGCAAACTTTGAATGTTACATAGATTGGAGAAAAAATTCCATCTCCATATTTATTTCTACAAATAACACCAAATTTCAAATTTGCTGGATTATAGCAAATATCACCAAGATGCGTAACTCTATACTTTTTATGAGTATCTTTAACAAGGAAATCACGTTCATATCGTTCTGACTTTGGAACAACCCCTTCTTTCGTCAAAGAAACATGTTCGTATGAACCATCTTTCGCAGAATATTCTTTGTACTCTTTCAAAATATTCTTCAACCTCTTTTCATCCCATTCAGGGAATTCGTTTCCATCATCAGTTATAAACCTTACTTCCCGACTGAACAGTTTCTGCATCACACCTTTTTTACGTTCTTCCCATGCCAATACAGTTTCTTTTTGTTTCTCAATGACTGTATCAATCGTTGATAAGAACTCTGCAATTTTCTGTTGTTCTGGAAATGATGGTAGCAGCTTTTTGATTCTTACAAATTGGGAATAATGAACTCTCAATTTTTCAACCAAAGAACCTGTTGCTATTGAAAAATAATAATTTAACATTTTAGGTGTGACTAAATAATTTTCCCAAAACGCCAACACACTATCGTCTTTCAAAGAGAATACATCATAATATCCCGAAACACTCACACTAAATTTTTCATGATTTACTTTTAATGCTCCAAATCGTAAATTCATGGGATTATATACAAATGCATTAGGTGGTACAATTTTATAATTGTCACCCTCCTTTTTCACTAAAAACTCTCTTTCATATCTATCTGTTTTTGGTTGCACACCAGATTCAATAGTTAAGCTATATAATGGATACTTATTTTTATCTGAAGTTTTTTTTAAATGTGTATCTACAAAATCACCAAAAACTTTTTCTTCCCAATCTGGAAACTGACTTCCATCTTCAGCTTTAAATCTCAATTTAGGTTCAATCATTATGATTCCGCTTCCTTTCCTGTATCTTTCACATCAAGTTTAATTTGTCTACTGACCGGAATCAATGCTTCTGTATAAGTAAATGACCGAATCCTATAACTATACTTTCCATTGCCGGAATCATAAACAATTTTATATTTTCCTAAGCATCGAGAACAAACAATCACACGGCTTATATCCTTATGTTTATCAAAAACATAAAACATATCACCAGTAATAGGTAATACATTCATTTTTGTTGCTCCGCCATTATCCATTTTAACCGTGAAATGGTCATTTTCAATGCCTATGTCTATTAAAAAACAAACTTCATCACATTTCTTTTTGTATTCGGACACCTTACCTGCGTGCTGTTCAAAAACGTCTTTCAGATTATTGATAAACGCCTTATAATCAAATTTTGATGCAGCATCTAAACTTTTATTGATAGAAGTTTCAATATCCTTTGCAGATGCATCCGCATCAAATTCATCATTCAACAACTTTGCATGGTGCTTTTCGTACATCTTTTTTCGTTGACCATCAAACTTCATACTTTCAGAATCTGTATGTTCATTCAAGATGGTATCTGCCCGAAAATGTTCAATTCCAATCTTATGACCATTCTTTGTCAAAACAAAATCTGGTCGTTCTCCATCATCAACCGTATATCCCTTCAGTTTACGATTGCTTTGGAGAAAGGCATCCAATGCATTTCTCTCTAAAAATTTCTTTTCATCAGACACACACATTCACCTACCTTTACAGTCCAAGCTGTCTCATAAAACTTTCAGCCTTATCAATCGCAGCTTTTGTCTCAGAATCCAGTGACTTAATCTGCGCTTTTACAGCATCCAAATCCACAGGTTCTTCTTCCTCGAATGTATCAACATATCTCGGAATATTCAGATTGTAGCCATTCTCGATAATCTCACTCATATCTGCTTTATGAGTAAATTTGTCTATGTCTACACGCTTTTCATATGCATCTACAATCTTATCAATATGTTCCTGCTCCAAGACATTCTGATTCTTTCCAGCCTTGAACTCTTTCGATGCATCAATGAACAGAATATTTCCTGAATTACCGTTTCTGTTACTTTTCAGCACCAATACACACACCGGGATTCCTGTTCCATGAAACAGATTTGCCGGCAATCCAATAACGGCATCCAAACGGTTCAGGTCTTTGATGATATATTTTCTGATTACTTCTTCTGCACCGCCACGGAACAATACACCGTGAGGTAGCAGTACAGCTACACGACCATCGGAATCATCCATGTGATAAATCATATGTTCTACAAAAGCAAGGTCGGCCTGTCCCTTCGGTGCCAGTTTTCCGGCTCCACTGTATCGTGGGTCATCTACAAATTTCTTATCAGCAGACCACTTCAAACTATACGGTGGATTGCAAACCTGTACAGTCAGCTTCAACTCATCACCGTATTTATCATCTTTCAGCGTATCACCTTTGTAAATATCAAAATTCTGCCAGTCTACACCATGCATAATCATGTTCATTCTTGACAGGTTGTATGTTGTAGCGTTCAGTTCCTGTCCATAGAAATGACCAACTTTATGTGTGGTCAAATGCTTCTGAACTTCCAACAGCATGGATGCAGAACCGCAAGTACAATCGCCAACAGTCTTTGCTTCGTCCAATCCAAGGGATGCAAGTGTCGCACAGAGTCTACTCGGTCCGGCAGGTGTAAAGAACTCTCCGCCTTTCTTTCCGGCATCTGAGGCAAACAAACCAATCAGAATCATATATGCTGTACCTAATACATCAAACTGAGAATCCTGTAAATCAAAGTCAATGTCTGAGACCTTGACCATGACACGACCAATCATATCTGTACGGTCTGCTACCGTCTCTCCAAGACGTGCATCCTGTAAACGCATGTCATTGAACAATCCATCAAATGCTTTGTTGGATTCATGACCCATTGTAGAACCTACAAGGTCATTGATTGCTTTTTCAAAATCTTCTACGCTGAACTTATCAGCATCATTCTCAAATTTTGTAATCTTACGAATCAGATTGCGGAACAAGTTTTCCGGCTTGATGACATATCCCAGTTTGGATAAAGACCAGTCTTCTACAACAGGTCTGTAATCGTCATCCGCAAATGCTTCTTCGTATGTTACACCATCATTTTCAAGGATTTCTGCCATGTACATCTCTGTACGTTCTGACAGATAACGATAGAAAATAACCCCAAGAATATAATTCTTGAACTCACTGGCATCCATCTGTCCTCGTAATTCATTGGCAATCGCCCAGAGCTTTTGAGAAAGCTCATTTGCCTGTACCTGATATGTATTTGTATCTGCCATAATTATTCTCCCTCTGCTTTATATTTGTTATAGGTATCTGTTACAAATGTTTTCACTAATTTTGTCAGCTTCGTCATTTTCAGAAGCCCCAGCTTGTATGCTGTCAATCTCTTACGAATATCATCATCAGAAATCGTACCATGGAACACATATTCCGTAAACAGTTCTGATACAATCCTGTAATCAAGCTTATGAGCAAAGGCAAATTCTTCCATGTCAGCTTTCATCTGCTCCTTCTCGAACTGCGTAAATGCTTCCATTACATCTGCTTCCTCTGGCAAATCATAGAATCTGGTCAGAATGAACTGTCGCATGACCTCTTTCTTCAATCGTAACGATTCATTATCGGAACGCTCAATCTCACGCAGAATCAAATCAACATCCTGCTGCTTTTCTTCCTCTGTCTTGTCGTGAGTATTCGCATTTTTCAGCAGATTCAGGATATATACGACATTGATACGGTCAGTACGGACAAGCTCAATATCGAAATCCACATCTACTGGTACAGGTACTTTCGGATTTGAATTGTGTGTCTGGTCTTTGTAATACAAATACCAGCTCTTGAATCCTTCGTATTCATTCTCATCCATCACAACAGCAAGGTCATCCCAGTCAAACTTAGAAAATGTCTTCAAAGTGGCAAGGGTCTTTGCCATTGAACGGAACGCAATGATGAACATACGGATTTCATCTTCTGACTTAAGCTGACCAGCTGCATCCACATCCGCTGTAATCTTTCTCAGTACAGGTTCCTGATTTACCCACTGATTCAGATAATACTCATAATTTTCAAGCAGATATTCATTCGGGTCTCCGTCCCCGGAGAATAATGTCAGTGCATCATCCTGCCACTGCTTGATATTTCTGTATGATACAATCTGTCCGAACTGCTTTGTTACCTTATCTACACGATTTGTACGGCTGTATGCCTGTACAAGTGAGTGCCAGATAAGATTCTTGTCCAGATACAGTGTATTCAATGGCTTTGCATCGAATCCGGTTAGGAACATATTGACTACCATGAGAATATCAACCTGCGGTAAATCCTTCTGTTTCAATCTCTTTGCAATATCTTTTCTGTATGCATCAAATGTATCGATCGTAAATGCTGTATTGTATAAAGCATTATAATCCTGCATACAGCGGTCAAGAAGTTCCTGTGAATGTTCATCTGCACCGTCATCCATATCTTCATTTGCCTGATAGGAAAAAATTGCAGCCACTTTCAGCTTCTTATCGTCTGGTGCTGCATCATTCAACTTCTTGAACTCGTCATAATACTTTCCAAGAGTCTGAATCTTATCAACCGCGAACAGTGCTGTATAAATATCCTTACCCTGTGGATGCACATGCTGTTCATGATGTTCAAAAATATGCTTTGCAATATCAGCAATACGCTCATCTTTATGGTACAGAGGTTCCATGTCGATTTTATGACGCTTGCAGTATTCCGGGTCATCCAGCTGTTCTGGGTCAATCCCTTTTACAGCAAGATTCCTTGCAAAAATAGTACGCTGATACTCTACTGAGAATCTAAGCACGTTACCGTCTGCAATCGCATCTTTAATCATGTACTTATGTAAGCATGAATCTAGCTTATCCCCTGCACAGAATATATCCGCTGTTGTACGACCATCTGCACCTTTGTTTTTCTCAAAAATCGGTGTTCCAGTAAATCCGATATAATTTGCTCTTTCAAAATGCTTTTCAATCTGACCATGCATCTTTCCGAACTGGGAACGATGACACTCATCAATGATAAATACAACTTTCTTATCCGTGTATGCATCCATTACATCTGCATATTTCGGATTCTTGACGGCATTTGCCATCTTCTGAATCGTTGTAACAATCATCTTTTTCTCAGATGATTTCAACATATTGATAAGTACAGCAGTGCTGTTCGTATTGTCTACACAGTCTTTTTCAAAACTGTTATATTCATCAACGGTCTGGTCATCAAGGTCTTTTCTGTCAATTAGGAATACGACCAAATCTACCATTGATTCATCACGCAAAAGCTGTGCTAGCTTGAATGATGTCAGCGTCTTTCCTGAACCTGTACAAGCAAATACATAACCATCCTGATTTACTTCCAGTACACGCTTCTTTGCAGCCTTTACTGCATAAATCTGATATGGTCTCATAACCATCAATACAGGCTCCGTGGTCTTAATAACCATGTATTTATCCATCATCTCTGTAATAGCAGATTTGCGAAAAAATTCGCCTGTGAATGTGTTCAGGTCATTGATACGCGTATTCTTTTCATCTGTCCAGAAGAATACAAGAGATTTCAGGATTGGATTGTACTGACCATCCATCATCTCATTTTCATTACAGAAATACTTCGTCTGTACAGAATTGCTGACTACAAACAGCTGCAAATATCTGAAAATACCTTTAAAAGAAAACTTTCTGTATCTGTTAATCTGATTGATTGCTTCGTTGATTTCCACACCGGGACGTTTCAATTCAATCTGTACAATCGGTAAACCGTTGATAAGGACGGTCACATCATAACGATTCTTATACACTACATCGTCTCTATGTGCCTTGTCCATTGTGACCTGATGTGTTACCTGATAGATATTTCTATCTGTATCACCTGAGAAAAAATCAATATACACTGATTCTCCATTATCCAGCTGTAACACATATTCATCACGCAAAATCTTTGCTGATTCATACACAGAATGATTATCTACATGTATCATAATGCGATTAAACTCAGCATCTGAAAATGATGCAGCGTGCCCTTTTTCTTCCAGCTTCCTTGCATTGAATTTTGCTAATTGCAAACGAAAATTTGAAATAACATCCGCATAATTGTTCAATTCCACAAAATCATATCCAAGTTCCTGCAAACGATTAATAAAAAGCTTTTCTACCTGATACTCAAAAATATGTGCCATATCCTTTACCCCTTTTCCTTCTGTAAACAAACCACACTCTCCACATGCCCCCCCTGCGGAAACATATCGCAAGCCCGAACCTTCTTCACCTCATACCCCTTCTCCCCCAGCACCTTCACATCGCGGGCGAGTGTCGCCGGGTCGCAGCTGACATAAACAATCTTTTCGGGGTTCATCGTAACAATGGTATCCAAAAGTTTCGCATCGCACCCCTTACGCGGTGGGTCGACGACAACGACGTCGGCGAGCGCACCATTTTGGTCTTCTTTTGACGGCGTGCGGCGCTTAGCGACCATATCTGTTACAACGTCTTCTGCTGCGCCACAGTAAAATGACGTATTGGAGATGCCGTTCAATGCTGCGTTTTTCTTGGCATTTTCGATGGCTTCCGGAACGATTTCGACGCCGGTTACCTGACCGTTTGGTACTGCTTTTGCGAGAAATAGAGAAATGGTTCCGATGCCACAGTAGAGATCCCAGACACGCTCATCTCCCTGCAAATCAGCAAAATCAAGTGCTGTCTGATACAGTTTTTCGGTCTGAACCGGATTGACCTGATAAAAGGACTGTGGCGAAATCTGGTAGCGGATGCCGCCGATTTTGTCCTCGATGGCAGGGCTGCCCCACAAAAGTTTTGTAAAAGGACCGAGAATTACATTTGTTTTCTTTGTGTTGAGGTTGAGGCAGATACTTGTCATTCCCTCAATCGTTCGAAGACGTGTAATGAGTTCTGCGGCGTGCGGCAGCTCATTTCCATTTATAACAAGACACACCATAATCTGTCCGGTGTGGTAGCCGCGACGTACATAAATATGGCGCACGAGTCCCTTGTGGCTTTCCTCACGGTAGGCAGAAATACCATACGCACGCAGAAAATCCATTACGGTTTCGACAACTTCATTGATTACCGGGTGTTGAATGGCACATGACGAAGCAGGGATTAAGCGGTGGCTCCGTCCGGCAAAAAAGCCGGTCTGCGGGATTTCATTTTCATCTTCACGAACCGGAAACTGCGCTTTGTTGCGGTAATGCCACGGAGATTCGTTTTCGCCCGTCATTCCTAAAATCGGAAGCCATGTGACAGAAGATAAATCCACACCGCCGAGTCTTTCCAGACAATCTTTTACTTTCTTTTCCTTGAAGGCAAGCTGACCTTCGTAGGAAAAATGCTGCAGCGTACAGCCGCCACACAAGGATGCAGAAGGGCACGACGGCGTCATGCGCTCCTTTGACGGCTCCAAAATTTCAACCAAGCGCGCAAAGCCATAATTTTTATTTAATTTCATCAGGTGCACCAAAACCTTTTCGCCCGGAAGCGCACCCTTTACAAAAAGGGCATAGCCATCTACATGACCGATACCCTCTCCGTCTTTTCCTAAATCTTCAATCGTAATGACAATTTCATCATTTTTCTTAAACTGCAATTTCTTCTTTTCCAAGTCCATTACTCCTCTGAAGTTTTTCTCAAATTGCTCTCAAACATGCGGTTGAAACCAAGCCATCCCATGTTGTCGCCTGCCTGAGTAAATACTTCCGTCAAAGTCTGCAATTTCGCGTCGGCGTTATCCGCCATATGTAACGCCATTGCCTCCATAATCGCCGGCACTTTCGGCGAGCCAAATTCCATCTTGCCGTGATGCGCAAGAATACAATGAACGAGTTCATTTTTCAATTTTGGCGGGAAATTAGGAATCTGTGCTGCCGCATTTTCCATGCAGCGTGCGCCAATGTAAATGTGCCCGAGAAGCTGGCCGTCATCCGTGTAGTCATTCATTGGAAAATCCGAAATTTCCTGGATTTTTCCCATATCGTGGAACAACGCCGCTGTGATGAGCAAATCTCTGTGAATCATTGGATAATGCTCCGCAAAATACTGGCACATGTCCGTGACGCTGAGCGTATGCTCCAAAAGTCCGCCCATGAATCCATGATGAACACTCTTCGCTGCCGAATGTTTCTTAAACGCATCCACAAACTCTTTATTTTCCACAAAATACATTTCCAAAATTTTTCGCAGATATTTGTTCTGCACACTTGCGACATATTTCAAAATGCGGCTAAACATTTCTCCGACATCTTTGTTCGTGCAAGGCACATAATCCGCCGGGTCATATTCGCCCTCATCGCTGATGCGGACGCGGGAAATGTTCATCTGCAAATTTCCCTGAAAACTTGTCACCATTCCCTCGCAGTGAATGTAATCCATCGCCTCAAAATTGGCAATACCATTGTTCAGCTCCCAGATTTTTCCGTCTGCGGTTCCCGTTTTATCCTGTAAGGTCAGGGAATAATACGTTTTTCCTGCCTTTGTTTTCAAAATCTGTTTCTGTTTACACAAATACGTGCCAACAAACTTTTCGCCCTCGCGGTAATCCTTCAAATAATTCATCTTTTTATCTCCATTTCATATTAGTATCTTTTTTTCACAGCCGTAAATGGTCCGTAGATTTTTTTGCCATTTACCTTTTTATAAGCACGCACCATAAAGCCATATTTCATGCCATGAACAAGCATGCCACGCTTGTAGCTGTGCCCCTTTTGCGTTTTCGCTCTGCTGTATTTCGTCTTAATGCCTTTTACAAACACTTTCGTATATACCTGGTAACCGGAAACACTTTTGGTCTTCTTCCAGGTTACCACAATTTTTCTTCCTCTTTTTTTCGCCTTAAGCCCCTTAATTTTCCCCGGCACCAATTTTACCGATGCCGTTTTTGCCCCTGTCTGCACCTGTGTCGTACCATCCGCACGTGTACGGAACACGCAGACCTGATAAATGTAAGTTTTTCCTGCTTTCACCGACTTGTCCACATACGTTTTATTTCCCAGCGTACCATCCGAAATCCGCGCAATTTCTGCAAAATCACTTTTCTCGCTTTTTCTAAAAATGACGGCACCCTGTGCCTCTCCGCTCTGCGTCCATGTAATTGTAACCTGTTTTAACGAAGACGCTTTTTTCGTCGCCATGATGATCGCCGCACCAAGCGGAGTTTCTGCCGGTGTTTCAATTGTCACGCCAGAACCCGAAGCCGCCGTTGGCTCGTCGGCGGACACGTTTACATTTGGTCCTATCATCATTCCAAAAATTCCTGCCACTAAAAAAGGCACTCCCACGAATCGCATCCATTTTTTCAAAAATGTTCCCTCCTTAACTTCAACTCTTTTGACTCTAAGAACATATAACTTATGTTATCCGGATTGCTAACTTTTCGACCCTGATACCATAATAATAGAAAAGGAGGGAACAAGCAAGGTGTTTTTCACCAAGTTCAGTTAATCAAACAATGAAATTCCAAAACGGATTCGTCTGAAAAACTTGTAAAACAGGACAGCAATCAGCGACAATACCATGTATAAACAACTAAGTACACCACAAGCGCCTCCGATAAAAATAACTACATTCAAAAAAATTGTTCCCAACATAATCATTTTCCTCCATATTTAATTTTCGACATAACAAGCCCGTCCTTTTGCCAAAAATCAAAGACATGACATGAAAAAATAGCAGATTTACAGCAAAAGAACAAACCATCTTTATTCAATTATCCAATATGGAAGGTGCGTTTTTTTCCGTCCGTCCGAAAGAGCCATCGTAAAATGCGCAGGCGGCTGCCTGTGTCGTGTCCTTTCGCATAGAGATGTAATAAGAGTGCTGTTAATATAGCGAGAAATATAAGAGAACCAAAACCGGCTAAAACAAGCGGTGTTCTCGATAAATATCCGGTATTTCTTGCAGTGCTGCGAAGCAGACAGACAATTGGCGTCTGCTCTGAAAACCGCTCGCCGCGGATGGCATATTTAATCCCGGAGCCATCAATCCGCGCATCCGAAAAAATCGTATTCGAACAACCCTGCGAAATGACTGTGCGGTCAGGCACATGGTCAAAAAGGACGCCGCATACGAGAATGACAAATATGAAACTTGCAATCATTTTTCTTCGTGTTTGTGTATTCATGACTCTATTGTAAAACAACTGGTGGAATTATTCAAGATGGAGTTTTGGGGTTTATTTGGGTTCCGTGATTTAGGAGAAAAGCTTTGCGTCTCGTGGGCACTCTCGTTAATTGAGTGCGTAGCAGTATGGGCACTGAAACTACCAGTGCCACATACCGACGCACTCAAAACCCACTCGCCACAAAGTTTTTCTCCTAAATTACTGCAATCCAAATAAAATCCGCAGCAAACACTTAACCCAAGCCACTGCCCCTCCGCCCATAAGCAACCGTTTTCCTCGAAAAATACAAAAAGAGTTGCCTAGCCCCCCATAAAGCCACGTCGTCTCGCCCAAACGCACACACCACAAACCAATCCCCAAAACAAACTCCCCCATCCCCCTCTTCCCTTCATCCATCAGTAGCGTTGCCAAGTTTTTTGGTGTCTGTAAATCAGCAGAAAACTTTGTGTTGAGTGGGTACAAACACATGGGTATCTGGCATGTGTCTTTAACATGCCGATACCCTTATGCGTTTGTCTAGCGAAAGCGCCCACGAAACACAAAGCTTTCTGCTGAATTACGCCCCCAAAAAACACAACGCTCCCTTTACAAACAGAAACCAAATATTGTACAATAGCAGTGCAGGAGGGCGGCTGCGCCGCCCTCCATGCGTCACTACACGAAGGGAGTTTCCATTGTGAACAAAAAAGTATTACAAACACTTGAATATTATAAAATCATTGACATGCTTCTTGAGGAGGCAGACACACCGCTTGCGAAGGAAAGCATACGGCACCTCTTGCCTTCGTCAAGGAGGGAAGAAATCATTAGCTGGCAGACTGAAACTTCGCACGCGCTCATGCGTCTTTTAAAACAGGGACGGCTGCCATTTCACGGGCTAACGGATATTCGTCCAAGTCTGGTGCCACTGGAAAAAGGCGGCGTGCTCGGCATGGGTGAACTTCTTGACATTGCCCGGTGTTTGGAGATTGCCAAAGATGCCATCGCTTATGATGCCAAATTTGAAGATTTGAAAGATGCACTTTCGGGACGCTTTGGTGCACTTATGGATTTGCCGGATTTGCGTCTGGAAATCAACCGCTGCATTTTGAGCCCGGAAGAAATGGCAGATGATGCGAGTTCCGAATTGAAACGAATTCGCCGCGCCATGAAAACCACGAACGATAAAGTGCGCGAGCAATTGACGGCAACTATGAATCTATCCGGCTCCATGCTGCGTGACAACATCGTAACCATGCGAAACGGCAGATATTGTCTGCCGGTTAAGCAGGAATATAAATCCACTTTTCCGGGTATGATTCATGACCAGAGTTCAACCGGATCGACCTTTTTCATTGAGCCGATGGCAATTGTGCAGCTAAACAATGAGCTGGCGGAACTGGGTATGAAAGAGCAGGAAGAAATTGAAAAAATACTGGCGTCGTTAAGCGCTCTTGCAGCGCCTTACGCCGAAGATTTACAGCGAAATGTGTTGCTGCTTGCGGAACTTGACTTTATCTTTGCAAAGGCAAAACTTTCTAAAAAAATGCAGGGAAGCGAACCACTTTTTGACCAGGATTACATCCATATTAAAAAGGGACGTCACCCGCTGATTCCAAAAGATAAAGTCGTACCGATTGATGTCACACTCGGAAAAACTTATGATTTACTGATTATCACCGGACCAAATACCGGTGGTAAAACAGTATCGTTAAAAACGGTTGGATTATTTACTCTGATGGGACAGGCCGGTCTGCACATTCCGGCGTATGACCACTCGCACCTGCGCGTATACGAAGAAGTTTACGCCGATATTGGCGATGAGCAGAGTATTGAGCAGAGTCTGAGTACATTCTCCTCCCACATGGTAAACACCGTTTATATTTTGAAACGTGCGAACAAAAAGACACTGGCACTCTTTGATGAGCTTGGCGCCGGAACCGACCCAACGGAAGGTGCTGCGCTCGCGATTGCGATTTTAGATAATCTGCATAACCGAAATGTAACCGCTATGGCTACGACGCACTACAGCGAATTAAAAATTTATGCCCTGTCCACCGATGGCGTGGAAAACGCCTCATGTGAATTTGACGTAGAATCTTTGCAGCCGACTTACCGGCTGTTAGTCGGCGTTCCGGGAAAAAGTAATGCGTTCGCAATATCCGGAAAATTAGGACTTCCAAAAGAAATTATTGATGAAGCAGGCAAACTTGTCGACTCCGACAGCCGCAGTTTTGAAGACGTTGTCACAGGTCTTGAGGATGCCAGAACCGCCGCTGAAAAAGAGCGTGAGAAAGCGAAAAAAATCCGCGAAGAAGCAGAGCATTTCCGTGATAAAATGAAGGCGAAAAACGAGCGGATTGATGCCGCCAAGGATAAAATTTTACGCCGTGCAAACGAAGAGGCCCACGAGATTATCCAGAAGGCAAAGGACACTGCCGACGAATCCATCCGCAAGTACAACAAGTGGATGAAAGGTTCCGGCATGACAAAAGAAATGGAAAAAGAGCGTGCAAACCTGCGCAAAGCGCTCAACGAAACTGAGAGCGAACTGACGATAGAGGGAACCAAAAAGGCACCAAAGAAAGCACCGGACAAATTGCAGATTGGTGACATTGTTATGGTTCATTCGATGGGTATTAAAGGAACCGTGAGCACGCTTCCAAACAGCAAAGGAAAATGTTTTGTCCAAATGGGCATTTTGCGCTCGGAAGTTTCCGTAAGCGACCTAGAACTTTTGGAGCAGGAAACCAAAGCTGCCAAAAAAGAAGCATCCATTACCCATGCAAGAAACATGAAAATGGCAAAGGCTATGACTATTTCACCGGAAATCAATTTAATCGGAAAAACGGTAGACGAAGCCCTTTTTCTGCTTGACAAATATTTAGATGACGCCTACCTTGCCAAACTCCATCAGGTAACCATTATCCACGGAGTCGGCACCGGCGCCCTGCGAAACGCTGTCCAAAACCACTGCAAAAAAAGCAAGTACGTCAAAAGTTACCGCATGGGAGAATACGGGGAAGGCGGATATGGCGTAACTGTAGTTGAATTTAAGTGATAAAAGACACATAAATCCAAACAGAGGAAAGAGGAATCATTTATGGAAAAAAGAAAAATTCTAATCGTCGATGACGATGCCAATATTGCAGAGTTAATCGCATTGTATTTAACAAAAGAATGTTTTCAATGTGAAATTGCAGAAGATGGCGAAACCGCCTTGGAAAAGCATCAAAGTTTTCAGCCGGACTTAATTTTACTCGACATCATGCTGCCCGGTATTGACGGCTATGACGTACTGCGGGAGATTCGCAAGCAGTATACGACACCGGTTATTATGCTGTCTGCTAAGGGAGAAACTTTCGACAAAGTGTTAGGACTTGAACTTGGTGCAGATGACTACATCATCAAACCATTTGAGCCAAAAGAAGTTGTGGCACGCGTGAAAGCCGTTTTACGCCGGTTCGACAACCAGCAGGCAAGAGTGGCTTCCGCTGCCAAAGACGAGCCGAAAGATGTCGTAACTTACGATGGTCTTGTTATCAGCCTTGCAAACTATTCTGTAACCGACCATGAAAAACCAATTGAAATGCCGCCAAAAGAGCTGGAGCTGTTGTACTTCCTTGCTTCTCATCCGAATCAGGTATTTACAAGAGAGCAGCTTTTAGACCAAATCTGGGGGTATGAATATATTGGTGAAACCCGAACCGTGGATGTTCATATCAAACGAATCCGCGAGAAATTAACCGAGACCCCGGCATGGTCTCTTACGACTGTATGGGGCATTGGCTACAAATTTGAAGTAAACGCATAGGAGACTTCGTATGAAAAAATACTTAAAGACGACCCTCGGTCGAAAGTTATTAGCATTTTATCTCGTCCTGTTTGCCATCACTTTTTACCTGATAACAACCGTTGGACGCGACTATATTTCGGAGCGTGTTGAGTCCGAAAGCATTAGTAATCTCCGCAGTGTCGGAATCACGCTGCTTGGCTCGCACATCAATGAACAGCGCTATACAAAAACGACCATTTTATCGTTACGGGACCAGTTGAAAATGGCGTCCGAAGCCGCTGAAGCAGAAATCTTAATTGTGTGCAGCGATGGCGATGTAATTCTCAACACAGACACTGAAAAAACGTATAATATCTATCAGGGAAGTTCCTCTTTCCTTCATGAAGACGTGATTAAAGACACGACACTCAGCGGTCTCTTGTCCGAGAATTCAACCTGTGTCATTCTGCCAATGGAACAGAGTGCCTACTTAAACGGCTACCTTGTTCTCGCACAGCCGAACCAGTTTATCAACAATCGTGCCATATATTACACCAATATATTAACAACCTTTTTCTATCTGATTATGGCAATTGTCGGTTTTGTGTTCCTGCTCATTTACGTTTTCAATGTACGCCCTTTGCACAAACTGCGTAAAGGTGCCAGCCAATTCTCGATTAACCACGAAAATCCGCCGATTCTCATTAAATCTCAAGACGAATACGGCGAATTGGCAAAAACACTGAATGTTATCGGAGCAGAACTCAGTAAATTTGATGAGTACCAGCGAAAATTTATTTCTAACATTTCGCACGATTTCCGCTCCCCTTTAACAAGTATTCAGGGTTATGTTCAGGCGATGAAAGATGGCGTGATTCCGGCGGATAATCAGGAAAAATATTTAGATATTATTTTGTATGAAACCGAGCGGCTGACGAAATTAACATCAAATTTAATTGATATGAACAACTACGACCGCGACAATATTATGCTGGAGCAGGAATCATTCGACATTCACAAAGCAGTCAAAATGACCTGCGAAAGTCTGGAAGGAACAGCTTCCAATAAGCAAATCACCTTCACTTACGATTTCTGTGAGCCGGAAGAACTTCTTGTTTACGCCGATAAGCAAAAGATTTTACAGGTTCTTAGAAATCTCTGTGATAACGCAATTAAGTTCAGCCACGAAGAATCGGAAATCTGCCTGCATACCTTTACTAAAGGGGAAAAAGTTTTTATTTCGATAAAGGATTCCGGCATCGGGATTCCGCGTGAGGACCTAAATCTGATTTGGGACCGTTTTTACAAAACCGATTTATCCCGTGGCAAAGACAAATTAGGCTCCGGACTGGGGCTTGCCATCTGCCGGGAAATCATAAACGCCCACAAGCAGACAATTGATGTTGTCAGCACTGTAGGCGTTGGTTCTGAATTTGTATTTACTTTACCAAAAGCATAAAGAAAGGGGATTATTCCTCGGATGGGGAGTCAGTCGGCTCAGTATCCGGCTGCACCTCATCACTGTTTACATGAAGCTCCGTTATTACAACGGAGTCATTTTTTATCTGGCACACAAGTTTGCGGCTGCCATCTCCCATTGTAAAGGATTTTGTACTGCTCTTAATCTTACCGGCATCATACGATACTACCGCATCTACCCATTCACCGGTGAAAATCTTTGACGAATCCAATGCCTGAAACTCTTTTGCACTGGAAACCGTCACACCAAGTCCTTTAATACTTAATGGGAAGCGGATATAGGAAGAAAGTTTTTTCAAACTTCCGTCTGCCACCGCATACTGAATATCCTGCGCTGCCTGACGATATGCCTCTACACTTTCATTGTTGCTTGTGTTGTCAGCATTGTCGGTTGGCTCTGCGTCATCATTATCTGTATTCTTGTCGCTATTATTTTCCGAATCTGAGCTACTATTATCTCCCTTGTCATCATGGGCAGCATCCAGGGAAATACGGATTACACTAATGAGTCCGCTGAGCATATTTTCCGTATTTTCACCGGACCAGTCTTTAATCAAAAGGGATATGGCAACCTTGCGTTTCATAAAGTAGAATAAGGATTCGTCTTTCTTATTCTGATACCACGTTATGGTTAATCCATTCACTTCAATGTCCTGCATTTTTTCAAAGCCATCGAGTACACCGGATGGACAGCCATCACCTCCGGCATATCCGATAATCCGCTGATTTTCCAGCTCCGAAAGTTCATCATAATGGAAACTAAATGATTCAAAATCATCCACTACCTTGTAAATCACTTTTCTTGCCGGGTCCTCAACAGTCACGCGGAATCCGTACATATCATAAATCTTGCGGAGCACACGTCTGCGCTCCTTATCATCGGACTCGCTTTCCTTACCACTCCAGCCCACCGCATTGCTTGCGATGTGCTTTTCATCCTTTTTCACCTTAGCATCGGTATCTTTGTCCGGTTTGTTTTCCTCTTTGGTTCCCGAAACAATTTTCTTTGCTTTATCCGTACTGCACGCCGTACTCATCTTCACAGCAAATGTGCAGGATTCCTTCTGCCATGTCATAGCATCACATTTTTCATCACCATACATGGTTACTTCCGAATCATCCACCGTCTCCTTCTTCAGTTCATTTTTCTCCGTAAACTGATTAATTACATCCGGTGCATTTTCTTCCTCTTTGTACTCAAAGAGAATCTTGTCTTTTTTCTTTTTATTCCGATACGTTATTTTTACGTGCTTTGCTTTTTTCTTGACTTCAACCTTTTTTACACGATATGATTTGGAAACATTACCAAGCTTATACGTGCGGCAGTCCGTCTCTTTAGCAATTGCCTCAATGGAATCTAATTCCTGCCACTCTTCTTCATCACTGCTTGCTACAATTTCACCCTGCTTTGGCTGTTTCTTTAATTTGTCTCCAAAAAATCCTTTTGATACAACAGCTGTAACGGCAACAACAAGTACCACAACAGCAGCAGCCATTCCTTTTTGACGAGCGGAGAAACGTGGTCTTTTCTTAAATTCGTCCATCGAAATCACTTTTTCTTCCGACTCTTCACAGGCTTTTTTCACATTGGCAAGTATTCGCTTTTTATCGCTGTCACTAAGGGAAATTTTTTCCATTGCTTCTTTATATTCCTGCTGCATGACCATCATCTCCTTTCATCTGCTGAGGAAGCATCCTCGCTAGTTTCTCCCGCCCGCGTTTCAAAAGAGACCGTATCGTAGTCTCTTTCTTCTCTAATATCTCTGCAATTTCCTTAACGGAGTACTCTTCGTAATAATACAAATGGATGGCACTCCGGTACTTTTCGGGCAATTGTGATATGATTTGCAAAATATCGCTTTCTTCTTTTTGCTCCTGCTTCTCATCTGCCACATCGTACCCTTCCGGTATTGCCACCTCCCTCTGTCTGGACGCCGATTTTAACTTGTCCTTGCACAAATTCGACGCTACCTTTAGAAGCCACGCTTTTTCATGACTCTCATCTTCAAATACTCCTGCTGACTGCATAAGGCGAATCAGCACCTCCTGAACAATATCTTCCGCATCCTCCCTGCTTTTCATGTAGGAATAGGCTAACCGCAATATATCATTGCCAAATAAGTCCAGGGCTTTTTCCACCGCGTCCGATGGATTGGCTGCCACATCTATCATTGTTTTTTCCCCTTTCTACCTACATAACGATTCAACATTTGAAAAAGTTGCAAAAAAAGAGAACTTTTTCAAAAAGTTCCCTTTGCAGTTTCCTATACCGTGCCATCTTTCCAATGAGAATGATGAAGATGCCCCATCGGATTGAGTTCCGGAAAGCCCTGCTGCCTGAGTGCTTCGTACAAAACAATTGCAACAGAATTACCAAGATTGAGTGAACGAATCTCGCCATACATCGGAATCCGAATTGTCGTTTCCTCATTCTCCACCAGAATCTCCTCCGGGATTCCGGCACTTTCTTTGCCAAACATAATATAGCAGTCTTCTTCAAATGAAACATCGCTGTAAATATGCTTTGCTTTTGTCGTTGCCATGTAAATTTTGGCGCCCGGATTTTTCTCTAAAAAATCCGGATAACTGTCATAAATTGTGTAATCCAATTTATCCCAGTAATCAAGTCCTGCTCTTTTGACCTGCTTTTCATTAATCTGAAAGCCCATCGGCTCAATCAGATGAAGTCTGGCACCGGCTGCCACGCAGGTTCTTCCTATATTCCCGGTATTCGCAGGGATTTCCGGTTCCAATAATACAATATTTAACATATTAATCTTCCTGTCTGAGTGCAAGGAACAAATCAATACTTCCACTGCCGTCTGCAAATACCATCGGCACGCACAAAGTCTTAGCAAAATTATTCGTAAAACTTACTTCACCGTGAGATAATGTCGGCGGTGTAATATCAATTCCAACACCGTTTGATGAGAATACGATTGCCGCATTTCCCATAATCATGTTTCCCAACTCACCAATTGCACTGGACGCGAAATCATCAATCGTCTTTACTTCCATCATACACATCTTAGAAGCAATCGCACATGCAGTTTCTTCTGTCATTCCAATCAGTACCTGTCCACGCATTTCCCCGGTTACGCCGATAATAATGACCCAATTATCATGGTCAAATTTTGCTTCCTTCAGTATCGGCTTTTGTATTGCAACATCGACAAAGCACATGTCCTGCAATACCTTTTTCGCCGCCATCAAAAAAGGATTGATATGTTCCGCATTTAAAGTAGCCATATTCTCTCTCCTCTGCACAATCTTATCTCAATAATAGCATAATTACGAAATAGTGTCTATAAAATTCTGAATTTTAACCAGTGCCTTCTTTAAGTCTTCAATGGAATATGCATAGGAAATTCGCAGAAAACCTTCCCCGCATGTGCCAAATGCAGACCCCGGCACTACCGCAACGTGTTCTTTTTCGAGAAGTGTTTTAGCAAACTCCTCGCTCGTCATGCCAAAACGGCTGATGTTTGGGAATACATAAAATGCGCCCATCGGCTCAAAACACGGCATGCCCATTTCACGCAGTTCTTTCACTAAAAAGCGGCGTCTTTCATCGTAACTCTCACGCATTTTCGCCACATCTTCATCGCCATTTCTCAATGCTTCAATCGCTGCATACTGACTCGTTGTCGGTGCACTCATAATAAGATATTGATGTACCTTTATCATCTGTTTTATAATTTCTTTTGGTCCGACCGCATAACCAAGACGCCACCCGGTCATCGCATAGGATTTCGAAAATCCGTTAATTACAACACTTCTTTCCTTCATCCCAGGAATTGCCGCAATCGACACATGGTTGCCCTGATAGCTTAATTCCGAATAAATTTCATCGGACAGAACAAATAAATCGTGTTCCTTAATTACATCCGCAACAATCTGTAATTCCTCGTGCGTCATAATCGCACCGGTCGGGTTGTTTGGAAATGGCAGAACAACCATCTTTGTTTTATCCGTTATCGCTGACAACAATTTCTGTTTTGTCAGTTTAAATTCATCCTTTTCTTCTAATGCAAGTCTTACCGGCACGCCCCCTGCCATCGTAATACATGGCACATAAGACACAAAACAAGGCTCCGGAACGATAACCTCGTCCCCCGGATCAATCATCGTGCGGAAAGCAATATCAATTGCCTCACTGCCGCCAACCGTAATAATCACCTCATCCGAATCATATGAAAGTGCAAAACGGCGTTTCAAATAAGTGCAAACTTCTTTGCGCAGAGGCAAAAGCCCTGCATTGGATGTATAAAACGTGCGCCCCTTTTCCAGCGAGTAAATACCCTCCTCGCGAATATGCCACGGTGTATCAAAATCCGGCTCTCCTACGCCAAGCGATATGACATTATCCATCGTGCTTGCCACATCAAAAAACCGGCGGATTCCGGATGGTTCCATCTCCGTTACCATTTTAGACAATGGGTTTCTCATGGAGTAATCAACTGCCTTTCATCACCTCGTTCCTCTGCTACGAGAGAAAGTCCGTGTTCTTTATATTTTTTCAAAACAAAATGTGTTGCCGTACTCATAACCGATTCCATCGGTGCCAGCTTCGTCGCGACAAACCACGCAACCTCTTTCATTGTTTTTCCAACGATAATAACGGTCAAATCAAATCCGCTTCCACTCATCAGGTATAGGCTTTCTACCTCATCAAACTGGTAAATGCGCTCCGCGACCTTATCAAATCCGCGGCCGCGCTCCGGTGCAACCGTAACTTCAATCAGCGCTGTCACATGCTCACAGCCGGTCTTGTCCCAGTTAATCAAAGTCGGATAGCCGCAGATAATTCCCTGCTCTTCCATCGCATTCATTTCTTTTTCAATTTCTTCCGGAGATGCCGCTAACATAGCTGCTAAATCTTCCGTCGAAAGTTTTCCGTTTTTCGCAATGTTTCGTAAGATTTTTTCCTGCATTTCTTCCTGCATCATATCCTCCAATTCTGCGGTCAATCAAACGCGCGGTATAATTCATCCGCCTTAGGCGGCTCTAAAAAACGTTTTTCACCATCATTGAAAATAACACGGTCATTTCCCTCTACTGCCTTGCCAATGACCGCCGCATGAATACCTTCTTTCGCAAGAGCATCCACAAGCTGGCTTCCGTGGTCGGTGCCAATAAGCATCGAGCCGCTGGAAATCAACTGATACGGATTCAAATTAAAAAATTCACAGATTTCAATTGTCTCCTGACGAATCGGTATTTTCTTCAAATCGACACACAGGCCCACACCGGATGCTTCTGCCATCTCCCAAAGGGCACCAAAAATTCCGCCCTCCGTCACATCGTGCATGGCTGAAACACCAACCTGCATCGCAACACGACTGTCCTTTACGACGCTTAAAAGCGAAGCGAATTTTTTGGATTCATCCACAATCGAAACCGGCAGACGTTTTTTCAATTCCTTCTCAAATTCTGTCGCAATAATGGAAGTTCCCTCTAATCCAATCCATTTGGTGACAACTAAATCCTGTCCCGGTTTTAATCCTTTGGTCGTAACCAGTTTATCCTTTGCAATTCGACCAATGCCGGTAACCGACACAAGTGTCTGGTTTACAACTGCCGACACCTCGGTGTGTCCACCTAAAATTTCCACATCATATTCTGCGGTTAATTGACTCACATCGTCCATAATCTGCTTTAATTCGCCTTCTTCACTATTTGGCGGCATAATAATTGTAAGTAAAATACCTACCAATTCCGCACCGGAACTTGCAATGTCATTTGCCGTAATATGAAATGCAATTGTGCCAATCTCTTTTGCTGACGCCGTAATCGGATCCGTCGACAATACAAGCGCATTCTCCGTTGGTGCCAATACCGCACAGTCCTCACCGACACCGGCATGAACTAAAACTTCCGGTCTTTTCACCGTCAATTTTTTGAATACTGAACGCTTTAATACGTTTTCTGGTACTTTTCCTATTTCCATTGTTCTCTCCTATCCCCACAAGAAAAGCCCTACTGTGCCTCCGTGGTCGGTTCTGCGGCTGCCGGCACCGCTGTTTCCTGCGGTTTTACCGTTGCCATTGGTTTCGCTGTCTTCTTTGGTTTTGCCGTTGCCTTCGGCTCTTTCGTTGCTTTCTTTGTTGTCTGTGGTTTTGCCGATGCCGCAGGTGTAGCAGGTGTACCCTCTGCTGCCCCTTTGGTTACATAGCGCGGCACCGCCTGATAGGTACTGGAATTTATCTGTGTCTTTTTCGTTTTACCATTTTCCTTGACAATCTTCCAAAGCACCGCCTTGTACCCAACATGCGCCTCCTGTGTCACTTTCGTATAGGAAGCAGGTTTCGTCTTATCATATGTGATTTTATCAGCCCCCGGCTGCATCGTCTGGGTCGTCTCGGACTCAAATGTTACCTCTCTGTCATCACTTCGGGTTTCTTCCCCGTAAATATTAAAATAAATGGTTCCCGAATACACACCGCCTTCAATATAAATCGGCACTTCGGTGTCGTTACGAAATTTGAAATCTTTGTAGTCACCGGCAATCGCCGCATCCATCGATGGTTTTACATAGCTGACTACCATCGAATGAGGGCTTCTCTCAACGACTTCCAATTCAGCCTTTAACACCGCGTTATAAAGTGTTGTTGACACCTGACATACACCGCCGCCAATGGAATCTACCACTTCACCATTACTGTAGGATGGTGCCGCATAATATCCATTTTCCTCGGTCAATGGAGAAATCGTATCATGCACGGAAAATGTTTCTCCCGGGTAAATAACATGGTCGTTAATCAATCTTGCCGCATTGGAAAGATTTTTCGAACGGCTTACATTTCCGGCATTAAAATTCGTCTGAAAAGAACCGATTTTGTCTTTACAGCGTGACGCCAAATCTTTCGTCACCGTCGGTTCCTGAATCGTAACATCTGCTTTGACACGTATGGCATCGCCGCTTTTTGCCTGTTCCACTGCCTTCTTAATCTGGGCCGCCGTACTGTCAACATCGATGGTAGAACCCTCTTTTGCATCGGTGTAAACAAACGTACCGTTTTCCCGTTTTACTTTGGCATTTTTTGCTTTCGCACATTTCTTTTTGCACTTCTTATTAACAAAGGTGCGGATTTTTTTCTCTTTTGCATCATATTTCAGTTTATATACAAGTGGAGTTGTAGCAATCTCCCGGATTTTTGCATAATTGGTAAACGGATTCCCGTCCTTGCCAACCTGCATTGCTTTCGCAATCACATCACCAACTTCACAGTTGTAGCCTAACTGTTCAAGCGTTGCCGAGACCGTCTTTCCATTCACATCCACCTCCACGGTGCGCTGCAAATATTCATCCCGGTACTGCGCAACAGCTGTTCTTGCCTCATCTTCCGACATACCGCCCACATTCACGGTTTCCACGAATACACCATTGCAAATGAGACCTCGCGCCGGCTTTACCGTCTGATAAGCCGCATAAATATACGCCACAATCAATAGCAGCATCAAAAAAATAACTAAAAAGGCAGGACCTTTTCTTGCTTTATTCATGTTGTCTCTCCTCACCTAAAATTTTAACAATACTTGCGATTTTTTTTTACTTGTATTACACTGTAATCATCACATGCCGGCTAATAATCCAATTAACATGGCAAATATGATGATACCGCAGATAATACCTGCAACAAGACGCTGTTTTTTACGATTTAACATATATATCCCCCTTTCTGAAAGGAACTAATGATTATGAATTTTATACCTGTTTTCTTAATATGTTTTGTCATTTTTGTGCTTTGGATGTTCTATGAACAGCGCAAAAGCCAAAACAAAGATAAAGAAGCTTCGGACGCATTCTGGGAACGGGAGCGCATGGCTAACCAGACAAGGAAAAAAGATATTTCCCATCTTCCCATTCTCCATGTGGAAGAATCGGAACTTCCTGTGTTTACCACAGAAAATGAGTCCGTACTATATTATATCGACCATATCCGGAAAATAATCAAGAGTCCTATGCTCGATTTATCCGAATATTCGAATACAGATTTAAAATTAGCATATGGCGTAGGAAATTTCAAGGTTTTATGCGAATATGATGAAAATTTTAATCATTTTCTCCTCGCATTGACCAATCTGGCACGTGCCTGCACCGAAGCCGGTCTTTATTCGGAGGCGGAGCAGACGTTTTTGCTTGCCTTCCACTACGGCTCACAAAAAATGACCGATTACACCAGTCTTGCCGACATATATCTGCATTTGGAAGAACCGGAAAAAATCAGTGCACTCATCCGCAATGTCGAGGATGGCTCCCTGCCACATAAAGAGGCACTGATTCAGGCATTGGAGCAGAAACTCATGGCGTACCGGTAAATTCATCCATTGTTAAAATCCGTTCGGCTGCTGCATAGTTGAGCGGATTTCGGTTTTTATAGTCAAAGAGAATATAATAAGGTTCCTTTTTCTGCAGGGTACCATCTTTTAAAAGTCTCTGAATATCTACCGTATATTCTCCTAAATAAACCATATGATATAACTGTCTGGTTACATATCCCTCATAACCGGGCAGATAACGGTGTGTTTCGCACTCCCTGTCAAAGAAGGCGCGAATCTCTCGTTTTTGCGTTTCTGAATCCGGCTTTACAAAAGTCGGTTTTTCTTTTGCAAAATCTCTGCGGTACCAGTCGTAGGTAATGATCTCCTGCCAGTTTCCGGCGTCTGTTTCCGGCACATGTTTCTTTCCAAAGGCATACAGCACTTCATATCGCTCTCTCCGGTTGATTTTACGCTCAAACAAATGCTTTTCTTCGTACTCCTTCGCCAACTCCTCATACAGACAGTATGCGTCCTTAAAAAGGCGTTCCAAATAAATCATCGATGCAGTAAACTGGAAACTGTTGTAATACACCTCTACCATTTCTTCTACGCCTTTTAAAGAAAGAACATCCTCATAGGAAAGCCATTTGGTCGAAAAGATTTCATACGGCGGCAGGCTGCTCGCCTGAATCTCGTAATCGTTACGCTTTTCATTCATAAAGGAACCATCTAAGACTTTCAAAAATCCTAATTGGAACTGGTCCGGTTTCATCGCATATACATCGCAGAACGATTTCTTAAAAGTATTGAAATCCTCATACGGCAGTCCCGCAATTAAATCAAGATGCTGGTGGATGTTTCCGCGCGCATGAATTCTTGCTACATTTTTTTGCAGCAAATCCCAGTCAGCGGTACGTCTGATTGCCTTTAAGGTATCCGGATTTGTCGACTGCACGCCAATCTCAAACTGCACAAGTCCCGGACGGAATGTATCAAAGAGCAGAAAATCTTCTTCATGCAGCAAATCGCCCCCGATTTCAAAATGAAAATTTGTCACACCATTATCATGCTCACCAATATACTTCCATATGCGGTAGGCATACGCGTGGTTGCAGTTAAAGGTGCGGTCCACAAATTTCACCTGCGGCACCTTGTTTTCAAGAAAGAAATCAAGCTCTCTCTCTGTCTTTTCCGGGCTTTTTATCCGCACAGATTTCTCAATGGAGGATAAACAATAACTGCACGAAAACGGACATCCTCTCATGCTTTCATAGTAAATAATGCGGTTTTTCAGTGTTTCCATGTCATCATAAGGATACACTAAATCATCCATATCTAATCCCTGTCTTGGTTTAGTACGGTGCAATCCACCGATACCTCGGTATACTATCCCGTCTATGGATGAAATTTCTCTGTCACCATCCACCAAGTATGCCATAAATTCCTGAAAGGTCCGCTCGCCCTCACCAACCATAACAAGGTCTGCGTATTCGTATTTTGCAAGCACTTCCTCCGGATGATAACTTACTTCCGGTCCGCCAAAGAATAAAAACAGATTTGGCAGCACTTTTTTCAAATCTCCGGCTAACCCCATCACATATTCAATGTTCCAAAGATAACAGGAAAATCCAACCGCCTCCGGTTTTCTGCGGTAAATGTCCTGAAAAATTTCCTCTCTTCTGTGATTGATTGTGTACTCCGCAATTTCTACATCCTTCCGGTACTTCCCTGCATTTGCCTGCAGCGAGCGGACCGCCAGCGTCGTGTGGATGTATTTTGCATTGATTCCAACTAATAAAACCATATTTTACAGCCTCCTGACTTCTCCTATATAAAAAAAAGCGAGTGAATCCTCGCAAAATGTAAAAAAAGAAGCGGGTGATGGGAATCGAACCCACGTATCTAGCTTGGAAGGCTAGTGTTCTAC
>ERZ772855.663-NODE-663-length-38249-cov-4.851050_pt1 | contig 38249 bp, 41 predicted proteins | sample MGYA00511900_ERZ772855 | MGnify/ENA primary metagenome ERZ772855 (study PRJEB29015, sample SAMEA2737701) | human gut metagenome | biome: human gut; feature: human-associated habitat; material: faeces | place: China | collected 2012 ... | reverse complement strand
AAAAATCCCACACCACATTTCTGTGATGTGAGATTTCCTTAACTTAATGCCATTGAGAATTATTCTCCCAGCTTTTTTAATAAACATTGATATATTTCAGTCTGATTTTCTTTGAATTTTTGGCACGCCTTACGAGCTGCTTCCTCGGAGGGAACGGCAAAGGAAAGCGAGAATAATGTGTTGCCGCGTTCCTGTACTAAAGCAGATGCCAGATAGTCTCCGGAAGGAGTTACCGAATAGTCGGTGTGGACTGTGGTAGCTTCTAAAATATCAACTTTATTGTCTCGCAGATATTCATCAATCTGTCGTATCGTGTCTTTGGGAAGCATGGAAGAGAAGTATTCTAACATCTGCGATCCCTTTTGTGTGATCTTGTAATATGTCGTTTTACGAGTTGCCTCTTCCTCGATCAGGGCATCTTCTGTCAGAAGTGCTAATGTTTCCTGAATTGAAAAAAAGTCTGTATAGCCATGCCCTAAAATGAAATCGCACAAAAAAGCATTAGGTAGTCCCTGTTTTGTGCGGCTTAACGCATATAAAATAATTAATTTATACAAACGCAGTGTGTCTGGTGTCATAGGTTTCCTTTCTGCTTGCTGTAATATTTCCCCTGATAGACCTGCCCTGTTTTGAGAGAGTGTGCTATTTGGTTAAGAACAGCCCGTTTGTTGCAGCTCCAGTGTGGTGCGATCAGGAGATCTTTTGGACCATCTCCGGTCAGGCGGTGGATCACAATCTCCGGAGAGAGATTGCCGATGCATTGGATGACCAGATCTACATACTCTTCCTGAGTCAGGATATGCCAAGGATGTTCTTCGAGATAAACTGCCAGATCCGTTCCTTTTAATACATGCAATAGCTGCAATTTGATTCCCTGAATATGTTGTGTGTTCAGATATTGGATCGTTTCAAGAATGTCTGCTTCGGTTTCGCCCGGAAGTCCAAGGATCACGTGGACGATCACCGGAATATTGAGTGTATGCAGCGTGTGCGCAGTCTGCTCAAAAACATGCAGAGGATATCCACGGCGAATGAAACGAGCCGTATGCTCGTGCACCGTTTGCAGACCGAGCTCGATCCATGTCGGTTTTATCTGCCTGCATTCATCGAGCAGGGAAAAAATCTCCGGGGAAAAGCAATCCGGTCTGGTAGCGATAGAAAGTCCGACGATATCCGGATGCGCCAGCGCTTCCAGATACATCGGACGTAATATGTCGATGGGAGCATATGTGTTGGAAAACGATTGGAAATACGCAATGTATTTCTGACCGGTTTCCTTGGCGCTGCCGTTTAGGCGACAGATCGCCTCATCGATCGCAGCCGTGATAGATCGGTTCGTCGTGGCAAAATCACCGGAACCGCCCTCGCTGCAAAAAATACAGCCTCTCGTGTCCAGTGTTCCATCTCGGTTTGGACAGGTCATTCCCGCATCTAATGCAATTTTATAGACCTTTTGTCCAAACGTTTCTTTGAGATAATAGTCTAAGGAATAGTAGGGCTTTTCCCCCCAACGAGATCTAACGGATGTGTGATTTGACTGCATCGGCCACCACCTGAGCTGCGCGTGGGTCAAACGCTTCCGGTAAAATATGTTCGTCGTTTAATTCTTCGTCAGAAACGAGTCCGGCAAGTGCAAGAGCAGCAGCGAGCTTCATTTCTTCTGTAATGTCGGTCGCTCTGCCGTCTAATGCACCCTTAAAGATGCCAGGGAAAGCAACAACATTATTGACCTGATTTGGAAAATCAGATCGACCGGTTCCGACAACGCGTGCACCGGCAGCTTTTGCAACATCAGGCATGATCTCCGGAACAGGATTTGCCATGGCAAACAGTATCGCATCGGAATTCATGGATTGAACCATTTCTGCGGATACAATATTAGGCGCGGAGACACCAACGAAAATATCGGCACCACAAAGTGCGTCAGCCAGTGTTCCGGTTTTGCCGGACAGATTTGTTACTTCCATCATTTCCTTCTGCATCCAGTTTAAGCCCTCGCTCTTTTTAGATAAGATACCGCTGATATCGCACATTGTTACGTCGGTAAATCCATAGCGGAGTAATAATTTTGTAATAGCAACGCCGGCGGATCCGGCACCGTTTACAACAACTTTGCAATGTTCTTTCTCTTTGCCAACCACTTTCAAAGCGTTAATAATGCCGGCGAGAACAACGATCGCAGTACCATGCTGATCATCGTGAAATACCGGTATATCTAAGGCTTCTTTTAGACGACTTTCGATCTCAAAGCAGCGTGGCGCAGAAATATCTTCTAAGTTGATACCGCCAAAAGCCGGTGCAATGTTGATCACGGTTTTGATGATCTCTTCAGTATCCTGTGTATCTAAGCAGATCGGGAAGGCATTGACACCGCCAAATTCCTTAAAGAGGACTGCTTTGCCTTCCATAACCGGCATAGCAGCTTCCGGACCGATGTTACCGAGGCCGAGGACGGCACTTCCGTCAGAAACAACAGCAACGGTATTGGATTTGATGGTATATTGATAAGCTGCTTCTTTATTTTCTGCAATGACCTTACATGGTTCAGCAACACCTGGTGTGTAGGCAACAGCCAGATCCTCGCGGGATTTTACATGACACTTGGGAGTTACATCCAGTTTGCCATTCCATTCTTTATGTAATTGTAGAGCTTTTTCTGCATTTGTCATTCGATTTAACCTCCATTTTCTGTAGAATTATTTGTAATAGCAATCGCAAACTATATCATAGCATACATCGAATTGGAAAACAATAAAGCCGAAAAACTTCGTCCGACAAAAGATGTTTTGTGCGAAAAAAGACGAACGATGTCGAAAAAACAATAATATTCATAGGATTTTGCGAAAATTTTTGAAAAAGTCATTTACAACGCTGTTAAAATGCTTTATATTATTTAGTGCATGTAATTACTCTAATACAGTAGGTCATAGATACATAGGCGAGACAATATCGTCGTGATCGATTTATTATTCATTATAATCCGACCTAATAATTGCAGAAAGAATCATGTTAGCACAAGTTGAATTTTTTTTATTGGAAAGGGATATTTTTATGACAGAATACGATAAGTTATCATTGGTTGAATTACGAATTGTAGCGAAGAAGATGGGCATCAAAAGTGTTACCAGTTACAAAAAGTTAGAGTTGCTTGCAAAAGTGAAAGAAGTTGCAGCAACAATGGAATCTACAGATGCGACACCTGAGATGGACGATATTCAGAGTGTAGATCATGTTGTAGAGAGCACAGGAGAGGCTGTCGACAGTCCGATGCCAAGATCCAGATATGCGAGTGAATCAGACAATTCCCGTATGGAGGAAAGTGGACGAGATATGAATCGTGGCTATGTCAGTGATAGAGAACCTATGAGAACATCCGGTTATATGAGGGATCCTGAGATGGGAATGGCTCGTGGAGGATACTCCCGTAACGAGGGAATGAGCCGTGGAGGATACACCCGCAATGATAATATGAGTCGCGGAGGATACTCCCGTAATGATAATATGGGTCGCGGAGGATACATGAATCGCGGCGATAATATGAACCGCGGAGGATACATGAATCGCGATAATATGGGACGTGGTGTATACAGCCGCAGTGAGAGCATGAATCGTAGCAATTATTCCCGTAACGAAGGCTATCGAAACGATGGTTATCGTAATGATAATATGGATCGTGGCGGATATGTACGCAATGATAACAGAGGCTATCATGCGGATCTTCGTCCGCAGCTGCACCGGGCACCACAGCACGAGTTGACACCAACGGAGATCGCTGAGTTGGATAGTGGTGTATCACGTGAGGGTATTTTGGAAGTACTCCCGGAGGGATATGGATTTATTCGATGCGACAATTATCTCCCTGGAGAGAGAGATCTGTATGTCTCACCGCAGTTGATCCGTAAGTACCATCTGCGTACCGGAGATATCCTAAATGGTAATATTCGTATTCGTAATCAGAATGAGAAATTTGCCGCATTATTATATATCAAAGAAATCAATGGCAATGATCCGGATGAGATGATAAATCGTCCAAAGTTTGAGCAGTTGACACCGGTATTTCCGGATGAGAGACTTCGCTTAGAGACACCGGGCTGTCCGATATCCATGCGTATGATGGATCTGATCGCACCAATTGGTAAAGGACAGAGAGGAATGATCGTATCTCAGCCTAAGACAGGTAAGACGACATTATTAAAACAGGTTGCCAAGGCTGTTAAGACAAATCATCCGAAGATGCATTTGATCGTATTGTTGATCGATGAGCGTCCGGAGGAAGTGACAGATATCAAAGAGTCTATCTTAGGACATAACGTAGAAGTGATCTTCTCCACATTCGATGAACTTCCGGAAAATCACAAGCGTGTATCGGAGATGGTTATTGAGCGCGCTAAGCGTCTTGTAGAGCAGGGCGAAGAAGTTATGATCCTGTTAGACAGCATTACTCGTCTTGCAAGAGCCTACAACCTGACAGTACAGCCAAGCGGCCGTACTTTGTCCGGCGGTTTAGATCCGGCTGCATTGCATATGCCAAAACGTTTCTTTGGTGCAGCACGCAATATGCGTGAGGGCGGAAGTTTGACAATCCTTGCAACTGCACTTGTGGATACCGGAAGTAAGATGGACGATGTTGTATTTGAGGAATTTAAGGGAACCGGTAATATGGAGCTTGTTCTTGACCGCAAGCTTTCCGAGAAGCGTGTATTCCCGGCGATCGATCTTCCTCGTTCCAGTACGCGCAGAGATGATCTTCTTCTGACACAGGAGGAGATGGAAGCTAATTTCCTGATGCGTAAAGCACTTACCGGAATGAAATCCGAAGAGGCTGTTGAACGGATCATTGAAATGTTCCGTCGTACTAAGAGTAATCAGGAATTTATCCAAACGATTCGCAAGACAAAAATTGTATAAAAGTGCTTGCAATCCGCTTTTGACTATGCTATACTGAAGAAGTTGTGTAAAAATGAGAATCGAGAAGGCTTTTTTCAAAGTTTTCTTCGCAATAGTAACCGACTGCTGAGAAGCGGCGGAATGGAAATGGAGGATAAAGCGATGAGAGAAGGAATTCATCCAAACTACTATCAGGCAAAGGTTGTATGCAACTGTGGAAATGAGTTTGTGACTGGTTCTACTAAGGAGGAAATCCACGTAGAAATCTGCTCCAAATGTCATTCATTCTATACAGGTCAGCAGAAGGCTGTCAAAGCTCGTGGTGCCATTGATAAGTTCAATCGCCGTTATGGTATTCAGGCAAACTAGCAAAATAAATGGTCGGAGTGCGTCCGGCCTTATGAACGGTCACAGTATTTGTGCTTAACAAGTGCTGTGACCGTTTGTGTTATACACAAATGGAGAGAAAGTGAAGTAAATTTGTGGTGTAAAAATTGGATCTGTTGCAGAATGAAACAGATCCGCAGTGTGAAAATTGTATCTGTTGTAGAATAAAACAGATGCGTGGAAGGGCATGGTTATAAAAATGAAATCATCAGGAATAGGTGGACAGGCAGTATTAGAAGGCGTAATGATGCGCAATAAGTCCAAGTATGCAGTAGCAGTACGCAAACCCGATGGAGAGATTGATATAAAGGTAGATACCTGCACAAGTGAAGGGGACCGCAAGCTGTTTTTCAGACTTCCATTGATCCGAGGTGTTGTTGCATTTGTGGACTCTTTGGTGTTAGGAATGAAGACATTGACATATTCTGCCAGCTTTTACGAAGAGGAAGAAGCGCAGGAAGCTTCAGCTGCGGATGGGAACAAGGCAGATCGTACGGATGAGAAGAGTGGCGAGAAACAAAAAAAAGAAGGCTCCGAAGCAGAAAATTCAGCATCATTGGCGAAGAAAGCAGAAAAACGTGAACAGCTGGAGATGGCGATGACAGTAATGCTGTCTATTGTACTGGCGCTGGCGGTGTTTGTTGCACTTCCGTTTGGATTATCTTTGCTGCTAAAAGATCATATTCGATCGCAGGCTGTATTAGCACTGATCGAGGGACTGATCCGACTGGGGCTGTTTATCGGTTATGTGTATGTCATTTCCTTTATGCAGGATATTAACCGGGTATTCATGTATCATGGTGCAGAACACAAGGCGATCAATTGCGTGGAAAATGGTGATGATCTGACGGTATTGAATGTGCGTAAGCATTCCAGATATCACAAGCGTTGTGGAACCAGTTTCCTCTTTATTGTTATGTTGATCAGTATCGTACTGTTTATGTTTTTACATTTTGACAGTGTATGGCTTCGTTTGTTGAGCCGTTTGCTGCTGGTGCCGGTTGTGGCAGGTATTTCGTATGAATTTATCCGTCTTGCGGGCAACAGCGATGCAAAGATCATCAATATCTTAAGCAAACCGGGAATGTTTTTACAGGGATTGACAACGAGAGAACCGGATGACAGCATGATCGAGGTTGCCATTGCTTCAGTAGAAGCAGTTTTTGACTGGAAAGAGTACCAGAGCAGATTGCAGGCGGTTAAGAAGAGTACAAAACGCAAAAAAGTGGCAGAAGAGATGCGTAAAAGCGGCATGACAGCACCGCTGCCGATCGTGGATCCGGCGAATGCTAAGAAAAAGAGTGGAACAGAACTTGCTTCTGAGATCAAAAAACGTGAGCAGGAGTATAAGAAACGTGCCGATGAGCGCAAGAAATATATGAAAGAAATGCAAAAGCGTGAGGATGAGATCGCGAAGGTAATGGATGAAGTATCCAAACGTAAGGAAGAGCGTCAAGCGCTTGCACAAGCACAGGAAGAAATGACAGAGGATGAACTTTCCTCCTTAGATCGTTTCTTTGATGATCCGGATGGTGCAAAATCAGATATGGAATCAAAGCCTTCCGTGGATGAGGTGGAAAACGGATGAAAGAGGAAATCCTTACGCTAAAGGAAGCTTTGGCGAAAGCCGTGGACAAATTGCAGCAGATGGAAGTGCCGGATGCCGACATTGATGCATGGTATTTGCTTTCCTATGTGACCGGACTTGACCGTGCGGCATTTTTCCTGCATGGAGAGGAACCGATGGCGGAGCCGGATATGATTCGATACCGCGACCTGGTTACAAAACGTGGGGAACGCATTCCATTACAGCATTTGACCGGTGAGCAGGAGTTTATGGGGCTGGATTTTCATGTGAATGAACATGTACTGATCCCGAGACAGGATACCGAATGTCTTGTAGAACGGGTTCTGCCATATGTAGATGGCAAACGAGTGTTAGATGTGTGTACCGGTTCCGGGTGTATTGCGATAGCGATTGCCAAACTTGGTAAACCGTTCATCGTGCACGGAGTAGACATCTCCGAGGAAGCACTTGCAGTTGCCAGACAGAATGCAACAGAACTTAACGCTTCTGTAGAACTGTTTGCGGGGGATCTTATGACAAAGATGGATGGGCAATACGATGTGATCGTATCGAATCCACCGTATATCCCACCGTCAGTGATAGAGGGATTGATGCCGGAAGTACGATTGCACGAACCGATGCTTGCACTGGACGGTGGACAGGATGGGCTGGAATTTTACCGGAGGATTGCAGGACAGGCGGTCACACGACTGGCACCAAACGGAAGACTGTTTTTGGAGATCGGATGTGAACAGGCTGCTGCTGTAGCGGAAATATTGCAAAAACAGGGATATCGGGAAGTACAGGTGTTTCAGGATCTTGCCGGTAAAGATCGTATTGTACAATGTATCGTATGAAATAGAATGGAGGAAGAATCATGTTTGATAAATTAGAAGATTTGGTGCGTAGATTGGAAGAGCTTAATATTGAGCTTACGGATCCTGATGTTATCAGTAATCAGGATAAATACCGCCAGCTTATGAAAGAGCAGAATGAGTTGACGCCGATCGTTGAGAAATATCAGGAGTATCGTGCGGCAAAAGATGGTGTGGAAGATAGTCTTGCCATTTTAGAGGAAGAGAACGATGAGGAAATGCGTGAGCTTGCCAAAGAGGAGTTGGCAGATTGCAAAGCTAAAGTAGAATCCTGTGAACAGGAATTGAAGATTTTGATGTTGCCGAAAGATCCGAATGATGATAAGAACGTTATCGTAGAGATCCGTGGCGGTGCCGGTGGAGATGAGGCGGCATTATTTGCAGCAGATCTGTTCCGTATGTATTCTAAATTTGCCGAGGCAAACCGTTGGAAAGTAGAAGTGATGAGTGCCAATGAAAACGGCATTGGTGGTTTTAAGGAAATTGTCTTTATGGTGCTCGGTCATGGAGCGTATTCCAAGTTAAAATATGAAAGCGGTGTGCATCGCGTTCAGAGAATCCCAACGACAGAATCCGGCGGACGTATTCATACATCGACGGCAACGGTTGCGATCATGCCTGAGGTAGAAGATGTTGAAGTACATGTAGATCCGAACGATTGCAAGATTGATGTATACCGTGCGTCCGGTAATGGCGGACAGTGCGTCAACACAACAGATTCTGCTGTTCGTATTACGCATATCCCTACGGGTATTGTGGTTACCTGTCAGGATGAGAAATCTCAGCTCAAAAATAAAGACAAGGCGATGAAAGTACTTCGTTCCCGCATCTATGATATGGAGCAGGAAAAGGCGAATAGCGAACAGGCAGCTGAGCGGCGCAGCCAGGTTGGAACCGGTGATCGTTCCGAAAAGATCCGTACTTATAATTTCCCACAGGGACGTGTGACAGATCACCGAATCAAATTTACCAGCCATCGTCTGGGAGAAATATTAGATGGAGATATCAATGAACTGCTGCAGAACATTATTGCGGCAGATCAGACAGCGAAATTAGCGAAATTAAACGAAAATTAATGGGGGGGAGAATGGTTATGAGAAAAAAGAAATGGTTACGTGGCGTAATGGCAATGGCGGTAGCGGGGAGTCTGCTTATATCGGCAGCACCGGGAAGCCTGCAGGCACCGAAAGCGTCAGCAGCAGTGAAGCTGACCGGTAAGACCAAAAAGGTTGCTTATCGAAACACTTTTGTTGGAAAACATGGCAGATTACGTGTCAAAGGCACTAAGCTGGTGGATAAAAAAGGCAAAGCGGTACAGCTTCGCGGAATATCCAGTCATGGCATCAACTGGGATGTTGGAGAGCCGTTTGTTAATGAGAAAGCTTTGCGAAATCTGCGGGACGAATGGGGCGTTAATTGTTTTCGTGTTGCAATGTATACCGAGGATTACAATGGATACTGCGTGACAGATACGGCAAGCCGCAAGAAGCTTTTGGCAAAGATCGATACAGCCGTAAAAGCCGGCAGAAAGCTTGGCATGTATGTCATCATTGACTGGCATATTTTAAGCGATGGCAATCCGAAGAAAAATCAGTCTAAGGCTAAGGCATTTTTTAAGAAAATGTCGAATAAATATCGAAAAGAAAAACATGTATTTTATGAAATCTGCAATGAACCGAATGGCGGTGTACAGTGGAAGACTATCAAATCGTATGCAAAATCCGTGATCAAGGTGATCCGCAAAGCGGATAAAAACGCGGTAGTCATTGTCGGTACGCCGACATGGAGTCAGGATGTTGATATGGCGGCAAAATCTCCACTCAAAGGAAAAAACATTATGTATGCCTTTCATTTTTATGCAGCGACGCATGGCGATGATCTGCGCGCCAAAGTAAACGCAGCACTTCGCAGCAAATTGCCACTGTTTTGTTCGGAATTTAGTGCGTGTGATGCCAGCGGAAATGGCAATTATGATTTTTCTTCTGCGAATAAGTGGATCAGTCTGATGAATCGTAATAAGATCAGTTATTGCTGCTGGAGTCTTAGCAACAAGCCGGAATCGGCTTCGCTGCTTAAAAGTTCCTGCAAGAAAACAAGCGGATTTAAGACGTCCGATTTATCTAAAATGGGAAGATATATCGTTAAGAAATACCGCAAAAAGTAAGAGAAAGTAAGTAGATAACGGAAAGGCACAAGATTTCATGCTTAGTAGTAATTCGAATCGTCAGATCAAAGAGTTGATCAAACTGCAGAATCAAGCGAAATATCGCAAAAAAAGCGGTATGTTTGTTGCAGAAGGTGCAAAGCTTGTCGCAGAGGCGGCGCATTATGGCAAACTGCAAAAAATATATATTACAGAAAGTTCACAAGGCAGAGAAGAGGAACGTATTCAGTCGTTGTTAGAGGAGTTCCCATATGAAGTTGTATCTGAAGAAGTCTTTGCGGAGATCACGGATACGGTTACACCGCAGGGCGTTTTGGGATTGGTGCAGATGCCCAAATATACGATGGAGGAAATTTTGAACGCGAACAATCAACAGTTTTTATTGTTAGATGATCTGCGTGACCCCGGCAACTTGGGAACCATTATGCGAACAGCAGAGGGAGCCGGTATGGCAGCAGTGCTCATGAGCAAAGGGACAGTTGATCTGTTTAATCCGAAAGTAGTCCGTGCGACAATGGGAGCCATCTTTCGAATGCCGTACTGTTATGTGGAAGATCTGCCGGCGCTTGCAGAAAAACTGCGAGAGCAGGGGATCGCAGTATATGGAACAGCCATGGAAGGCAGCGTTGTGTATGATGAACCGGATTATACCACGGGGGCGGCTATGGTGATCGGCAATGAAGCCAATGGTATGTCGGATGCGATGTTTGCAGCGATCACAGACCGAATACGTATTCCGATGGAGGGAAGTTTGGAATCTTTGAATGCAGCAGTATCGGCAGCGATTGTCATGTACGAAATGCAGCGCCAGCGCAGACATCGTTGAAAAAGCAGAAAATGGTGGTCAGTGCAGATATAGTTGAAAAAAAGAGGGAAATGTTCTATAATGCTGACATTATAAACACACTGGAAACTTATAGTTTGAAAAATGAGAAAGGAATGTAGGAGTTATATGGAACCATTATATTGGCTGATATTGCTTGCAATCTTTCTTGTGATTGAGATCATCACATTGGGGCTGACAACAATCTGGCTGGCTGGAGGTGCATTGGTTGGATTTCTGGCAGCGGTGCTGCATGTGCCGTTACCGATACAGATTGTGCTGTTTTTGGTCGTTTCTATTGTATTGATCGTATTTACAAGGCCGGTAGCAGAGCGTTATTTTAATAACAGCAGAGAGCAAACCAATGTCGGTGGAATTATCGGCAGAGAGGGAAAAGTAATCGTTACGATTGATAACTTTAATCAAACCGGTGCTGTTTTGATCGATGGAATCGAATGGACAGCGCGAAGTGACGAGGAGGATGTGGTCATTGAGACGGGAGAGCGTATTGTCGTTACTCGCGTGGAAGGTGTCCGCGTGTTTGTGAAAGTGAAAGGAGATCATTAATATGCCATATTTAATTGTGTTATTAGTTGTTGTAGTGATTGTCATGATATCCTGCGTCAATGTAGTGCCGCAGGCTCATGCGTATGTTGTAGAGCGATTAGGTGGTTATCAGGCAACTTGGGATGTAGGAATCCATTTCAAAGTTCCGTTTATTGACCGCATTGCAAAACGTATTCTGCTCAAAGAGCAGGTTGTTGATTTCCCGCCGCAGCCGGTTATCACCAAGGATAATGTAACAATGCGAATTGATACTGTTATCTTTTATCAGATCACGGATCCAAAGCTGTTTGCATATGGTGTTGATAATCCGATCGTTGCGATTGAGAACTTAACAGCAACCACTCTGCGTAATATTATCGGAGACCTGGAGTTAGACGAGACGCTGACTTCCCGCGAGACGATCAATACGAAGATGAGAGCATCTCTGGATTCCGCAACAGATCCATGGGGAATCAAGGTGAACCGTGTCGAGCTCAAAAACATCATTCCTCCGGCAGAAATTCAGGATGCAATGGAGCGTCAGATGAAAGCAGAGCGCGAAAAGAGAGAATCGATCCTTCGTTCACAGGGTGAAAAGGAATCGGCTATCTTGGTAGCACAGGGTAAAAAAGAAGCAGCTATTTTGGATGCAGAAGCAGAAAAACAGGCAGCGATCCTTCGCGCAGAAGCTAAGAGAGAGTCGATGATACGCGAAGCGGAAGGTCAGGCAGAGGCGATCAAGACGGTACAGCAGGCAAGTGCAGATGGTATTCGCATGTTGAATGATGCACAGGCGAGCAAAGAAGTATTGCAGCTTAAGAGTTTGGAAGCCTTTAGCAAAGCTGCCGATGGAAAAGCAACCAAGATCATCATTCCATCTGAAATTCAGGGAATGGCAGGTCTTGCTAAATCTTTTTCCGAGGTGATCAAAGATAATTAAATGATGTTAGGTCATCTGTATACGATAGCATTCTGCAAAGGGTTACGGCCTCGGGCAGAGAGAAAAGAGGAGAAATTATGAGCGTTAATTTGAAAGGAAGAAATTTCTTGACATTAAAGGATTTTACGAAAGAAGAGATCAGCTATCTGTTGGATCTGTCTGCTGACCTTAAAGCCAAGAAGAAAAATGGAGAATTGGTTAATCATTATATTGGCAAAAATATTGCATTGATCTTTGAAAAAACCAGTACGCGTACCCGTTGCTCCTTTGAAGTGGCAGCACATGATATGGGAATGGGTGTTACGTATCTAGATCCACAGGGCTCTCAGATCGGTAAGAAAGAGAGCATTGCGGACACAGCACGTGTTCTTGGCAGAATGTTTGATGGTATTGAATATCGCGGCTTTGAGCAGGAGATTGTAGAGGATCTTGCAAAATATGCAGGAGTACCGGTGTGGAATGGTTTGACAAATGAATACCATCCAACGCAAATGTTAGCAGATCTTCTGACGATCAAAGAGCATTTAGGACGTTTGGAAGGCGTTAAGCTGGTATATATGGGCGATGCCAGATATAATATGGGTAATTCACTGATGATCGCTTGTGCTAAAATGGGAATGCATTTTACGGCATGTACTGCAAAGGAATATTTCCCGAATCAGGCATTGGTAGAACAGTGTGAACAGTACGCCAGTGAATCCGGTGGTTCCATCACGCTGACAGAGGATACAATGACCGGAACAAAAGATGCTGATGTTATTTATACGGATGTCTGGGTGTCTATGGGTGAGCCGGACGAAGTTTGGAAAGAGCGTACCTTGGCGTTGTCACCATATCAGGTAAACGCAAAGGTTATGCAGAATGCCGGAGAACAGGCGCTATTTATGCATTGTCTTCCAGCTTTCCATGACTTAAAGACCAAAATTGGCAAAGAAGTATATGAAAAATTTGGATTAAAAGAACTTGAAGTTACAGATGAAGTATTTGAATCCAAGCAATCGGTAGTATTTGACGAAGCAGAAAATCGCATGCATACGATCAAAGCGGTGATGGTTGCAACATTAGGAGAGGCGTGATCTTTATGAGATCGAAGATATTACGGGAACTGATGGATCATTCGGACACATTTGTGTCCGGACAGAAATTATGTAAAACGTTTGGCGTGAGCAGACAGGCAGTTTGGAAAAACATTTGCTGTCTGAAAGAACTTGGCTATGACATTGAATCGGTTACTAATAAAGGCTATCGCTTAATAAGTAAACCGGATATATTGTATGGTCCTGAGATTGAGGCATATTTGGAAGAGGAAAGTTTCTGTCAAAAAGTCGAATGTCATGATAGCATTGACTCGACAAACATCCGAGGCAAACAACTTGCAGAATTGGGAGAAGCTGAGGGAACATTGATCGTAGCCGATCGGCAGACAGCGGGACGCGGACGCAGAGGCCGCAATTGGATTTCTGAATCCGGTGTTGGTATTTATATGACTTACGTATTAAGACCGACAGTTCAGCCGGCACATGTGTCAGGGATCACATTATTGGCAGCATTGGCAATGTGTGAAGCAACTTATCAGGAATGCGACGTGCTTCCACAGATCAAATGGCCCAACGATGTCATCATTGATGGCAAAAAGATATGTGGTATTCTGACGGAAATGAGTTCAGAAGTTCAGTATGTGCATTATGCCGTAATGGGTATCGGAATCAATGCTAACAAAGAAAAATTCGATGAGACATTAAAGGACAAGGCGACCAGCATTTATCTGTCAACAGGCAAAAAAGTAAACAGAGCTAAGTTTACAGCGGCTTTTGCAGATGCGTTTGGTGGTTATTACAGACGATATATGCAGGACGGAGATCTGTCTGCGTTTGTGGAAGAGTATGATGAATTGCTTGCCAATAAAGACAAAGAAGTGATCATCTACCATGGCATGGTTGAGGATGCCACGCCGGACAAAATATCACGGGGTATTGCACGTGGCATTGATAAAGACGGATCACTGTTAGTTGAGATCGATGGCAGCGTCACACCGGTCATGTCCGGAGAAGTATCAATAAGGGGGGTACAGGGATATGTCTGAAAAGGAACCGGTTGTCTTATGTGCAGCGAGTTCTTATGAACAAAAATACTACCTGAACGAAGCGTTTAGCGGATTACCTACAGCAGTCAAAGAGGAATTGCAAGTCATGTGTGTGTTGTATACGGCAGACGTTGGCGGTATTTTGACACTGCAGTTTGACGAAGATGGCAATTTACAGTTTCAGGTGACTTCTGCGGATGATGATTTTCTGTTTGATGAGATCGGCAGTGTGCTCAAGATCAAGCAGTATCAGGCAGAAAAACAGGAGTTGTTAGAGGCTCTTGAATTATATTATAGAATAAAAATACTTGGTGAAAAGGTCGATTTCGACTAATGGAGGACAGCTATGTTATTGGCAGTAGATGTTGGAAATACAGATATTACATTTGGATTGTTTCGTGAGAGTGAATTGATCACGAGATTTCGAGTCACAGTAAAAGTACCGCGCAGCTCGGACGAGTATGGCGAGTTGATCTGTGCGATACTGCAGCAGAAAGGATACTCTCCGGAAGATGTAAATGAAGTGATCATTGCATCTGTTGTGCCGAAGATCATGTACTCTTTTACAAGTGGCATCATCAAGTATCTACATTGTCATCCGCTGGTAGTCGGAGCCGGAATAAAGACCGGAATACGTATAGAAACTGCCAATCCAAAAGAAATCGGACCGGATCGTATTGTAGATGCAGTCAGTGCCTATGAACAGTATGGCGGACCGATTATTGTTGTTGATTTTGGAACAGCGACAACATATGATATTGTTACTGCAGAGGGGGCATTTCTAGGTGGTGTGATCAGTCCCGGAATACGCATTTCTGCGAACGCGTTGTGGAATAATACAGCGAATCTGCCGGAAATTGAGATCAAATGCCCGGGGGTTTCTATTGCAAAAGATACGATCACATCAATGCAGGCAGGACTGTTTTTTGGCACGATCGGTCAGTCGGAGTACATTATTCGAAAGATCAAAGAAGAGTCAGGCTTCTTGGATGCGAAAGTTGTCGCAACCGGAGGACTTGGGAAGATCATTTCAGAGCATACGGACGAGATACAGGTGTATGACAGCGATCTGACACTTCGAGGTCTACAGATTATCTATGATAAGCAGAAGAAATAATAAAATTGGAGTGTTATGCGTAGTTTTAAGATAGGAAACGTATTGATTCCCGGCAATTTAATATTAGGACCAATGGCAGGTGTAACAGATCTGCCATTTCGTTTGTTATGCAAGGAGCAGGGAGCTGATCTTGTCTACACGGAGATGATCAGTGCAAAAGGAATATATTACAATAACAAAAATACAGAAAAGCTATGGGAAATCGCGGATGAAGAGCATCCGGCAGCATTGCAGTTGTTTGGCTCAGATCCGGATCTGATGGCAGAAATGGCACGTAAAATTGATCACCGTAATTTTGATATTTTAGATATTAATATGGGGTGCCCGGTGCCGAAAGTGGTTAACAATGGCGAGGGTTCAGCGTTGATGAAAACTCCGGAGCTGGCAGCTAAGATCATTCGCAAAGTATCACAGGCAAGTTCAAAGCCTTTGACCGTTAAATTTCGCAAAGGCTTTACCGAGGATACCGTCAATGCAGTCGAATTTGCCAAGATGGCAGAACAGAATGGTGCAGCAGCCATTGCGGTACATGGACGCACCAGAGAACAGTATTATAGTGGAAAAGCAGATTGGGATATCATTGCGCAGGTTAAAGAAGCAGTAACAATTCCGGTGATAGCCAGTGGAGATATTTTTTCAGCAGAAGATGCAATCAAATGCTTGGAGCAGACAAAATGTGATGGACTCATGTTGGCTCGTGGTGTTCGAGGTAATCCGTGGCTGTTTTCTGAGATCAAACAGGCACTCATGCAGTACGATGCCGGAGAAGAGATACAAATCTCGAAACCACAGCTTTCAGAGGTGGTTGAAATGATACGCCGTCATGGCAGAATGCAGGTGGAATACAAAGGCGAGATAATGGGGATGCGGGAGATGCGAAAGCACGTAGCATGGTATACGACAGGATATCCGCATTCGGCAGCAATCCGCAGAGAAGCCAACTTTATTGAGACGTATGAACAACTGGAAAAGCTTTGTGATAAGATACTAGCCGACAGCAAGTTATGATTAGTGCGTTTGCGCTTGTAATTCTTTACTTAATGAAGTAAACTGCTATAAGAAATAAATTATACAGGAGGCTAATCAAAATGGATTACGGTTTGATTGGTGGAAAGCTGGGACACAGTTATTCCAAAGATATTCACGAGATGTTGGCAGATTATACATATGATCTATGTCCTTTGACAAAAGAGGAATTTGTGCCTTTCATGGAGCAGCATGCATTCCGGGCAATCAATGTCACCATTCCTTACAAACAGGATGTTATTCCTTACCTGGACAGCTTAGATGACAATGCAAAGGCTATCGGTGCAGTCAATACGATCGTAAATAAAGATGGTCGTTTGGAAGGCCACAATACAGATTTCTCCGGTTTTATGTATATGTTAAAGAAACATAACATTTCCGTAAAAGGAAAGAAATGTGTTGTTCTAGGAGATGGAGGTGCTTCTAAAGCAGTCGTTGCTGTATTAAAAAAGATGGAAGCCAAAGAAGTTGTTATTGTTGATATTATCAAGACAGCATCTGCAATCACTTATGAAGAATGCTTTGCGAAACATACAGATGCTGAATTTATTGCAAATACAAGTCCGGTTGGTATGTATCCAAACTGTGATGCCAGTCCGGTTGATCTAACACGTTTCCCGGAATGTGAAGCAGTAGTTGATGTTATTTATAATCCATTGGAGACAAAGTTAGTTGCTCAGGCAAGAGAACTTGGAATGACTGGCGTTAATGGATTGGAAATGCTTGTAGCACAGGCGTTGTATGCGGTAGAGTTTTTCTTGGACACAAAGTTAGACGAAGCCAAGATTGATGAAGTATATCACAAAATCTATGAAGAGAAAGTGGGAGAGCAATAAAAGCTAATCTCGTTGTACTGAAAGTGGGAGAGCAATAAAAGTTAATCTCGTTGGATTGAAAATGGGAGAGCAATAAAAGTTAATCTCGTTGGATTGAAAGCGGGAGAGTAATAAGAGCTGCAACTGTATATATCTTGCATAAATGCAGCGATTATTATATAATCTAATTTTGGGTAAGATGATAAAGAACAAAGATGTCTGATGCCTTTGCGGCATAAGCGGACATAAACGATTAATGGAGGTCAAAAATGAGTAAAAAACCAGTTGTTTTGATGATTCTTGATGGATATGGTTTGAATGACAAGACGGAAGGCAATGCGATTGCCATGGCAAATACGCCGGTAATGGACAAGCTGATGGCAGAATGCCCTTGGCAGCCGGGTCTTGCCAGCGGTCTTGCAGTTGGTCTGCCGGATGGTCAGATGGGTAACTCCGAGGTAGGTCATATGAATATCGGCGCCGGACGCATTATTTATCAGGATCTGACTCGTATCACCAAAGCAATTGAAGATGGTGATTTCTTTGAAAATAAAGTATTACTGCAGGCAGTAGAAAATGTGAAAAAGAACGGTTCCGATCTGCATTTATTCGGACTTCTTTCCGATGGTGGCGTGCACAGCCACAACACACATCTGTATGCCTTGTTAGAGCTTGCTAAGAAAAACGATGTAAAAAATGTATATGTTCACTGCTTCTTAGATGGTAGAGATACACCACCGGCATCCGGCAAAGATTATGTTGCTGAGTTGCAGGCTAAAATGGATGAGATCGGAGTAGGTCAGATCGCAAGTGTTCATGGACGTTATTATGCAATGGACCGTGACAACAACTGGGATCGTGTAGAAAAAGCCTATAAAGCATTGGTTGAAGGTGTTGGCAATAAAGCAGCCGATGGAGTGCAGGCAGTTGCAGATTCTTATGCAGCGGACGTAACAGATGAGTTTGTTGTTCCTACAGTTGTTGAGAAAGACGGCAAACCGGTCGCAACGATCAAACCAAATGATTCAGTGATCTTTTTCAATTTCCGTCCGGATCGAGCTCGCGAGATGACGCATGCATTTTGTGATGAGCAGTTTGATCATTTTGAGCGTGCCAATGGATTTATGCCACTTACTTTTGTATGCTTCAAGGATTACGATGAGACGATTGCCAACAAGCTTATCGCCTTTGAAAAAGAAAATATCGTAGATACATTTGGCGAGTATCTTGCAGCGAATGGCAAGAAACAGCTTCGTCTTGCAGAGACTGAGAAATATGCGCATGTTACATTTTTCTTTAACGGTGGTGTAGAAGAGCCAAATAAAGATGAAGAGCGTTCCTTGGTAAAATCTCCTGCAGTTGCTACTTATGATCTGCAGCCTGAGATGAGTGCTCCGGAAGTCAGCAAACGTCTTAATGAGGCAATTGCATCCGATAAATATGATGTGATCGTGATCAACTTTGCAAATCCGGATATGGTCGGACACACAGGAGTGATCCCGGCAGCAGTGAAAGCAGTTGAAGCAGTTGACCAGTGCGTAGGTACTGCAGTAGAAGCAATTAAAAAAGCAGACGGAGTATTGTTTATCTGTGCAGACCACGGAAACGCAGAGAAGATGATCGATTATGAGACAGGAGAGCCTCATACAGCACATACAACCAATCCGGTTCCTTTTGTGCTTGTTAATTATGATGAAGCATACACGCTTCGCGAGGGTGGCCGTTTGGCAGATATTGCGCCTACTTTGCTTGAGATCATGGGATTGCCACAGCCGGCTGAGATGACTGGCGAGTCTCTTCTTCTTAAAAAATAAGAATCAGCTTGCTATTTCATAGACAATATGCTATGATAGTATCTGTTTGAAACTGCGTATAGACAGTTTCAAAAAGAGATTTTCAGACGGTGTACTGCGGGTAGCAGATAACCGTAAAACACAGAATGGAGGAAGTTTTCAATGATTCATACACTGCATACTATTTTATTGTTGGTATATATTCTTGTATGTTGCGTTTTGACAGTAATCGTACTGATGCAGGAGGGCAAGCAGGCAGGACTTACCGGAGCGATCAGCGGTGCCGCTGAGACATACTGGGGTAAGAACAAGGGTCGTTCCATGGAAGGTGGATTAGAGCTTGCAACAAGGATTCTTGCTGTTGTGTTTGTCGTGCTTTCATTAATTCTCAATCTGAAGATATTTCAGTAGAGCATGATAATGGAGCGATAACAGTATGGTTGTTGTTTTGAGAGAGCGTGCTGCTAAAGCGATGGCAGTATGGTCGTTGTTTTGGTGGAATATGTTACTAAAGCGATGACAGTTTCGCCGTTGTAAACAAATGCATTATTACAGGGATTGCCGATTGGCAATCCCTTTTTTCAAAATGGAGGATCTGTATGAAAAAAGAAGAGTTCGATAATAAAAAGAAATTAGTATATGATTTTGTTACAGACAAAGAATATAAGCCGATGTCTGTAAAGGAAATGGCGATGGTATTACAGGTGCCTGCCGCAGAAAAGAAAGATCTGCGCCGCGTGGTCGAGGCATTGTGCGAGGAAGGCAAGATCCATATCAGTCAGCGTGGAAAAGTGCGGCCACTGGCCGACAATCTGCTTACCGGCCGCTTTATGGCAACACAGAAAGGGTTTGGATTTGTCCGTGTTGAGGGAGAAGAGGAGGACTACTTCATCCCGGCGCATCAAGTGATGAATGCACTCGACGGAGATACTGTGCGCATTTCCGTAGACGATAAGCAACGTGGCAAACGTAAAGAAGCAACGGTTGTGAGCGTATTAGAGAGAGCCTCAACAATCTTAGTGGGAACGTATTCCAATAGTAAAAGCTTCGGTTTTGTCGTTGCTGACAACCATAAGTTCACCAAAGATATTTATATTCCAAAGGCAGAAAGCAAAGGTGCTGTCACCGGTCATAAAGTTGTTGTAGAAATTACGGACTATGGCAGTGAAAATCACAACCCGGAAGGCAGAATATTGGAAATTATAGGTCATATCAATGATCCCGGTGTTGATATTTTATCTGTGATCAAAGCGTATGGTCTGCCGGAAGAGTATCCGGATGCAGTGATGGATCAAGTTGCGGGGATTGATGACGAAGTACCGGAAGAACAAAAGAAAGGACGCGTAGATTATCGCTCTTTGCAGACGGTAACGATTGACGGTGAAGATGCCAAAGATCTTGATGATGCAATAACCTTGACTAAAGAAGGAGACATATATCATCTGGGGGTTCATATTGCGGACGTCAGTCAGTATGTAACAGAGTCCTCTGCATTAGATAAGGAAGCCCTTAAACGAGGAACCAGTGTATATTTAGTCGATCGCGTTATTCCTATGCTGCCCCATAAGCTGTCAAACGGAATATGTTCACTAAATCAGGGAACAGATCGTCTTGCCTTATCCTGTATGATGGACATCAATGCCAAAGGAGAGATCATAAAACACCGCATAGAGGAAACTGTGATCAACGTCGATCGTCGAATGTCCTACACAAGTGTTCATGCGATTGTTGAATTGCAGGATCCTGAGGAGCGCAAAGAATATGAAGAACTGATACCGATGTTTGAACTGATGTATGAGCTGGCATCCATTTTGCGCAAGCGTCGTGATAAACGTGGATCTATAGATTTTGATTTTCCGGAAAGCAAGATCACATTGGATTCCAAAGGAAAACCGATCGATGTAGCAGAATACGAGCGCAATAATGCACATCGTATTATTGAAGAATTTATGTTGGCGGCAAATCAGACCGTTGCGGAAGATTACTATTGGCAGGAACTTCCTTTTGTGTATCGTACACACGAAGCACCTGACAGCGAAAAGATATTACAGCTCGGCATATTTATCAATAATTTTGGATATACCATTAAGACTGGTGCGGAGGATGAAATACATCCAAAGGAACTGCAAAAGTTGATCTCCAAAGTGGAAGGAACGCCAGAGGAGGGACTCATCAGTCGACTGACGCTGCGTTCTATGAAACAGGCAAAATATACGACAGGATGTGAAGGTCACTTCGGGCTGGCAATGAAATATTATTGCCACTTTACGTCACCGATCCGCCGATATCCGGATCTGCAGATCCATCGTATCATCAAAGAAAATCTACACGGTGCCTTGACAGACAAGCGGATCAGTCATTATGAACAGATACTGCCGGAGGTGACGGCAGAGGCAAGCAGACTGGAGCGAAGGGCAGATGATGCGGAGCGTGAAGTTGAAAAAATGAAAAAAGCGGAATATATGGAGCAATTTATCGGTGAGACATTCGACGGTGTGATTTCCGGCGTGACGAGCTGGGGTATGTATGTAGAACTGCCGAATACGATCGAGGGTATGGTGCGTGTTGCAGACATTCCGGGAGACTATTATTATTTTGAGGAAGAGCGCTATCAAATGGTTGGAGAGAAGACAGGCAAAATATATAAGCTTGGCCAGAAAGTGCGCGTGACCGTGTCGGCAGTAGACAAGCTGCTTCGCACGATCGACTTCGAATTGAATGAGGAGGACGAAAACGAACATGGCGAAGAAACTGATCGCAAATAATAAAAAAGCATATCATGATTATTTTATCGAGGAAAAATATGAAGCAGGGATATCTCTTGCCGGAACAGAAGTGAAATCTCTGCGTATGGGCAGATGCAGTATAAAAGAAGCATTCATTCGCATCGAACACGATGAGGTATTTGTGTACAATATGCACATCAGTCCTTATGAAAAAGGAAATATCTTTAACAAAGATCCACTGCGCGTGCGTAAATTATTGCTGCATCGCCAGGAAATCCGCAAGATCCAAGGGCATATTACGCAGAAGGGTTATACGATCGTGCCACTAAGCGTGTATTTCAGCGGCAGCCTGGTCAAAGTCGAAATTGGCTTAGCAAAAGGTAAGAAATTGTATGACAAACGACAGGATATTGCCAAGAAAGATCAACGGCGTGAGGCAGAACGTAAATTCAAAGTAAGTAATCTGTATTAATGAATTACGATAGTATTGAATTGAATATTGTAAAAAGTGGATGAAATCTTTTCATTTATTGTGCGTGTCAAACAGCCGATTTTAACGAAGTTATTTTGCACAAAAAAAACAAATTATTAATAAAAAAATCGGCAGAATTACTTCGATAAAATTCTGGAAAAAATTTAAGAAACAAAGCATCTGTTTTATTGTATGATTTATACAAAATCAGCCGATTAAAACATTATTTGTTGGATAAAATGTATGGATACCAACATGAATTTTAAAAAAACCGAAAAACAACATGACAGATTTTAAAGTTGACAACACAAAAGTCATGTATTAAAATAACACTCGGCTGATTGAAATGTGAACAAAATGTGTTTTGTATGTCGAAAAAATACATAATATGTCATTTCGAAACAGGATGACAAAAGGTTTTGCATAATGACGAAAGTAAGCACATGTTGTGACGCAGGCAGACTGCCGGAGGGAGATGACGACTTGATAGATTTTCACACACACATCTTGCCACGTATTGACGATGGGAGCGGCAGCTCACAGGAATCTTTAGAACTTTTGTCTCTTGAGAAAGAGCAGGGAGTTGATCGGATCGTTTTTACACCACATTTTTATGCGGGGAAGGATTCGGTAGAAAATTTTCTGGATCGACGTGAGAAATCATATCAACGCTTGCTGTTCCGAATGGAAGAGAAGGGCATCGAGCCTCCAGTATTTTACAAGGGTGCTGAGGTGTATTATTTCGCAGGCATGGGCAAAGCAGAGATGGTTCCGGAGCTTTGTATCGAAGGAACGAATATTCTCTTATTAGAAATGCCGTTTGCACAGTGGGATAAAGGAGTGGTTGAGGACGTAAAGTTTCTTGTACAGAAGCGAAAGCTCACCTTGATCATTGCACACATTGAGCGTTATTATCCATTTCAAAAAGACAAAAAATATTGGGAAGCCGTATTTGATCTTCCGGTGTATACGCAGATCAATACAGAGAGTTTCCTGTCATGGCGAACCAGACACAGGGCGCTTGGGTTTTTGAAATCCGGTGACCATGAGGTAATACTTGGATCGGATTGCCATAACATGAAAACGAGGCTGCCTAATCTGCAGGAGGGCAGAAATGTCATAGCCTGCAAGCTTGGTGCACAGTATTTGCAAGAAATTGATGCACTGGGAGAAAGGATCTTACCATAATGGAAGATAAGCGTGTAGGGAAGAGTAATCGATCGAAGGCGATATGCATTACGGTTATTGTACTGTTATGTATCGGTCTGACGGGTTTATTCTTAATGGAATATCGTTCCGGCAATACGAACCGGAAACAAAAAGGCTCGAAGAACCACACAGCAGAGCAAACGGAGCAGCCAATTGATTGGGATTCCCTTCAGAAAGTCAAACTTAACCATCATAAATACGGATTATTACATAAAGTAACTTCATGGTTGATCATCGGAACAGATGTCAGTGGCAATCAAGATGGCATCGGCGAGGATTATCAGGGTGCCATGGCAGATTTCATGTTATTGGTCGTATTTGATGAGGAGAATCATTCCTATGGAATGTTGCAGCTTAATCGTGATACCATGACGGAAATTCATCTATTGGACAACAAAGGTGAAGGCGAGGCAACAGCAGATATTCAGTTGTGTACAGCACACTGGTATGGAGGCAATAGACAGCAGGGATGTGAAAACACGATCACCGCAGTGTCTCATTTGCTTGGCGGCGTACCGATTGATGGTTATTATGAACTTCCAATGAAAGCAATACCGGTCCTTAATAAACAGGTTGGTGGTGTTACCGTAACGTTGGAAGACGACTTTTCAAGCGTGGATGCGGCAATGGTGAAGGGCAAGACGATCACGTTATCAGATTCACAAGCGTTTCACTATATTCACGACCGTTATGGAGTTGGAGACGAAGAAAACACATCACGAATGAGAAGACAAAGACAGTATATGAGTGCATTTGCGGACAAGGCAAAGCAGAAGATTGCTGAAGATAATCAGTTCGCAGCAACATTACTCAATGCATTAGACTCATATGCAATATCTGAAATTAATCAAAATGATTTGATGCATTATTTAGACACAATTAATGAGTACCAATCCCAGGGAATGCTTACGATAGATGGCAAATTAAAGCTGGGCAAGGCGTTAGGAGATGGCTTAGAACACAGAGAATTTTATGCGGATGCAGCATCAATTGAGCAAATAGTCAAAAAATTATATCCGCTGATGGAACAGCCTAAGACAAATAAATAGCATTCTAATCTGCCATACAGAGTTCAAGAAATAGTGCTGAGGTAATAATGGCATATTATGGGAGATCAGAGATATACACAGAGCATGTTGATAAGGGGAGCTTAAATGAGTAAGTTAAGGGACAAGATTCAAATCCAGGACCAAGACAGCGAAGAAGTGGAAATTGACTTATTGGAGTTATTTCAATATTTTCGCTCACAAATTTTAATATTGATCATTGCATTGTTAGTCGGTGGTGTTGCTGCAGGAGCAATCACGCACTTCCTGATCACACCAAAGTATCAGGCAACATCAAAGTTATATGTAGTATCAGCATCCAATAACAAGATCGTTGATTTGAATGACTTGAACATCGGTACCTCTCTTTCGGAGGATTATACTGAGTTGATCAAGATCCGTCCAATCTTAGAGGATGTTATTAAGGATTGCAACCTTGACTACGAATATGAGGAGCTGCTTGAAATGCTGACGATCGCACCGGTGGGTGAGACTCGTATTTTGGCGATCACGGTAGAGAGCACCTCAGCAAAAGAGGCAATGACGATCGCAAACAGCGTAGCAGCGACAGCGGTAACGTATCTGCCGAAGCTGATGGAGACAACGGCTCCGAACATTGCTGAAAAGGCAGTGCTTCCGGAAGGACCATGTTCGCCGAATCTGGTTAAGAATATCGCAATCGGTGCTATTGGAATGTTAGTGCTTGTGATGGCAGTGCTTACTGTATTATTCCTGATGGACGATACGATGCGATCTGCAGAAGAGGTTGAGAAAGCCTTTGGTGTAATGCCGCTTACCGTTATCCCTGAGGGTGATATTGCAGAAATTTCCGATAAAAGAGAGGAAGAGATCGCTAAGGAGAAGAAGAAAGCTCACAAAGAGCGCAAGAAAGCCAGAAAGCAAAAGAAAAAAGACGATCAGAAGCAAGAACAAAACAAATAATGCAGAAAGCACAGCGCTTATGCAGTCAATAAAAACGAAACAAACCGTTAGATAGCACGAAAACACAAAGGAGAGTGCGAGATGAATGAAGTAACCATAGGAAATATGCCGACGCTGCCATATGCAGTAGAGGAAGCGGTCAACAGACTGCGTATCAACATCAGTTTCCTGGGAAGCGATATTAAAAAGATTATGGTAATTAGTACTATGCCAGACGAGGGAAAATCGTTTGTAACGATGCAGCTTTGGCGTCAGATGGCAGAATCCGGAACACCGTCGATCCTGTTAGATGCCGACCTTCGTAAGTCCGTCATGACAGACAAATATGACATTACAATGAATGATGGCAGTGAAGTCTGGGGTACTTCTTATATATTGGCACATGACATCCCAATTCAGGATGCTGTGTTACATACACAGATATCCGGTGGAGATATTCTGCCGAATGTCAAAAACGTTGTCAATCCATCCATGTTGATGGAGAGCAAACAGTTTGAAAATATGTTGAATACTATGGCTGATATGTACCGCTACGTATTCATCGATGCACCTCCACTCAACCTCGTATCCGATGGCGAGAAGATCGGTTCCCTCTGTGATGGAGCGATTCTCGTAGTACGTGGTGGGTTTACACAGAAGAAAATGGTGCGCAACTCCATTCGACAGCTGGAAAGAGCAGGCTGTCCGGTACTTGGTATCGTACTTAACCGTGTCGGTGGTAACCGAGGAAGCTATTACTACAAGAAGTATGGCGGCAAGAAATACGGTTATGGATATGGTTACGGCTATTATGGCAGTAACAGCAAGGGTAATGAATATTATTACGCCTCCAAGTAATTATGGGCTGTCAGCATTGGTGTTATTGACACCTCAATGATATGACAGCAGAGAGTGAACCAATCGGTTCATATGACTATGCTGGGTCTACTGTTCCTATTTTGGGGGAACGGTTTACTCATAGATGATTCCGAATACGAAAGGAGGGAAAATGACAATGAAGGCAATGAAGAAAGTATTAGTAAGTGCTTTAGCAGCAGCATTAGTAGTTACAGCAGCAGCTCCTGCAGGTGCAGCTACATCTCCAGTAAAGGCTCCAAAGGCTATTAATGGAAAGGCTACCGTTAAGGGTGTTACTGTTAAGACTTCCAAGAAGGGTACAGCAACTGTTACAGCTGTTAAGTCTAAAAAGGCTACAGTTAAGGTTGCAGCAACTATCAAGGTTAAGGGTGTAACATACAAGGTTACTGCTATCGGCGCAAATGCATTCAAGAACTGCAAGAAGGTTAAGAAGATTTCCGTAGGAAAGAACGTTAAGACCATCGGCAAGAATGCATTCAAGGGCTGCAAGAAGCTCAAGACTATCACTTTAGCTAACAAGAAGGTTACCATCAAGAAGGGTGCTTTTGCTGGTCTTAACACAAAGAAGATCACTATTAAGGCTCCTAAGATGAGCAAGAAGGCTCTCAAGAAGTTCAAGAAGGCTCTCAAGAAGGCAGGCTTCAAGGGTAAGGTAAAATAATTTATCGTACCGTCTAAGGTGAGTGTCGGGGCAGGTTGTTTGCAAATCGGAGAAATCTGATTTGTAAGCAATTTGCTTTTTTTCAAAATAAGAGGTTATTCATGTTGCAGACCATGATAATGGTTAACTGCACTGGTGACAGGGGCGTATAAGACAATAGATATCTGAACATTAATAAGAACAAAAAAGTCACATCAGTGGGTATAATGATAGCAGTTTATGATAAATTCAACTGCAAGAGAATGAAATTGAAAATAATTCTGTAGGAAATAACCTATAGTTTATATGTAGTATAGATGACAACGAATGGTAAGGCGTGGGGAACATAAGCGTATCGCTACAGATAAAAGGAAGGTGAGAGAATGTACAGACGTAAAGCAAAAGGCTGGTATAAACATATCGACTTTATAATATTAGACATAATCTGTTTGGAACTCTCATTCTTAATTGCATATGTTATTCGTCATGGTGCGGTGAATCCGTATCATTTTCAACTATATCGTAGTGCAGCGATCGTGCTTGGATTTATTGATTTTGTATTGCTCTTTGTATGCAATACATGCAAAAATGTATTAAAGCGCGGAATGCTTCAGGAACTGTATGCAACCGTCAAACATGATGTGTACGTCATTTTGGCGTTTACTCTATATTTGTTTGCAGTGCAAAACGCACAGCCATTCTCGCGAATCGTGCTGTTTCTGTGTGCCGCATTTTACATGCCGATTTCTTATGTGACAAGGCTTATTATGAAAGAAGCGGTCAACAAGATGCATCGCAGTGGTGATAAACCGGCATTACTTATCGTATCGACGTCGGATGCCATATACGAGACGTTGAAAACGATGGGGGACACATATTATCAGCTATATACGGTGCGCGGTATCGTTATATTAGATAAAGATATGATCGGCAAGCAGATCAAAGGTATTCCGGTCGTAGCGTCAGAAAGCACCGTCATAGAGTATGTCTGCAGGGGTTGGGTGGATGAATTATTTATGGCGTGTCCTCATAATTATAAAACGCGCAGGGAGTTGGTGGCACAGTTCGTCGATATGGGCATCGTCGTGCACGAAAACTTGTTTGAAAACAAGGAACTCATTCTTAATCGTCAGATGGTAGAGCATATGGGCGGTTATACTGTGCTAACGACAACCTTAAACTATGCATCCGGCAGAGATTTGTTCCTCAAGCGATTGATCGACATTTGCGGAGGAATTGTTGGATGTATCATTACCGGAATCTTATTTGTAATCCTGGCACCGTTAATCTATATTCAGTCGCCGGGACCGATCTTCTTCTCACAGGAGAGAGTTGGTAAGAACGGTAAGCGATTCAAGATCTATAAGTTTCGCAGTATGTACCTCGATGCAGAGGAGCGCAAGCAGGAGCTTATGGAGCAAAACCGTGTAGAAGACGGCATGATGTTTAAGCTGGAGTTCGACCCTCGTATTATCGGCTGCAAAAAGCGTGCTGATGGCACGATCAAGAAAGGGGTCGGTAACTATATCAGAGACTGGAGTCTTGATGAATTTCCACAGTTCTTCAACGTACTCAAAGGTGATATGAGCATCGTTGGAACACGTCCACCAACAATGGACGAATGGGGAAAATACGAAATCCATCACCGTGCAAGACTTGCAACCAAACCGGGAATCACCGGAATGTGGCAGGTCAGTGGACGAAGTGATATCACCGACTTCGAAGAAGTCGTGGCACTCGATACGAAGTACATCAATGACTGGAGCATTGGACTTGATATTAAGATCCTGTTCAAGACGGTGTTAGTAGTGCTGCATCGTGAAGGTGCGATGTAGGTGAGAGTGGTTAAGTGATCACATCTTGAGAGTGTGAAGCTATGTAAGAGTGGTTATGGTGCGGCTTGTGAAAGCGGCCGCTTCATGATATAAATATTATACGTTGTGTTTTGAGAAGTGTGCCTTTCCCGAGGTACACTCTCAAAGTATCTAAGCGCAATTGCCTGTAGAGACGCGTCCCTGCAAGCAGCGTATACGTAAGTTACAAAAATCTGATTGAGTAATCGTCGCATTGTCGCGTTATGAGAGTAGGATGGTTATATTTGCTGATGATTTTCTATTCATTGCTTATTTTTTTGGAGCATTTGATAGGAAGTGGCGGAGCATACCCTTTTTTCGGTATATAATACCGGAACCGTACCAATTCTTTAATATGTGAAATGCGACAGCACAGATCAGAACATGATTTGTGCTTTTTTCGTATATAAATGAATGGAGGATTCGTATGTGGTATGTGATGCAGGTGCAGACAGGTAATGAAGAAATGATCATAAAGTTGTGTGAGCAGGTGATCAATACCGAGAAGTATGAACGGATCTTCCTGCCGAAATGCGTAACACTTAAGAAACGTCGTGGCGAGTGGAAAGAACTGATTCAGACGCTCTTTCCCGGCTATATCTTTATTGATACCGACGAGAATCGCATTACAGACATTATACGTGCCAGCTATGCAATCCCAGAAGTGACGAAAGTACTTCGCAGCGCCGAGAACTTTACGCCGATCCATGAGTTAGAGCAGACATATCTGCGGGAAATGATGGATGACGAAGACATCGTACGACCATCGGTCGGTTACCAAGTTGGTGAGCACGTTGAAATCCTAAGCGGTCCACTTCGCTATGGACATGCTAAGATCTGCTACGTCGATCGCCATAAGCGTGTCGCAGAGATCGAAGTCGAACTCTTTGGCAGATACACAAAAGCAAAAGTCGCACTCGAAGTCATTGGCAAAACAACCGAAGAAAACTTACGTGAAGAAAAATTAAAGCAAGAACAACAACGTGATATTACAAAGCAACAAGAGCAACAACAATTTCAAAAAAGCATGGAAAGCTGGAAAGCAGGAGATACCGTTCAAATTACAAGCGGTACGTTTGAAGGTATGGAAGGCACATTCGTCAGCGTGGATGCCAAACGACAGGAGGTAAAAGCGAAGATCCAGTTGTTTGAACGGGAGACGGAAGTAGTGCTGGGGGTTGGGGAAGTTGTGGTTGTGGGGTGAGATAGACTAAAATAGGATGTTTAATTGATCACATTATTGTAATAGAGGTGAATAATGATGGGGAATAATCATGGCAGTTGTAAAATAGGATTTATTGCTTCGTCAGGGGGACATTGGGAGGAACTTATGTGCTTAAAAGAAATTGCTAAAACATACAATAGCTTTTTCGTAACTGAAGAAGGTGGACAAGCAAAGGATACAAATTTACAGAATATATATATATTGAAGCAAATCAATCGACGCGAGAAAGCTTTTATAATACATTTTATAAAATTATTTATTGAATCAGTCAAAATCCTTAGGAAGGAAAAACCAGATTATATTATTACGACTGGTGCATTGATTGCATATCCATTTTGTGTATTATCCAAAATATTTAAAATAAAGGTAATATATATAGAATCTTTTGCAAGAATAGAAAATTGTTCCTTGACTGGAAAATTGGTATATCCTTTGGCTGATTTATTTTTAGTTCAATGGGAAACAATGCTAAGGTTTTATCCAAAAGCAAAATATGTTGGTGGTATTTTTTGAGAATCAAAATTAAAGCAAATAAGTTGGAAAGAACTCATGATATAATTTGCCGTTGTAACGACGTACAGATTTTACATATACAACAGAGAATAAGAAAATATAACTGCCTTCTAGAGAAAGGAGGGTTTTAAATATGATATTTGTAACACTAGGAACACAAAAGTTTCAATTTAATAGATTGTTAAGAATGATGGATGATTTGATTGAGAATAAAAAAATCCATGAAAGAGTATTTGCACAGATTGGTAATTCGGATTATTTACCCCAATATTATGAGTATTGTAACTTTTTGAGTAATAATGATTATGAAGAATACATAAAAAACTGTGATATATTGGTATCTCATAGTGGGGTTGGAACTATAATGACTGGTTTAAAATATAGAAGGAAAATAATCGTTGTTCCAAGATTATCAAAATATGGTGAACATATTGATGATCATCAAACGCAAATTGCACAGTCTTTCTCAAAATTAAATTATGTTTTGATGTATTCAGATGAGGATAATAATATGGAACAACTTATAGTTGATGCAACAACAAAACATTTTTCAAATTATAGTTCGTGTAGAAATCAAGTTATAGATACAATAAGGCAATATATAGACTGCTGACAACTATTTGGTATTGTATATAACTATATGATTATCGGGTAAAAAAGAGGTAACGAATGAAAGTGTTGATTGTAAGTGTAGGGAAAATGGCTGGTGGAATAGAGAATTATACAATAAGTTTGGGAAAAGCTTTAAGGAGAATGAATTATGAAGTTTATTATGCGGTTCGTAAAAATAGTTGGTTGAATTCTCAATTAGACAGTAACAATAAAATATGTCTTGAATTGGGTATACATCTAATTCAAGACATAATTAAATTAAAGCTATATGTTAAGAAGAATAAAATAAATCTATTACATATTAACAGTAATAATGGATTATTAGTGAGTGTGGCAATAGCTTCAAACAGATATACAAAAAAATTAGCGGTTATTCATGGTGATGTCAAGGTTGACCAAATGAAAAAGGGAAAATTTATAGTGGCGATGTATTCTCTTCTTGAAACCTTTTTAATTAATCACTCTTGTAACAAATGCATTGCGGTATCAGAATCAATGAAAAACATTCTCTGTAATCGTGGTGTAAAAGAAGATAAGATAAAAATAATACACAATGCAATCGAACCATACCAATATGATTCTCTGCCAGATTATGAATCTGAAGTATTGCAAATGTGTAATGTGGGTAATTTGTTACCGATAAAGAATCAGATGACCATTTTAAGAGCACTATCTATTATTAATGATAAAAAAATGAATGTAAAAATACATTGTGATATATTTGGAGAGGGATATGAAAGAAGAGTCTTGGAGAAGTATATCATGGAAAAAAAAATAGATGTTCAACTAAAGGGATATGATAAAGATGTAAGAAGTACATTGAATAGATATAGTTTGTATATACATCCTTCTAAATATGAATCGTTTGGAATATCTATTTTGGAGGCGATGAATGCAGGTTGCTGTGTATTGGCAAATTCTGTTGGTGGAATTAAAGAAATTATTGATAATAAGACAGGATATTTAATAGATTGCTCTGATCCTGATGTATTGGCAGCACAAATTATATATTGTTATAATAATAGAGATGAAATAAGGGAAAAAGCGATTTGTGGCAAACAAAAATGCGCAACAGAATTTTTTGATTCTGTTATGGCACGTAATGTTGCATCTTTATACAGAGAGATGCTAGGAGATATATAATGGTATTTAAGGTTAAAATAAAAAAAAATTTACTTGCGGGCACAAAAATTAATAAATATTCTTTTTTAATGGTATTGTTATATATTATGCCTTTTGTTGACTCTGTTAGTGGAGCATTTCATGATGAACTGCCAATTGGACAGATATATCGACTCGTTTTATTTTTTTACATGTTAACTTTACTTATGACTGTGTCGAAAAGAACATTTATAAATGTTCTTTTTCCGTTTATGGTATTTTTGTTAATTCAAAGTATTGTTAGCAGTAATTATATTAAAGATTCACTGCAAGGTGTAATTAAACTTTTTACACCCATTATACTTGTTTCTTTAATTCAAACTCTTCAAAAGGAAAAGAAATATAAATTAGATATATTTAATCTAATGGATTTTTGGAGCATAGCGTATCCAGTGTTAATATTAGTGCCTGGACTAATGGGAATTGGAATTTCAGCATATGAAGGAGAAATTGGATGGAAAGGTTTCTTCTATGCTGTTAATGAAATATCATTCATTTTATCTAGTTTAGTTGCGTATATGTTTTGGAGACTAAATTTTAAATCTAATATGTATTCACTTTTTGTTTTGGCTTTTAATTGCCTTTGTGTGGCTTTAATGGGAACAAAGATGGGATACGCAACTGTTTTTGTTTTTTTAATATTATTTATTTTTGCATTTATGCGTAATGAAAATCAAAAGCAAAGCTTAAAAATTTTAATATTAATATGTTTCTTAGTTTTTGTTATCATATATTATAAGGATCAAATTATTCAAAGTACTAGTTTGATTTTTGAACGTTGGAGATATTTGAGAAAACACAGTTATTCGACAACAGATTTTTTATTTAGCATGCGATTAAGAAGATTGAATAAAGCAATTACACTTTTCACAAAGGAGATGCATTACTTGTTTGGATGGGGATTTGGTGGAAGTGATTTTGGCTATCCCAATATGGAGATGGATTTTCTAGATTTGCTATTCCAAACTGGAATATTCGGCTTATTCTATATATTATATTTTTATGGAAAGCAATTGGTAAGTGTTTTCCATAAAAATTTATGGGGTGTCGCCATTATTATATGGTCATTAGCATTAAGTTTTGGAGCAGGTCATGTATTGTTTTATGGACAGAGTGGTATGATGCTTGCTGCAAATATTATTTTAGCGTATGAAATAAAATCACAAACACAAAATCGCAAATGAATATCATAGTAATCTCATTATATTGAGTAGAATAAATAAGTGGATAAAGCTGAAGGTTCACAGTAATGAGATTATTGTGTGTTTTTGTTATTGAAAGCATATTATTTAGATAAGAGGGTAAAAATGCAAACTAAAGTAGTAATTTTTGTGCTAACATACAATAGAGTAAATTATCTTAAATCTGCTCTGGAAAGCATTCTGAATCAGACATATTCAGATTTCATACTTAATGTTTTGGATAATTGTTCGAACGACGGAACAGAAGAGTATGTTAAGTCTATCGAAGATAAGAGAGTTAATTATATTAGGCATGAACATAACCTTGGTGGAATTGGAAATATATCCTATGCATTCAAGAATTGTGCTGGTGATTATTTTGCAGTTTTTCATGATGATGATATTTTACATAATAATCTCTTAAAAGAAGAAGTTGCTTATTTAGAAAATCATGAAGATTGTATGGCAGTTTCGTGTCTCGCTAATAATATTGACGAGAATGGTGAATATACCAAAATTATAAATGAAGAAAAAAATGATGAGCGCAGTGATGGCAGCAGCAGTGACAGCGGCATTTTTAGGAGGCTGTGGAGGAAAGGAAACGTCAGGCAGCCCAGAGGCCAGTGGGGCGAAGGCAGAAGAAACAACGGCCCAGGGCTCAAAGGAGACAAAAGAGGAGAAGACCGGCGGGGCCGGAGAAAATACAGAAGCTGGAAACGCAGACGGCGGGGAATATACCGTGGCCGTTGTAAAGCAGATGGACCACGCATCCCTGGACGAGATCGCCGCCGCCGTCTGTGAGGAGCTGGATGCCCTGGCAGAAAAGAACGGAGTTTCCATCCAGTATGAGGTATATTCCGGCCAGGGCGACCAGTCGGTGCTGACCCAGATCGGGACCCAGGTGATCTCCGAGCAGGTGGATGCGGTGATCCCCATTGCCACCCTGGCGGCCCAGGTCATGGCCACCTGTGCCGAGGATACGAAGACCCCGGTGGTCTATGCGGCCATCTCCGATCCGGAGGCAGCGGAAATGACGGGCATCGATTATGTGACCGGAACCTCAGACGCCCTGAACACAAAGTTTATCCTGGATATGATGCTTGCCCAGGATCCGGAGGTGAAAAAGGTCGGACTCCTTTATTCCTTATCGGAGGATAACTCCAAAACACCCATCGCTGAGGCAAAGGCGTATCTGGAGGAAAAGGGGATCGGATACACAGAGAAAACGGCCAACACCAATGACGAGGTGATCACAGCGGCCAGCGCCCTGATCGCAGAGGACGTGGACGCCATCTTTACACCCACCGACAACGTGATCATGTCCGCGGAACTGGCGATCTATGAGAGCCTGGCCGAGGCAGGGATCCCCCACTACACCGGGGCCGACTCCTTCGTAAGGAACGGCGCCTTCGCCACCTGCGGCGTCAACTATACAGACCTGGGCCATGAGACGGCGGATCTGGCTTATACGGCCATGACGGAGGGTATGGATTCTCTTGAGGACTTTTATCTGGCCGAGGGCGGGATCATCACTGTGAACACCGAAACAGCCCAGACCCTGGGAGTCGATTATTCCGTATTTAAGGACATGGGAACTCTGGTGGAGGTAGGCACCACAGAGGATTAAAGAAAGCGGCTGCCGGGGGCCTGTACAGAATGGGCGCAGGCTCCCAGGCAGAAAATAAAGAGTATGGAAGGATGGGAAAGATATGCTTTATGTGGTTCAGACAGCCCTGGAGCTGGGATTTATGTATGCCCTGGTGGCCATGGCCCTGTTTTTAAGCTACCGGATCCTGGATATCGCAGATATGACCACAGACAGTGGATTCGTTTTGGGAGCAGCCGTATCGGTGACCTGTGCGGCGGCCGGCCATCCGGTGCTGGCGGTTTTTGCAGCCATGGCGGCGGGAGCCTGCGCCGGTTATGTGACGGCGTTTTTGCAGACCAGGATGGGCGTACCGTCGATCCTGGCCGGGATCATCACCAATACGGGGCTCTACACCGTGAATCTTATGGTCATGGGCTGGAGCTCCAATGTGAGCCTCTTAAAGCAGGATACCATGTTCACCCTGTTCCGGGATCTGGGGATCGGAGGCGGATTTTATAAGATGATTCTGGCGGGCGGCATCACCATGTTTGCAGGAGCCGCCCTGGTATGGTTTCTGGGCACCCGGCTGGGCTTAAGCATCCGCGCCACCGGAGACAACCGGGACATGGTACGGGCGTCGTCGGTGAATCCAGTGTTTACCATTACTGTAGGACTTTGTATCTCCAACGCCTTAACGGCCCTTTCGGGAGCTGTGGTGGGACAGTACCAGAAGTCGGCGGATATCAACAGCGGAGCCGGGATCGTGGTCATCGGCCTGGCCTGCCTCATCATCGGAGAGACTGTACTGGGCCGCCGCTCCATGGGAAGAAACGTGGCGGCAGCTGTGACCGGGAGCATTCTGTACCGCTTCCTTTATGCCATGATCCTTAAGACCTCCATCGTTCCCATCGAGTGTCTGAAGCTGGTGACAGCGGTGGTGGTCGCCCTGGCCATTGCCTCCCCGTCCTTAAGAGAGTGGGCAGGACTTCAGAAAAAGAAAGCGGAAGCGAAGAAAAGGAGGGGGCAGTCATGCTAAAGCTGGACCATATCAAAAAGACCTTTAATCCGGGGACGGTCAACGAAAAGGCGGCCATCCGGGATCTGTCCCTCCACCTGGAGCCGGGGGATTTTGCCACGGTCATCGGCTCCAACGGCGCAGGCAAGTCCACCATGTTCGCAGCCATTGCCGGGAGCTTTATTACGGATTCCGGTTCCATCACCTTAAACGGGAAGGACATTACCTTTGCGCCCGAGTACCAGAGGAGCCGCGTCATCGGCCGTCTTTTCCAGGACCCCTTAAAGGGGACGGCTCCCCATATGACCATTGAGGAAAACCTGTCCCTGGCGTATCTGCGGGCGTCCAGAGGAAGCATCCCCTTCAGCCGGATCTCAAAAAAGGATAAAGAATTTTTCAGAGAGCAGCTTTCCATGCTGGACATGGGGCTGGAGGACCGGATGAAGCAGCCGGTGGGCCTTTTATCCGGCGGCCAGCGCCAGGCCCTGACCCTTCTTATGGCCACCATGGTGCCCCCGCTCTTACTGCTGTTGGATGAGCACACGGCGGCCCTGGATCCGGCCACGGCGGAAAAGGTGCTGGAGCTGACAAAAAAGATCGTGGCAAAAAATCACACCACCTGTCTGATGGTCACCCACAATATGCAGCAGGCCCTGACCATGGGAAACCGGACGCTGATGATGGACGATGGCCGGATCGTGTTCGATGTGAAGGGAGAGGAGCGGTCACGCATGACCGTGCCGGATCTTCTGGAGAAGTTCCGCATCGGAGCCGGGAAGGAGCTTGATAACGACCGTATCCTTTTGGCGGCGGAGGACTGATCCTGCCGGAATGCATTGGGATCCACAAAGGTCAGAAAAAAGGTTGACACCATATATGACACCACATATAATATAAGCAGGAGGTATAAGGAATGTCAAAATGGGATAAATTGATAACACGTATATGCAATTTATCGAAAGACCTCCGGTTTGATGAGCTGCGGAAGGTATTGGAAAGCTATGGATATGAAATGAATGCACCAAGAAGCGGAAGCAGCCATTATACCTTTAGGAAACAGGGCTGTACACCGATCACAATACCAAAGCATGAACCGATCAAGAAAGTATATGTGGAAATGGTAAGACAGATTGTGGAAAGTGAGGCGGAGAATGATGAAGACGCTGAATGATTATATGGCAATGTCCTATCGTATGGAAATTGTGGAAGATAAAGATGAAGGCGGATTTGTAGTTTCTTATCCAGATTTGCCTGGTTGCATTACTTGTGGTGAAACAGTAGAGAGTGCGGTAGCAAATGCACTGGATGCAAAAAAAGCATGGATTGAAGCTGCATTAGAAGAAGGTGTAGAGATTCATGAACCAGACAGTTTGGAAGATTATTCTGGACAGTTTAAATTGAGAATTCCACGAAGCCTACACAGAGCGTTGGCAGAACATTCTCAAAGAGAGGGAATCAGAATGAATCAGTATTGTGTCTATCTTTTTTCTAGAAATGATGCAGGGAGAAACGGTATCTGTGATGCGGTTTATCAATATCCCGTTTTCCATTTTTGCAGGAATGGCGGTCGGACTGCTTGCAGGCAGGCTCTTTGCAGTCTATTTTGAAAAAATCCATATACGGGACACCACGAAAGTGCTGTTTCGGATGGCAGGTGTTTTGGTATGCCTGTTTCATACCGGATTTGAAAAGAAGGAAAAACTCTTTACGATGCTGGCATATACACCGAAAGCAACCGTACAGGCAGCGATCGGCGGGATACCGCTTGCAATGGGTTTTGCCTGTGGAGATGTCGTATTAGCAGTTGCGGTTCTTGCAATCGTACTGACAGCACCGCTTGGAGCCTTTGCAATAGACAGCACCTATAAGAAGCTGTTAAAAAGAGAAAACCGGTAAGCAGTCATATAGATAATGCACATAAACAAAAAAAGAGGGGATTTTCCTTGTAAAATCATAGCCTAAAGCATACAATATTTTTTAGATTAGCAATCCATTGGAATAGTTACAAATACGAGGAGTGAATAACGATTGAAAAAACATTATGCAGTCATCACAGGTGCAAGTTCCGGCATCGGAAGGGCATTTGCAAAAGAACTGGCAAATGAAGACTACCGTCTGGTACTTGTGGCAAGACGTAAAGAGCGTTTAGAAGAATTAGCACAGGAATTAAGGGAAAACGGAACAG
>ERZ772855.624-NODE-624-length-39908-cov-3.692093_pt1 | contig 39908 bp, 51 predicted proteins | sample MGYA00511900_ERZ772855 | MGnify/ENA primary metagenome ERZ772855 (study PRJEB29015, sample SAMEA2737701) | human gut metagenome | biome: human gut; feature: human-associated habitat; material: faeces | place: China | collected 2012 ... | reverse complement strand
ATAAACATTTTGAAGTTTAGAAATAAGATTTTTCCTATCATTTTTATACTCTAATAACTTTGTTGCAAATTCTTCATAAATTTCACTCCAAATAAATGTAGCTTCATTCATACATTATCCCCCTTTTATAACTAACAGTTTTACTTTAATTATATCAAATGAATAATGTGTACATCATAAAAATCGATGCCTTTACAGCATCATCCCCTATAACTTTTTATACAACAAAAAAAGCCTTGAAGTTAATAACTTCAAGACTTTCATAAATACCATATAAGGTAATACTATCTTTTTGAGAATTGAGGTGCTCTTCTTGCAGCCTTTAATCCGTATTTCTTTCTTTCTTTCATTCTAGCATCTCTAGTTAAGAATCCTGCTTTTTTAAGTTCTGGTCTTAATTCAGCATCAGCTTTTAATAAAGCTCTAGATATACCATGTCTTATAGCACCAGCTTGTCCAGTGAATCCTCCACCTTCAACTTTTACTATAACGTCATATTTGTTTTCATTGTTAGTTAAAACTAATGGTTGTTTAACGTCTCTTATTAATGTATCGTAATCGAAATATTCGTCTAATGCTCTTCCGTTTACTGTTATGTTTCCTTCACCTGCAACTAATCTAACTCTAGCTACAGAGCTTTTTCTTCTTCCTGTTCCGTAGAATTGTACTTTTTCCATGATAACTCCTCCTTTCACCTAGTTAAATTAGAAGCTTATTACTTCTGGTTTTTGAGCTGCATGAGTATGTTCTGCTCCTGCGAATACTCTTAATCTAGTCATCATTCTAGCTCTTAATTTATTTTTTGGTAACATTCCGCTAACTGCATGTGCTACTACTTCTTCTGGTTTCTTTTCCATCATTTCTCTGTAAGAGATTTCTTTTAATCCACCTACATAACCAGTGTGGTATCTATAGTATTTTTGATCTAATTTTTTTCCTGTTAAAACTACTTTTGATGCATTTACAACAACAACGAAGTCTCCACCGTCTACATGTGGTGTAAATGTTGGTTTATGTTTTCCTCTTAATATAGTTGCTATTTCTGTAGCAAGACGACCTAATGTTTTTCCTTCAGCGTCAACTAAGTACCAATTTCTTTGTACTTCAGCTGGTTTAGCTATATAACTTTTCATGGTTGTCCCTCCTTCTTAATTTTCAAAATTTTATTTTACCGTTTTATATAAAGTCCGGGGCGTTGTGGACTTATTAACACATTCCTATATATTCTAATACAACTACGAAAAAGTGTCAAGGGTTTAATAATTAACTTTTTTGAGAAATAAACCATGCGCAGGCGCTGTGTGACCACACATTGACCTACTTTTTGAATTTATTATTTCTTCCATATTATGTTTAATTCTTCCTCGCCCAATGTCAACAAGTGTACCTACAATTATTCTTACCATATTGTATAAAAATCCATTTCCACTTACTTCAATTGATATCATTCCGTCATTTTCTTGAATATCGACATCATAGATAGTCCTTACTGTATCTTTTACTGATGAGCCTGAACTCATAAATCCACCAAAATCATGTGTACCGATTAGAGATTTCGCTTCTAAGCGAATTTTATCTAAATCCAGGTCATACCTCACATGATATGATAAATCCTTGTATAAGGGGCTTCTATAAGGTTTATTGTATATTAAATATCTATATGTCTTACCACATGCATTATATCGTGCGTGAAAGTCTATGTCAACCTCTTCACACGATATTATAGAAATATCTTTTGGCAATTTGGCATTTAGTGCATCTGGCAGCCTATCTGCTGGGATTTTGCTTTCTGTTTTAAAGTTTGCAACTTGTCCCAAGGCGTGCACTCCTGCATCTGTTCTTCCTGATGCGGTAACCTTTACTTCTTCTTTTGTTATTTCATATATAGCTTTTTCTACTGTACCTTGAATTCCAAGTGCATTGGGCTGTTTTTGCCAACCACAGTAGTTTTTGCCGTTATATTGTAAAGTAATCTTTAAGTTTCTCATTAATTACCTCTTTAATCTTAACTTATTTTATTTCTAAACTAAAAATTATTAATTTATTTCCAATTTAAAAAATTGATTTTTAGACAGAGTGAACCACTTTAAAATACTTTATCACATAATCTAAAAATCAATTTTTATTATCTTAATTAAATTACACTAAAATGTGTATGAATCTGCTCGCTATACTTCCTGCCAAGAATAATATCATAAGTAAATATGCTACTTTATCTGCAGTTGTTATAACAGCTTCTCTCATTTTTGTTCTGTTATATCCACCTCTATAACATCTAGCTTCCATAGCCATTGCTAATTCGTCAGCTCTTCTGAATGCACTTACGAATAATGGTACTAGTAATGGTACTAAGTTCTTCGCTCTATTTATAAGGTTGCTACTTTCGAAATCAGCTCCTCTAGACATTTGAGCTTTCATTATTTTATCTGTTTCATCTAATAATGTTGGTATAAAACGTAATGCAATTGTCATCATCATTGCTAATTCGTGTACTGGTAACCCAACTTTATTAAATGGTGATAAAAGCCTTTCTATACCATCTGTTAATTGTATTGGTGATGTTGTAAGTGTTAGTAAAGATGTACCTACAACTAAGTATATTAATCTAATAGCCATAAATATCGCTTGTCTTAAACCTGCATCAGTGATTTTTAAGAATCCTAATTGAAGTTTAACTCCTGCAATAGAAAGTACTTCTCCAGGTAGACAGAACATATTAATTACAAATGTGAATAATAGAATCCATCTTAGAGGTTTTAACCCCTTCATCATGTATTTCATTGGGATATCAGATGCTTTAACTACAGCTGCTATTATTCCAAATATAATTATATATGGCCAAAATTGATTTACTACAAATAGTGCAATCATAAATATAATTGCCGCTATTATTTTAGTTCTTGGATCTAACTTATGGATTTTAGAATTTGCTGGATAATATTGACCTATAGTTATATCTTTTAACATTTCTTTATTCCTCTCATAACTTTTAGTATTTCATCTTTGATTTCTTCTACTGTAAGTACGTCTGGTCGTATATCAAAGCCTTTATTTCTTAATTTAGTTGCTAATTCTAATACTTGAGGCACATCTAAGCCTATTTCTCTTAGTCTAGTAGCATGAGAAGTGAATACCTCTCTAGGTGTTCCCATAAATTCTATTTTTCCATGATTCATAACAATTATTGTTTGTGCAAGTTTTGCCATATCGTCCATACTATGTGATGAAAGTATTATAGTTATATTATTGTCACGATGTAATTTTTTAATCAAATTAAATATTTCATCTCTACCACCTGGATCTAATCCAGCTGTCGGTTCATCTAATATAAGTACTTCCGGATTCATAGCAATTACACCTGCTATAGCTACTCTACGTTTTTGGCCTCCTGATAAATCAAATGGAGATTTATCTTTATATGTTTCATAATCAAGACCTACTGCTTCCATAGATTTTCTTACTCTTTTACTTATTTCTTCTTCATCTAATCCTAAGTTTCCAGGACCGAATGCTATATCTTTTTCTACAGTTTCTTCAAATAATTGATATTCAGGGTATTGAAAAACTATCCCTACTCTTTTTCTGATTTCAGTTAAATTTAAATCCTTGTCTGTTATATTAAAACCATTTACTATTATTTGTCCTGAAGATGGTTTTAATAGACCATTTAAATGTTGTATTAATGTTGATTTTCCTGAACCTGTATGTCCTATAAGCCCAACAAAATCATTATCTTTTATTTCAAAAGAAATATCATCAATTGCCTTGCTAGCAAAAGGCATTCCTTCATCATATATGTATGTTAAATTCTTTACTATAACTGACATAATTTATCCACCATCTCATCCACTGTTAATATGTCATCATCTATATCTAGTCCTTCTTCTCTTAAAAGACCAGCTAGTTCTGTCATATAAGGTACATCAAGACCTATTTTCTTTAATAAGTCTACATTTTTAAATACCTCTTTTGGAGTCCCTTCTAATAGTTTTTTACCTTTGTCTACAACAACTACTCTATCGGCTTGGACAGCTTCTTCCATATAGTGAGTTATATGTAAAGTCGTAATATTTTCTTCTTTGTTTAGTTTCTTAATTACATTCATTACTTCTTTTCTACCTGATGGGTCTAACATTGCTGTAGCTTCATCAAATATAATACATTTTGGTCTCATAGCTATAATACCAGCTATTGCGACTCTTTGCTTTTGTCCCCCTGATAATAGATGGGGTTGTCTATCTTTTAATTCATAAATACCAACACTTTTTAAAGATTCTTCTACTCTTTGTCTTATTACTTTAGGTTCTATACCTAAGTTTTCTGGACCAAAAGCAACATCTTCTTCAACTATTGTCGCTACTATTTGGTTATCTGGGTTTTGGAATACCATTCCGGCAGTTTGTCTTATATCCCAAAGTTTAGCTTCATCTTTTGTGTTCATCCCGTCAATATAGATGTCACCTTCAGTTGGTACTAAAATTGCATTTAAATTTTTAGATAAAGTGGACTTACCTGATCCATTGTGACCTATTATTGCAACAAATTCACCTTGTTTTACTTCTAAATTTAAATTATCTATTGCTCTAAACTTAGAATCTATGCTTACATATTCAAAGGTCATATCCTTTACACTTATTATATTTTCCATATCATATACTCCTTTATAAAGCAGTAGCTTAAAAACTTATACAATTTATTATTATAACATAGTTTAGCCATAAAAATTTAAAAATATAGCTATCATTTTCAAACAATTTCCACATTTATACTTTTTACTGATACAATTTTAAAACTCTACTTATAATATATAAATTAATCCAATATCTATTATTTTATACTATATTGAATTAAGTAAAACCTTTAATATATTTTTGTATAAAAAAATAAAACCCATACTTTTCAATATGGGTTTATCTATATAAAACTATTATTTACTATACTAATTCTATAAATGCCATTTCAGCAGCGTCGCCTCTTCTTGGCCCTTTTTTGATTATTCTAGTGTATCCACCGTTTCTTTCAGCGTATTTTGGAGCTAAATCAGTGAATAAGTTGTTTACAACAGTTTCATCCATAACGTAAGCTAAAACTTGTCTTCTAGCATGTAAATCTCCTCTTTTAGCAAGAGTTATCATTTTTTCTGCCATTCTACGAGTTTCTTTAGCTCTAGTTACTGTAGTTTCTATTCTACCATTTCTTAGTAAGTCAGTTACTAAGTTTCTTAACATAAGGTTTCTGTGTGAAGTCACACGACCTAATTTACGGTAATTAGCCATGTCAATCCCTCCTTTGTCCGATTATTCTTCGCTTGGTTTAAGACCTAATCCAAGTTCTTCTAGTTTTTGAATTACTTCTTCTAATGATTTTTTACCAAGGTTTCTAACCTTCATCATATCATCTTCAGATTTATTAGCTAATTCTTCAACTGTGTTTATTCCCGCTCTTTTTAAACAGTTATAAGATCTAACTGATAAATCTAGTTCTTCTATAGTCATTTCTAAAACTTTTTCTTTTTGATCTTCTTCTTTTTCTACCATTATTTCTACGTTACTTACATGTTCAGTTAAATCTATAAATAGATTTAAATGCTCAACAAGCACTTTAGCAGCTAGAGATATTCCTTCTTGAGGATTTATACTTCCATTAGTCATAACTTCTAAAGTTAATTTATCATAATCTGATTTTTGACCAACTCTTGTATTCTCTACATGGTAGCTAACTTTTTCAACGGGAGTATATATCGAATCAACAGGTAATACACCTATTGGCATATTGTCTGTTTTATTTTCTTCTGCTGGTACATATCCTCTACCTTTATCAACATATATTTCCATATTAAGTTTAGCATTATCATCTAAAGTAGCGATGTGTAGGTCTTTACTTAATATTTCAACGTCTGGAGGACATATTATGTCAGATCCTTTGATAGAGCATGGACCTTGAGCTTCTATTTTTAGTGTTCTACTACCTTCACCATCAATAGTAGCTGAAAGTTCTTTTAATGATAATATTATTTCAGTAACATCTTCTTTTACACCTGGTATTGTAGAGAATTCATGTAATACTCCATCTATTTTTATAGAGTTTACTGCTACACCTGGTAAAGATGATAATAATATTCTTCTTAGGGCATTCCCTATAGTTATTCCGTAGCCTCTTTCTAGAGGTTCCACTACGAATTTTCCATATCTATAGTCTTCGCTAAGCTCAACTATATCTACTTTTGGTTTTTCTATTTCTATCATGGACTAAACCCTCCTTAAAATTTGTTAATCCACTGAGGGTAAACAATTTTAAAATTATTTTTAAAAACTGCTTATTATTTTGAATAAAGTTCTATGATTAAGTGTTCTGCTATTTCTATATCTATATCTTCTCTAGTTGGTAATGCAACTACTTTAGCAGACATTTCTTCTAAGTTTACATCTAACCAGTTTGGAGCAACTTTGTTTGCTTCAACTAAAGCTTTGAATTTTGCTGATGATTTAGAAGTTTCTTTAACAGCTATAACATCTCCAACTTTAACAGTTAATGATGGTATATCTACTTTTTTACCGTTTAAAGTAAAGTGTGCATGAGTAACTAATTGTCTAGCTTCTTTTCTAGAGTTAGCTAATCCCATTCTGAAAACTACGTTGTCTAATCTTTCTTCTAATAGACATAATAAGTTTTCCCCAGTTTTACCTGACATTTTTTCTGCACGTTCATATAAATTTCTGAATTGAGTTTCTAAAACTCCATATATTCTTTTAACTTTTTGTTTTTCTCTTAATTGTAATCCATAGTTAGAAAGTTTCTTTCTCCCTTGTCCGTGTTGCCCAGGAGCATAGTTTCTTTTAACTATAGCACATTTATCTGTATAACATCTATCACCTTTAAGGAATAATTTCATTCCTTCTCTACGGCATTGTCTACATGATGCACCAGTATATCTAGCCATTATCTATACCTCCTATGATTATACTCTTCTTCTTTTTGGTGGTCTACATCCGTTGTGTGGTATTGGAGTGACGTCTTTTATCATTGTTACTTCAAGTCCAGTAGCTTGTAAAGCTCTTATAGCAGCTTCTCTACCAGAACCTGGTCCTTTAACAAATACTTCTACGCTTTTTAAACCATGTTCCATTGCAGCTTTAGCAGCAGTTTCTGCAGCCATTTGTGAAGCAAATGGAGTTGATTTTCTTGATCCTTTAAATCCTAATTGTCCTGAAGATGCCCATGATATAGCATTTCCATGAACGTCAGTTAAAGTAACTATTGTATTATTAAAAGTTGATTGTATATGCGCATGTCCACGATCTATGTTTTTACGTTCTCTTCTTCTTACACGTGTTGCTTTCTTTTTTGGTTTAGCCATTTCTCGATTTCCCTCCTATCTATTTATTATTTTTTCTTTTTACGAGATACAGTTTTTCTAGGACCTTTTCTAGTTCTAGCATTAGTCTTAGTTTTTTGTCCTCTTAGAGGTAATCCTTTAGCATGTCTTATACCTCTGTAACATTTGATGTCTCTTAATCTCTTTATGTTTAATGCGATTTCTCTTCTTAAGTCACCTTCAACTAAGAAATCATTATCTATGATTCTTCTTAATGTATTAACTTCTTCTTCTGATAAATCTTTTATTCTTGTATCAGGATTTATCTCAGCTTTAGCTAATATTTCATTAGCAGTTGCTCTACCTATACCATATATATAAGTTAAGCCTATTTCCGCTCTCTTTTCGTTAGGTAAATCTACCCCAGCGATTCTTGCCATAGTTGCACCTCCTACATTAATTTTCTATAAAAAAACGAGTTTTTTTATATATTTTCGTCTCTAATTTTTCGTTAATTTTTAACATTTTTTGTTAACATCACAGTTTTTTATTATAGCATAAAATAACTGTAAATGCTATCTTTTTTTATATTATCCTTGTTTTTGTTTGTGCTTTGGATTTTCGCAGATAACCATTACTTTACCTTTTCTTTTGATTATTTTGCATTTTTCGCACATTGGTTTTACTGATGGTCTTACCTTCATTATTAATCCCTCCTTAGACTATAAAGTAGTCTACTTCTTACGCCAAGTAATTCTTCCTCTTGTAAGATCATAAGGTGAAAGTTCTATTTTAACCTTATCACCTTCAAGAATTCTTATGAAGTTCATTCTTAGCTTACCAGATAAATGGCATAATACTTCATGTCCATTTTCTAATTTAACTTTAAACATAGCATTTGGTAAGTTTTCTACAACTGTACCTTCAAATTCTATTACATCTTTTTTGGCCATTAAACAACCAGCCCTCCATTCAATAAGTCAGCAAATTGACTTAACTAAGTTAGCTCTTAAAAAGTATCATTAACAATTTTATACTATTTTATTACTTTTTTCAAAGTAAAATTTTAATAAAGTGCTTAACTTTCTGTCAGCAAGTTCAAAACCTGCATTATCTATAATACCATTTATTTGACTAAATTTAAAGACTTGTTAGCAAAATTGGTTCATTTTCCGTAATTACTATCGTATGTTCATAGTGTGCTGAATTTTTTCCATCGATTGTAACAATTGTCCAACCATCCGATTGACATTTGACATTAAATTTTCCCATGTTTACCATTGGTTCTATTGCTAAAACCATTCCAGCCTTTAATTTTGGCCCTTTTCCTGGTTTACCATAGTTAGGAATATCCGGTGCTTCATGAAGATGTGTGCCTACTCCATGACCAACCAAATCCCTAACTACTGAAAAACCATTTTGTTCAACATATGTTTGTATTGCGTGTGAGATATCCGAAAGTCTGTATCCAATTTTTGCAAACTTTATTCCTTCATAGAAGCTTTGACGTGTCACTTCTATCAATTTCCTATTGTCTTCAGATATTACGCCAACGGCATGTGTTTTTGCAGCATCGCCATGATATCCTTTATAATAGGCTCCTATATCAATACTTATAATGTCTCCCTCTTTCACTATTTTGTTTCCAGGAATACCATGTACAACCTCATTGTTGATAGATGCACAAATACTTCCTTTAAATCCTCCATAGCCTTTGAAAGATGGTACTGCATTATATTTTCTTATATTCTCTTCAGCTATTGTATCTAACTCTAAAGTTGATACCCCCGGAATTATAGCTGACTTTAAGATCTCATGAGTTTCAGCAACTATTTTACCTGCTTCCCTCATGATTTCAATTTCTTTTTGTGATTTTATAATAATCATTATTTCTCACATCCTAGAGCATTAACTATGTCTTCAAATACTTTCTCTATAGATTGTTGACCATTTATGTTAGCTATTATACCTTGAGAACTATAATAGTCTACTAATGGTTTAGTTTCATCTAAATAAACTTGTATTCTTTTTGAAACTGTTTCTTCATTATCATCAGCTCTTTGATAAAGATCTCCTTTACATATATCACAAACACCTTCTTCTTTAGATGGGTTGAATTCTATATGATAAGTAGCACCACAAGATTTACAGATTCTTCTACCTACAGCTCTTGCAACTAATTTTTCTTTATCAACTTCAATGTTTATTACTTTATCTAAAGCTATTCCATTATTTTTTAGAAATGCATCTAATTGTACTGCTTGAGATACATTTCTTGGAAATCCGTCTAACATGAATCCATTTCCACAATCAGGTTGTGATATTCTATCAGTTACTAGACCAACTGTTAATTCGTCTGGAACTAATAAACCTTGGTCCATATATTCTTTAGCTTTCTTTCCAAGTTCTGTTCCCTCTTTAATATTTTGTCTAAATATATCTCCTGTTGATATATGAGGTATTTTGTACTTTTCAACTATCCCTGCCGCTTGAGTTCCTTTTCCAGCACCAGGAGGTCCTAATAATATTAGTCTCATTTAATCATCTCCAATTTATTTTAAAAATCCTTGATAACTTCTCATAACTAGGTGTGACTCTAACTGTCTCTTAAGTTCAAGTGCTACACCTACAACGATTAATATTGATGTACCTGCTAAACTCATGTTTACACTCATAAAATGTACTGTGAATGCTGGTATCATAGCTATTACTGCTAAGAATAAAGCTCCCGCAAGAGTTATTCTTGATAATATTCTACTTAAATAATCTATTGTAGGTCTACCAGGTCTTATTCCTGGTATGAATCCACCATTATTTTTCATATTTTCAGCAATGTCATCCACATTGAATGATATTGTAGTATAAAAATAAGAGAAAAATACTATTAATAAAACTTCTAGTGATCTATAAATCCAAAATCCTATATCACCAGATGTGCTTAAGTAAGTGGAAACAAAATTTTGAGCATTTTTGCCCATAAATAATGCTATTGTTTGTGGGAAAGCTAAAAGCGAACTAGCAAAGATTATTGGCATAACCCCTGATTGGTTTACTTTCATTGGTATATGAGAGTTTTGACCTCCATATAGTTTTCTTCCTACAACTTTTTTAGCATATTGTACTGGTATTTTTCTTACCGCTTCATTAATAAATGTAACTAACGTAATTGTTATTAACATTATTACAGCTAGTATTATTGCTAACCATAATTTTATAGTACCTGATTGTACTGAGTTTACTACACTTATAATATCTGTTGGTATTCTTGAAATAATCCCAACAAATATGATGATAGAACTTCCGTTTCCTAGTCCTTTTTCAGTTATTCTATCACCCATCCACATTAATATCATACTTGCTGCTATTAATGTAATTATAACTGTTGTAATAAAGAATATATTATCAGATTTCAATGCACCTTTTACAACTCCTAGAGTTATACCTACAGCTTGTATTATTGCTAATACTAATGCTGTATATCTTGTGTACATATTCATCTTCTTTCTTCCTTCTTCACCAGATTTTTGAAGTTCTTTCAAACTTTCAAAACCTACTGTAAGAAGTTGTATTATGATTGAAGCAGTGATATATGGTCCTATACCTAGAGCAAATAGTGTAAAATTACTAAATGCTCCTCCTGTGAACATATTATATAGAGCTAGTAAACTGTTACCGCTTACTAATTTACTTATAATACTTGTGTCTACACCAGGAACCGGTATTGTGGTACCTATTCTAAATATTAGAATCATCATTAGGGTATATAAGATTCTTCTTCTTACATCTTTTACTTTCCAAGATTGTTTTATCTTTGATAGCACGTAATATCACCCACCTGTAACTTTTGAAAGAACAGATATTATACTAATTCTGCTTTTCCTCCAGCTTTTTCGATTTTTTCTTGAGCTGAAGCAGTAAACTTAGCAGCTTTAACTGTTACAGCTTTTTCAAGAGTTCCTTCTCCTAATATTTTTACTCCGTCTTTTTCTATTTTACTTATAGCACCTGTAGATTTTAATAATTCTGCAGTTACTTCAGTACCATTTTCAAATCTATTTAAAAGTTCAACGTTAACTTCTGTGTATATTTTTCTGAATGGATTTTTGAAACCTCTCTTAGGAAGTCTTCTAGCTAGTGGCATTTGTCCACCTTCAAATCCAACTCTTACTCCACCGCCTGAACGAGATTTTTGACCTTTTTGTCCACGTCCTGCAGTTTTACCTTGACCTGTAGCAGTACCTCTACCTAATCTTTTTCTAGATTTTACTGCACCTTCAGCAGGTTTTAACTCATGTAGTTTCATGGATTGCACCTCCTTTTTTTATTCCTTTTATATAATTATTCAGCTATTTCAGTTACTTCAACTAAGTGAGCAACTTTAGCGATCATACCTCTCATTTGGGCATTATCTTCTTTAACAACTACTTGTTCTCTTCTTCTTAATCCTAAAGCTTCAACATTCTTTTTTTGTTTAGGAGTAGTCCCTATTGTACTTCTAACTAATTTTATTTGTAATTTAGCCATTTCACACTACCTCCTTATCCTAAAAGATCTTCTACTTTTTTACCTCTAAGTCTAGCTACATCTTCAGCTGTTTTTAAAGAACTTAATCCTTCTATAGCAGCATTAACCATATTTCTTGGATTTTTAGATCCTAAAGATTTAGCTCTAACATCTTTTAATCCTGATAATTCTAATACAGTTCTTGCAGCACCACCAGCGATGATTCCTGTACCTTCTTGAGCAGGCATTATTATTATTTTCCCAGCACCGAAGTGTCCGATAACTTCGTGAGGAATAGTTGTACCAACTATTGGTACTCTGATAAGATTCTTTTTAGCATCTTCTGCTGCTTTTTTTATAGCATCTGGAACTTCCATTGCTTTTCCAGTACCTATACCAACGTGTCCGTTTTCATCTCCAACTACTACTAAAGCTGCGAATCTAAAGTTTCTACCACCTTTAACAACTTTAGTAACACGTCTAACCTCAACAACTCTTTCTTGTAAATCTAGTTGTCTAGCATCTATAAGTTTACGACGCATGCCTTCTTCCCTCCTCTTTTATTAGAATTTAAGACCAGCTTCTCTTGCACCTTCAGCTAATTCTTTTATTCTTCCATGATATATATATCCGCCTCTGTCGAATACTACTTCAGTTATACCTTTTTCAACAGCTTTTTTAGCTACCATTTCGCCAACCATTTTAGCTGCTTCTTTGTTTCCTGTATGATTAACAGCACCCTTAACAGCTTCATCTAGTGAAGATGCAGCAACAAGAGTTACTCTATTTGTGTCATCTATTATTTGAGCATATATATTGTTTGAACTTCTAAATACACATAATCTTGGTCTTTGAGGTGTTCCGAACACTTTTCTACGAACTCTCTTATGTCTTTGAAGTCTTTTAGCGTTATTATCAGCTTTTTTTAACACTGAGCTCACTCCTTTCAACCTTATATTTGGTTCAACTTTATTTTGGTTTAACAGTTACGTTCTACCTATTTTTTACCAGTTTTACCTTCTTTACGTCTTATATATTCACCAGCGTATTTTATACCTTTACCTTTGTATGGTTCTGGTTTTCTCCAATCTCTTATTTTAGCAGCATAGTTACCAACTAATTGTTTGTCTATACCTTTTACTACTAACTCAGTTTGATTTGGAACTTCTACAGTTATACCTTCTGGATCTTCCATTTCTACTGGATGTGAGAATCCTAAGTTCATAACTAATTTATTTCCTTGTTTTTGTGCTCTGTATCCAACACCAACTAATTCTAATTTCTTTTCGAAACCAGCATTAACACCAGTTATCATGTTGTTTATTAATGTTCTAGTTAATCCGTGTAATGATCTATGTTGTTTGTTGTTTGTTGGTCTAGCAACTGTTATAACGTCACCTTCTTTAGTTATAGTTAAAGCAGCGTCGAATTGTTTTTCTAAAGTACCTTTTGGTCCTTTTACAGTTACGTGGTTACCTTCAGCTATAGTAACTTCTACACCTGCAGGTACAGTTATTGGTTTTAAACCTATTCTTGACATAGTTACACCTCCTTGCTTCCTTTAATTTTATTACCAAACGTAGCAGATAACTTCTCCACCAACATTTTCTTTTCTTGCTTGTCTGTCAGTTAATATCCCTTTTGAAGTAGATATTATTGATATACCTAATCCGTTTAATACTTTAGGTATTTCATAAGCGTTTGTATAAACTCTCATTCCAGGTTTAGAGATTCTTTTTATACCTTGTATAACTCTCTCTCCTGCTTGTCCGTACTTTAATTGTATTCTTATTATTCCTTGTTTTTCATCTTCTATAACATCATAACCTCTAACGAAACCTTCTTCTAATAAGATTCTTACTATCTCTTTCTTTATGTTAGAAGCTGGAACATCAACAGTTTCATGCTTAACAGTGTTTGCATTTCTTATACGTGTAAGCATATCTGCAATTGGATCTGTCATTGTCATATTGAAAACCTCCTTTCATATTTGGGCAAATTCTTACCAACTTGCTTTTCTAACACCAGGTATTTGTCCTTTGTAAGCTAATTCTCTAAAGCATATACGGCATATACCAAAGCTTCTTAAAACTGAATGTGGTCTACCACATATAGAACATCTAGTGTATTCTCTAGTTTTATATTTTTGTTTCTTTTGTTGTTTTACAACCATTGCTTTTCTAGCCACTGGAATCCCTCCTTTTTATTATTTTGAAAATGGCATTCCTAATAATTTTAGTAATTCTCTAGCTTCCTCATCTGATTTAGCTGTAGTAACGAATATTATATCCATTCCTCTTACTTTGTCTACTTTATCATACTCTATTTCTGGGAATATTAATTGTTCTTTTATTCCTAAAGCATAGTTTCCTCTACCATCAAAAGCATTTGGGTTTATACCTCTGAAGTCTCTAACTCTTGGTAAAGTAACTGATACTAATTTATCCATGAAATAGTACATTTTATCTTGTCTTAAAGTAACTTTTGCACCTATTGGCATACCTTCTCTTAATTTGAAGTTAGCTACTGATTTTTTAGCTCTTGTTATAACTGGTTTTTGACCTGCTATAAGTTCCATTTCTTCAACAGCTTTTTCTAATCCTTTTGGATTTTCTTTAGCGTCACCTATACCCATATTGATAACTATTTTATCTATTTTAGGTATTTCCATTACGTTTTTGTAATTAAATTTCTCCATTAACGCAGGAGCAACTTCTTTCATGTATTTTTCTTGTAATCTAGAAGTCATTTACGGTCCCTCCTTTCGAGTTATATTGTATTATATTTCTTTTCCGCTCTTAACTGCTACTCTTACTTTTTTTCCATCTTTCATTTCGAATCTAACTCTAGTCCCTTTTCCAGTTTCTGGATCAAGTGGCATTACGTTAGATACGTGAATTGGAGCTTCTTTGTTTATTATTCCACCTTGTGGGTTTATTGCAGTTGGTTTTTGATGTTTAGTTATTATGTTAACACCTTCAACAACTACTTTATCTTGTTTTGGTAAAACAGCAACAACTTTACCTTTTTTACCTTTATCTTTACCAGCTATAACTACAACTGTATCATCTTTCTTAACGCGCATCATGTCTCCTATTGCACCTCCTTATTATAGTACTTCTGGAGCAAGAGAAACTATTTTCATGAATTCATGATCTCTTAACTCTCTAGCAACAGGCCCGAATATACGAGTTCCTACTGGAGTTTTGTCATCTTTTATTATAACTGCAGCATTTTCATCGAAAGCTATATAACTTCCATCGTTACGTTTAATGCCTTTTTTACTTCTTACTATAACAGCTTTAACTACTTTTCCTTTTTTTACAACTCCACCAGGTGTTGCACTTTTAACTGTAGCAACTATTACGTCACCTACGTTACCATATTTTCTTTTACTTCCGCCTAGTACACGTATACATAGTAATTCTTTTGCACCAGAATTGTCAGCAACTTTTAAGCGTGTCTCTTGTTGTACCATAGTAATCCCTCCTTTTCAAAAAAACTACTTAACTTTTTCAACAACTTCAACTAGTCTGAATCTTTTATCTTTTGATAAAGGTCTAGTTTCCATTATTTTTACTCTATCTCCGATTCTACATTCGTTATTTTCGTCGTGTGCCTTAAACTTTTTAGTTCTTTTAACAGGTTTGTTGTATAATTCATGACGTACGAAATCTTCAACAGCAACAACTATTGTTTTGTCCATTTTATTACTTACAACACGGCCTATTCTTACTTTTCTTCTTCCTCTTTCCATGTTTAAAAGCCTCCTTTCCAAATTAAGCTCTAGTTTCGTTTAACTTTCTTTCAGCAAGGATAGTTTTAACTCTTGCAATATCTTTTTTAACCATTTTTATTCTTGCTGTATTTTCTAATTGACCAGTAGCTAATTGGAATCTTAAGCTAAATAATTCACTTTTGAAGTCATTTAATTTAACTATTAGCTCTTCGCTTTTTAAATCTCTTAACTCTTTAGCTTTCATCCTATTCACCACCCTTTACATCTAAATCTTCTTTTTTCACAAATTTACATTTTATAGGAAGTTTGTGAGCTGCTAGTCTCATTGCTTCTCTAGCTTTTTCTTCAGGAACACCTGCTAACTCAAACATTACTCTTCCTGGTTTAACTACGGCTACCCAATATTCTGGAGAACCTTTCCCAGCACCCATACGATTTTCAGCTGGTTTTCTTGTTACAGGCTTATGAGGGAATATTTTTATCCAAACTTTCCCGCCTCTTTTTATATATCTTGTCATCGCGATTCTGGCAGCTTCTATTTGATTAGAAGTTATCCAAGATGGTTCTAAAGCAACTAGTCCGTATTCTCCGTAAGTAACTGTGTTACCTTTTTGAGCCTTTCCAGTCATTCTTCCTCTATGAACTCTACGACGTTTTACTCTCTTTGGCATTAACATGAGATTTCTCCTCCTTCCTTGAAGCTAACTTAGATTAATTATTTTTTTCAGATCTTTGAGGTCTTTGTCCTCTAGCTCTATCGTTTCCTCTAGAGTTTCTTCTGTTATCTCTTCTATTATCTCTTCTCTTGTTATCTCTTCTATCTCTTCTGTTATCTTTTCTTTCTTCTCTTGGGTTTACACCATTTCTAGTTGGTAGTACTTCCCCGTTGCATATCCAAACTTTTATACCTATTTTACCATAAGTAGTATCAGCTTCTGCAAAACCGTAGTCTATGTCAGATCTTAAAGTTTGAAGAGGTACATTTCCTTCGCTATAACCTTCAGTTCTAGCCATTTCTGCTCCACCTAATCTACCAGAAGCAGCAACTTTTATACCTTTTGCACCAGATTTTAAAGCTCTTTGTACAGCTTGTTTCATAGCTCTTCTGAAAGCTACCCTTCTTTCGATAGCTAATGCTATGTTTTCAGCTACTAATTGAGCATTTCTGTCTATTCCTTTAACTTCTATTATATTAACTATAACAGTTTTCTTAGTCATTTTTTCTAATTCAGCTTTTAAAGCTTCTATTTTAGCTCCAGCTGCACCTATAACCACACCTGGTTTAGCAACGTGAAGATCTATTCTTATTTTGTTTGCTGATCTTTCTATTTCTATTTTAGCAACACCAGCAACGTATAATCTTTCTTTTAGGAATGTTCTTATTTGGTGGTCTTCTAATAATAAACTTCCGAACTCTTTTTTATCAGTAGTAAACCATCTTGAATCCCAATCTTTTATAACACCGACTCTTAGTCCGTGTGGGTTAACCTTTTGTCCCATTTATTTCCCTCCTATCTCTTATTGTCTTTCTTTTAAAACAACCTCTATGTGAGAAGTTCTTTTTCTTATCATAGTTGCACGACCTTGTGCTCTAGGCATAAATCTTTTTATTGTTGGTCCTTGATTAGCAACTATTGATGCTATATATAATTTATCCGCATCCATTTCATGGTTATTTTCAGCATTAGCTTTTGCTGATTTTACTACTTTAGCTATTATATCAGCTGCTCCTCTAGGAGTGAATTTTAATATTGCTAAAGCTTCATCAACGTTTTTACCTCTTACAAGAGAGCATACTTGACCTGCTTTTCTTGGAGATACACGTACATATTTTGCGATTGATCTTGCTTCCATCGTTCTTCCTCCTTTCCTAGTCAGGATTTAATTATTTTCTCTTATTACTCTTTTCGTCATCTTTGTGACCTTTGAAAGTTCTTGTTGGAACAAATTCTCCTAATTTGTGTCCTACCATATCTTCTGTTATATATACAGGAATATGTCTTCTTCCGTCATGTACAGCTATAGTGTGCTCTACCATTTGAGGGAATATAGTTGAACTTCTTGACCAAGTTTTTATAACTTCTTTGCTTCCGCTTTCGTTCATAGCTTCTATTTTTTTAAGAAGTCTAGGGTGAACAAAAGGCCCTTTTTTAGTTGATCTTGACATTTAATTTCCTCCTTCCCGAGTAAAATAAATTTCTATTTAAAATCTATTATTTAGTCATCTACTATTTAGTTCTTCTTGAAACTATTAATTTATTAGATGCTTTATTTTTCTTTCTAGTTTTGTATCCAAGAGCTGGTTTACCCCATGGAGTAACTGGAGATGGTCTACCGATTGGTGATCTACCTTCCCCACCACCGTGTGGATGGTCGTTAGGGTTCATTACAGAACCTCTTACTGTAGGTCTGATACCCATGTGTCTTTTTCTACCTGCTTTACCTATAGTTTCGTTAGCATGTTCTACGTTACCAACTTGTCCTATAGTAGCTTTACATTCTATTGATACATATCTCATTTCACCAGATGGTAATCTTAATAATGCTTTGTTTCCTTCTTTAGCCATTAATTGAGCTGAAACACCTGCAGATCTAACTAATTGAGCGCCTTTTCCAGCTTTTAACTCTATGTTATGAACTACAGTACCTACTGGCATGTTTTTTAATGCTAATGCATTACCTGGTTTGATATCTGCTTCTGGTCCTGATAATAAAGTATCTCCTACTTTTATACCTACTGGAGCAAGTATATATCTTTTCTCACCATCTGCGTAGTTTAATAATGCTATATTAGCAGTTCTGTTTGGATCGTATTCTATTGTAGCAACTTTTGCTGGAATACCATCTTTATTTCTTTTAAAATCTATTATTCTATATTTTCTTCTGTTTCCTCCACCTCTGTGACGAACAGTTATTTTTCCGTGAACGTTTCTCCCAGAATTCTTCTTTAAAGGTACTAAAAGAGATTTTTCTGGTTGGTTAGTTGTAACTTCATCAGATATAAAAACTGTCATTTCTCTTAAGGCAGGAGAAGTTGGTTTAAATTTTTTAATAGCCATCTTATTTTCCCTCCTTTATTTCTTAAGTATTACATACCTTGGAAAAATTCTATTTCTTTGCTATCAGCAGTTAATTTAACTACTGCTTTTTTGTAGCTAGCAGTTTTTCCTATGCTTCTACCCATTCTTTTAACTTTTCCATCGTAGTTTAATGTATTAACTTTTTCTACATCTACTCCGAATATTTTTTCTACTGCTTTTTTTATTTCAGTTTTGTTAGCTCCTTTTTGAACTACAAAAGTGTATTTTCTGTCAGCCATATCAGCCATACTTTGTTCAGTAACTATTGGTCTTATAACTATATCATGTGGATTAGTCATTTTATGCGTACACCTCCTCCACTTTTTTAACAGCATCAGTAGTTATTATGAATGAATCATATTTTAATATGTCATATACATTTATAGTGTTAACTAATGCAGTTTCAACGTTTGGTATATTAGCAGCTGATTTTATTACGTTTTCGTTCTTTTCAGCCATTACTACTAAAGCTTTTTTAGCAGCATTTACATTGTTTAATATTGTAGCGAATTCTTTAGTTTTAGGTGCATCCATTGTTAAAGCATCTAATACTATCATTTCGTTAGCTTGAACTTTAGAAGTTAAAGCACTCTTCATAGCTAATCTTCTAACTTTCTTTGGTAATGTGTATCTGTAGCTTCTTGGTTTTGGTGCAAAAGCAACTCCTCCACCTATCCATTGTACAGCTCTTATAGAACCTTGTCTAGCTCTACCTGTTCCTTTTTGTCTCCAAGGTTTTCTTCCGCCACCTCTAACTTCTGCTCTAGTTTTAGCAGATTGAGTACCTTGTCTTTTATTAGCAAGTTGGTTTTTTACAACTTCGTATAATACATGCTCATTCACTTCAACACCGAATACAGCATCTGATAATTCTATTTCACCAACATTTTGTCCTTGTATATTTAATACGTTTAATTTTGGCATTGTGATTCCTCCTTTCTTAGGTTAGTCAATTATTTAGAAGCTTTAACTGCTTCTTTTATTGTTACTACTGAACCTTTAGCTCCTGGTATAGCACCTTTAACTAATATAAAGTTTTTGTCAGCGTCAACTCTTACTACTTCTAAGTTTTGAACTGTAACTTTAACGCTACCCATGTGTCCAGCTAATTTTTTGTTTTTGAAAACTCTACCTGGGTAAGAACAAGCTCCCATTGAACCTGGTCTTCTGTGGTATCTAGAACCGTGAGTTTCAGGACCTCTTGATTGTCCATGTCTTTTTATTGGACCTTGGAATCCTTTACCTTTACTTATTCCAGTAACATCTATTAATTCACCTGCAGCGAATAAATCAGCTTTTATTTCTTGTCCAACTGTGTATTCTTCTACAGAGTCTACTCTAAATTCTTTTAAATGTTTTTTTAATGTGTTAGCAGCAGCTAAGTGACCTTTTTGTGGTTTGTTTAAAGATTTTTCTTTAGCATCTTGGAAACCAACTTGTATAGCAGTGTATCCATCATTTTCAGTTGTTTTTATTTGAGTAACAACTACTGGACCTGCTTCAACTACTGTTACAGGTATTACTTCACCGTGTTCAGTGAATATTTGAGTCATACCTATTTTTTTTCCTAATATTCCTTTCATATTAGCACCTCCTATAATTCTTACAGCGGATTACCTTATTGGTAATCATTCTAAGATAACAACCTTATAGGACCGTATCTTAGGTGTTGTCTATTATAATGTAATATTATAATTTTATTTCTATGTCTACACCAGCTGGTAAATCTAATCTCATTAATGAGTCTACAGTTTTAGGTGTTGGACTAGTTATGTCTATTAATCTCTTATGAGTTCTTATTTCGAACTGTTCTCTAGAATCTTTGTATTTGTGAACAGCTCTTAATATTGTCACAACTTGTTTTTCAGTTGGTAGTGGCACAGGTCCTGAAACTTGTGATCCAGCTTTTTTAGCAGTTTCAACTATTTTTCCAGCTGAAAAATCTAATAATTTGTGATCATATGACTTTAATCTTATTCTTATTTTTTCATTTTTAGCCATTTTTGTTTCCCTCCTTTTTTAACATTTAAATTTAACTTTTATACCGATACACAGTTCCGGGTGTTCTGTAAACATAAACCTAAAATTTATTCCGATATAATCATTAAATTTGGATTTGTTTTTCGTATCTCTCAAGCACACTATTATATTTTATATTATTCTTCTTAGTTTTTCAAGACTTTTTTTAAATTTATTTAGTTAATTTTTTTCACTAAATCTTTTGCTAAATCTTAAATTCAGAAGAAACTTTATCTGTAATTTAAAAGCCTTATTTAGTATACAATCTTTAATTTTTATTGTCAACACATTAAAATTATTTCTTTAAAATAAAAAGGGGAAAACCTAAGTCCTCCCCTCAATTCTTTATTTTATTATGTGTTTATTAAAAAATTAAGTAATCTATTCTAGATTATTCTATTATAGATGCTACAACACCAGATGCTACTGTTCTACCACCTTCTCTTATAGCGAATCTTAATCCTTCTTCTACACATATTTTGTTTATTAAGTCAACTTCTATAGTTATGTTGTCTCCAGGCATAACCATTTCTGTTCCTTCTGGTAATTTACAAGCACCAGTTACGTCAGTTGTTCTGAAGTAGAATTGTGGTCTGTATCCATCGAAGAATGGAGTATGTCTTCCACCTTCTTCTTTTTTAAGAACGTATATTTCTGCAGTGAATTTAGTATGAGCGTTAACTGTTCCTGGTTTAGCTAAAACTTGTCCTCTTTCGATTTCAGTTCTTTGTACACCTCTTAATAATGCTCCTATGTTATCTCCAGCTTCAGCGCTGTCTAATAATTTTCTGAACATTTCTATACCAGTTACAACAACTTTTCTAGTTTCTTCAGTTAATCCTACTATTTCAACTTCGTCTTGAACTTTTAATTGTCCTCTTTCAACTCTACCTGTAGCAACTGTACCTCTACCTGTTATAGAGAATACGTCTTCTACTGGCATTAGGAATGGTTTGTCAACATCTCTTTCTGGAGCTGGTATATATTCGTCTATTTGTTCGAATAATTCTACTATTTTGTCTCCCCATTCTGAAGATGGATCTTCTAAAGCTTTTAAAGCTGATCCTCTTACTATTGGAGTATCATCACCTGGGAATTCATACTCGTCTAATAATTCTCTTATTTCCATTTCTACTAATTCTAATAACTCTTCGTCATCTACCATATCACATTTGTTTAAGAATACTACTATGTATGGTACACCAACTTGTCTAGATAATAGTATATGCTCTCTTGTTTGAGGCATTGGTCCATCAGTTGCAGAAACAACTAATATAGCACCATCCATTTGAGCAGCTCCTGTTATCATGTTTTTAACGTAGTCAGCATGTCCTGGACAGTCAACGTGAGCGTAGTGTCTGTTTGGAGTTTCGTATTCAACGTGAGCAGTTGATATAGTGATTCCTCTTTCTCTTTCTTCTGGAGCTTTATCTATGTTAGCGAAATCTACAGCTTCTCCTAATTGATATCTGTCATATAAAGTTTTTGTTATTGCAGCTGTTAATGTAGTTTTACCGTGGTCAACGTGACCGATTGTTCCTATATTAACATGTGGTTTATTTCTTTCGAATTTAGCCTTTGCCATTTTGAAATCCTCCTAGTAATTATTTTTATATATTTTTTAATAAGACGAGGACGAATCCTCGTCTTTTGTTTTTATTTATTTAAATAGATATTATCTACCTTCAGCTATTTTTTTAGCTACACCAGCTGGAACTTGTTCGTAGTGGTCGAATATCATAGTGTAAGTAGCTCTACCTTGAGTAGTAGATCTTAATTCAGTTGAGTAACCGAACATTTCTGAAAGTGGAACGAATGCATTTATAACTTGTGCACCTGCTCTAGCTTCCATACCTTGGATTAAACCTCTCTTAGAGTTTATTCCACCCATAACATCTCCCATGTATTCTTCTGGAGTAACAACTTCAACTTTGAAGTAAGGTTCAAGTAATACAGAATCACCTTTCTTTAAAGCTTCCTTCATAGCCATAGAACCAGCCATTTTGAATGCCATTTCTGATGAATCGACTTCATGGTAAGAACCATCGTATAATTCAACAGCAACGTCAACTACAGGATATCCTGCAACAACACCGGCTTGCATAGCACCTTGTATACCCATATCAGTTGGTCCAACATATTCTTTTGGAACAGATCCACCAACAGTTTTGTTTTCGAATATATATCCAGCACCTGGCTCTTGTGGAGTAACTCTAAGTTTAACGTGTCCGTATTGTCCTCTACCACCTGATTGTTTAGAGTATTTGTACTCAACATCAACTGGTTTAGTTATTGTTTCTCTGTAAGCAACTTGTGGAGCACCAACATTTGCTTCAACTTTGAACTCTCTTAATAATCTATCAACGATGATTTCTAAGTGTAATTCACCCATACCACCGATTATAGTTTGTCCAGTTTCTTCGTCAGTTCTAACTCTGAAAGTTGGATCCTCTTCAGCTAATTTTTGAAGAGCTGTACCCATTTTTTCTTGAGCAGCTTTAGATTTTGGCTCTATAGCTACGTCTATAACTGGTTCAGGGAATTCCATAGATTCAAGTATGATAGCATTGTTTGGATCACATAAAGTATCTCCAGTTGTAGTATCTTTTAAACCTACTGCAGCAGCTATATCTCCTGCATAAACTTCAGTTATTTCTTGTCTTGTATTAGCATGCATTTGTAGGATACGTCCTATTCTTTCTCTCTTGTTCTTAGTAGCATTTAATACATAAGAACCAGATTCTAAAGTACCAGAGTAAACTCTGAAGAATGCTAATTTACCAACAAATGGGTCAGTCATTATTTTGAATGCTAAAGCTGAGAATGGTTCATCATCAGATGAATGTCTTTCAGCTTCAGTTCCATCTGGTAATACACCTTTTATAGATGGTATATCAGTTGGAGCTGGTAAGTAATCTATAACAGCATCTATAACTGGTTGAACACCTTTATTTCTGTAAGCAGTACCACAGAATACTGGGTTCATTTCACATGCTATTGTAGCTTTTCTTATAGCAGCTTTTATTTCTTCTTCAGTGAATTCTTCACCTTCAAGATATTTCATCATTAGTTCTTCATCAGTTTCTGCAACTGCTTCAACTAATTTTTCTCTCCACTCAGCAGCTAATTCTTGCATATCTGCTGGTATTTCAGTTTCGTCCATTACAGTTCCTAGGTCATCTTCATAGATTATAGCATCCATTTTAACTAAGTCTATTATACCTTGGAATGTATCTTCTTTACCTATTGGTAATTGAACAGGTACTGCATTAGAACCTAATCTTTCTTTCATCATTTCTACAACGTTGTAGAAGTTAGCACCAAGTATATCCATTTTGTTAACAAATGCTATTCTTGGAACTTTGTAAGTTTCAGCTTGTCTCCATACATTTTCAGATTGAGGTTCAACTCCACCTTTAGCACAGAATACAGCAACTGAACCGTCAAGAACTCTAAGAGATCTTTCAACCTCAACTGTGAAGTCTACGTGTCCTGGAGTATCTATTATGTTTATTCTATGATCTTTCCAAGTTGTAGTTGTAGCAGCAGAAGTTATTGTTATACCTCTTTCTTTTTCTTGCTCCATCCAGTCCATTTGAGAAGCTCCTTCGTGAGTTTCTCCTATTTTATGTGTACGCCCAGTGTAGAACAGGATTCTTTCAGTAGTTGTAGTTTTCCCTGCATCTATATGAGCCATGATTCCTATATTTCTAGTTCTTTCCAAAGGAAAATTTCTAGCCATGGTTATCCTCCTTAGATATCTCTAATATTTCATAAATTCTAGTTGAATTCTGGTATTAGAATAAAATTAGAATCTGTAGTGAGCAAATGCTTTATTTGCTTCAGCCATTTTATGAGTATCTTCTCTTTTCTTAACTGATGCTCCAGTATTGTTTGCAGCATCCATTATTTCTCTCGCAAGTTTTTCTACCATACCTTTTTCCCCACGAGCTCTTGTGTATGTTACTAACCATCTAAGACCTAAAGTTTGTCTTCTGTCTGGTCTAACTTCTATTGGAACTTGGTAGTTAGCTCCACCAACTCTTCTAGCTTTTACTTCTAAAACTGGCATTATGTTGTCCATAGCTTTGTTGAATACTTCTAAAGCTTCTTCTCCAGTTTTTTCAGCTATTATATCAAAAGCATCATAAACTATTTTTTGTGCTTTTCCTTTTTTTCCGTCTATCATTAAGTTATTTATTAATTTCGTAACTACCTTACTTCCGTATACTGGATCTGGTAATACGTCTCTTTTTGGAACATTACCTTTTCTTGGCATTTTGCTTCCCTCCTTAATTATTTTTATCTTAAATCATAGGTACTCGACATATTATCACAATGCCGTATGCCATAAATATATATATATTTAAAGCACCGCACTATAATATTTCAATTTAGTAAACTCTATTATCTATTTTTTAGCAGCTTTAGGTTTTTTAGCACCATATTTAGATCTTGCTTGCATTCTTTTATCAACACCTGCAGTATCTAATGTACCTCTTAGTATATGGTATCTAACCCCTGGAAGGTCTTTTACTCTTCCTCCTCTTATAAGAACAACACTATGTTCTTGTAAGTTGTGTCCTTCACCTGGTATATAAGCAGAAACTTCTATACCATTTGTTAATTTAACTCTGGCAACTTTTCTTAAAGCTGAGTTAGGTTTTTTAGGAGTAACTGTTTTTACTGAAGTACAAACTCCTCTTTTTTGTGGTGAACTTGCATCAGTTGTTTTTTTGTTTAAAGAGTTGTAACTCTTTTGTAATGCTGGAGCAGTAGATTTTTTTAATAAGTCTTTTCTACTCTTACGAACTAATTGGTTAATTGTTGGCATCATCGGCACCTCCTTCTTCTAAAATTTCGATCTTTTAATGATCGCCAACTAAATCGGATATTACTACCGATTTCCGTAGTTAAATGTTCGCTATATAGTCAAACATTTAATAGATTGGTACTTAATAGTTCTTTAATTATATTAAAGCTCACTTAAAAGTTTACCCTAAACAGTAATTCAGAGTAAACTTTTAAATTCGCACTTTTACATTTTAACATCACATACAGTTCATGTCAAGAATGTTTATATAACAATTCTTATAAAGATTCTTCTTCTACTTTTTCAACTGCAATGTTTCTGTATTTTTTCATTCCTGTTCCTGCTGGAATTAATTTACCTAATATAACATTTTCTTTTAGTCCTATTAGATGGTCTTCTTTTCCTTTTATAGCAGCTTCTGTTAAAACTCTTGTAGTTTCTTGGAATGATGCTGCTGATAGGAATGAATCTGTAGCAAGAGATGCTTTAGTTATACCAAGTAAAACTCTCTTAGCTATAGCTGGTCTTAATCCTTTAGATTCAGCTTCTTCGTTACATTCTTGGAATGTTAATACATCTTCATAACCACCTGGTAATAAATCTGTATCTCCTGGATCTTCAACTTTAACTTTAGATAGCATTTGTCTAACTATTACTTCTATATGTTTATCGTTGATATCAACCCCTTGAAGTCTATACACTCTTTGAACTTCTTTAACTATATATTCTTGAACGCCACCAATACCTTTAACTCTTACTATATCATGTGGGTTTATAGAACCTTGAGTAAGTGGATCACCAGCTTCAACAAGTTGACCTTGTTTAACTCTTATTCTTGATCCATATGGTATTTGGTAAACTTCTCTTTCTCCTTCTTTTGGTACTACTATAACTTCTTTTCTCTTACCAGTTTCGTCTATTTCAACTCTACCAGTTATTTCAGAAATTATAGCTAACCCTTTTGGTTTTCTAGCTTCGAAAAGCTCTTCAACCCTTGGAAGACCTTGAGTTATATCTCCTCCGGCAACCCCACCTGTATGGAATGTACGCATTGTAAGCTGTGTACCAGGTTCACCGATTGATTGAGCAGCTATTATACCAACTGCTTCACCGATATGAACTTCTTTACCAGTAGCTAAGTTTCTACCATAACATTTAGAACAAACACCATGATGAGTTTTACAGTTAAGAACTGTTCTTATGTTAACTCTTTCGATACCTGCATTTATTATAGCTTCAGCATCGTCTTCTTGTATCATAGTATCTGCTTCTACTAATACTTCACCAGTTTCTGGATGTAGTATAGCATCTATAGTATATCTTCCTACTATTCTATCGTATAAGTCTTCTATTGCTTCACTTCCATCAGTTATAGCAAATATTTCTGTTGTTTCAGTAGTTCCACAATCAAAATCTCTAACTATAACATCTTGACTGACGTCAACAAGTCTTCTTGTTAAGTAACCTGAATCGGCTGTACGTAGCGCTGTATCGGCTAACCCTTTTCTGGCACCGTGTGAAGATGTGAAGTATTCCATTACTGATAACCCTTCACGGAAGTTAGATTTAACTGGGATTTCAACTGTTTTACCAGATGCATTGGCCATCAGACCACGCATACCTGCTAACTGTCTTATCTGGTTCTTAGAACCTCTGGCTCCTGAATGTGCCATGATGTAGATATTATTCATTCTTTCAAGACCATTCATTAGCTCATCTGTAACTTTTTCAGTTGTTTTAGTCCAAGTATCTATAACTTTTTCATATCTTTCTTCATCAGAGATTAGACCTCTTCTGAATACTTTTTCGTATTTTTCAACTTGTACTTCTGCATCTTTTATTAAATCTTTTTTAGTTTCTGGTATTTTCATGTCTGCAACAGCAACTGTTATACCACCTATAGTTGAATATTTAAATCCTAATGATTTAATATGGTCTAAAACTTCAGCAGTTATAGTGTTTCCATGTCTTCTGAAACATTTATCTATTATCTTACCTAAAGCTTTTTTATCAACTAAATAATTTATTTCTAATCCAAATGGATCTTCTTCTCTATTTACGAATCCTAAATCTTGAGGTATGTTTTCATTGAATATGAATCTACCTACTGTACTTTCTGTGATTCCAACTCTACCATCTTCTAAAACAATTCTCATTTTAACTGTTGAGTGTAATTCAACTGCTTTAGTTTGGTAAGCCATCATTAACTCGTTAAAGTCTTTGAATACTGTTCCAGTTCCTTTTTCTCCTCCTTGAGATTCTATTGTTAAGTAGTAACATCCTAGAACCATATCTTGAGATGGAGTAGTTATTGGAGAACCATCTTTTGGAGCAAGTATGTTGTTTACAGAAAGCATTAAGAATCTAGCTTCCGCTTGTGCTTCTACTGATAATGGTACATGGACCGCCATTTGGTCACCGTCGAAGTCGGCATTGTATGCTGTACAAGCTAGTGGATGTAATCTTATAGCTTTACCTTCAACTAGTACTGGTTCAAAGGCTTGGATACCAAGTCTATGAAGAGTAGGGGCACGGTTAAGTAAAACTGGATGGCTCTTAATTACTTCTTCAAGAACATCCCATACTTCTGGTTTTACTTTTTCAACTAACGATTTAGCACTTTTTATATTATGTGCATAACCTTCTTTAACTAATTTATCCATTACGAATGGTTTGAATAATTCAAGAGCCATTTTTCTTGGAATACCACATTGGTAGAATTTAAGATCTGGTCCAACAACTATAACTGAACGTCCTGAGTAGTCAACACGTTTACCAAGTAAGTTTTGACGGAAACGACCTTGTTTACCTTTAAGCATGTCTGATAAAGATTTTAATGGTCTATTTCCTGGTCCAGTAACTGGTCTACCTCTTCTACCATTGTCTATTAGAGCATCTACTGCTTCTTGAAGCATTCTTTTTTCATTTCTTACGATGATGTCAGGAGCTCCAAGCTCTAATAATCTTTTTAATCTGTTGTTTCTGTTTATAACTCTTCTGTATAAGTCATTTAAGTCAGAAGTAGCAAATCTACCACCATCTAATTGTACCATTGGTCTTAAATCTGGTGGAATTACTGGAATAGCTTCAAGAATCATCCATTCAGGTTTATTTCCTGATTTTTTGAATGCTTCTACTACTTCTAATCTTCTTATTGTTCTAACTCTTTTTTGACCTGTACTGTCTTTTAAGTCATCTCTTAATAACTTACTTTCTTGTTCAAGGTCAATTCTCATTAATAATTTTTTAACTGCTTCAGCACCCATACCAACTTCAAAAGTATTTCCGTATTTTTCGTAATTACTTCTAAATTCTTTTTCAGTTAATAATTGTTTTTCGTTTAGTCCAGTTTCACCTGGATCTATAACTACATATGAAGCAAAGTATAGTATTTTTTCAAGAGATCTTGGAGACATGTCTAATAATAGACCCATTCTACTTGGGATCCCTTTGAAGTACCAGATATGAGACATAGGAGCTGCAAGCTCTATATGTCCCATTCTTTCTCTTCTTACTTTTGACTTAGTGACTTCAACGCCACATCTATCACAAACTACACCTTTATATCTAACTCTTCTATATTTTCCACAATGACATTCCCAGTCTTTTTGTGGTCCAAATATTCTTTCACAGAATAGACCGTCTTTTTCTGGTTTTAAAGTACGGTAATTAATTGTTTCTGGTTTTTTAACTTCTCCTCTAGACCATTCTCTTATACGTTCTGGAGAGGCTAAACCTATTTTTATCGACTCGAAATTGTTTAATTCAAACAAGGAGTTCTCTCCCTTCTATTTGATATTTATTTTATTATAAAACTATATTTCAAAATCACTGTTGTCTTCATCACCAAAGCCACTGAAATCAAAATTTAAATTATCATCTACTTCTTCATTATAGTCTATATCTTCTTCAACTAAATCTTCGTCAGCTTCATCGATATCTTCGATAACATGAGATTCTTCTACTTCTCTTTCATCACTGATAAGACTTAATTCGAAGTTTCCATCAACTTCATCATCAAGATCTGTTGATTCTCTAACTTCTAATTCTTCGTCTTCTTCACTAAGAACTTTAACATCAAGACATAAACTTTGAAGTTCTTTTATAAGAACTTTGAAAGATTCAGGAATTCCTGGTTCAGGAATATTTTCACCTTTAACTATTGCTTCGTAAGTTCTTACACGACCTACTACATCATCTGATTTAACAGTAAGTATTTCTTGAAGTATGTGTGCAGCTCCGTATGCTTCAAGAGCCCAAACCTCCATCTCACCGAATCTTTGTCCACCGAATTGTGCTTTACCACCAAGTGGTTGTTGAGTTACTAGTGAGTATGGTCCTGTACTTCTTGCATGTAATTTTTCATCAACTAAGTGATGTAGTTTTAGATAGTACATGTATCCTACTGTTATTCTATTATCAAATGTATCACCTGTTCTACCATCATATAATGTAAGTTTTCCGTCTCTTGGATAACCTGCTTCTTCTAAAGCATCCATTATATCAGTTTCTTTTGCACCATCGAATACTGATGTAGCAACATGCCATCCTAATTTCTTAGCAGCAAGTCCTAAGTGCATTTCAAGTACCTGACCGATGTTCATACGAGATGGTATACCTTGTGGATTCAGAACTATATCCATTGGTGTTCCGTCTTCCATAAATGGCATGTCTTCTTCTGGTAATACTCTTGAGATAACCCCTTTGTTACCATGACGTCCGGCCATTTTATCTCCGACTTTTATTTTTCTTTTCTTAGCGATGTAACATCTAACTAATTCATTTACTCCTGGTGATAAATCGTCACCATTTTCTCTTGTAAAGACTTTAACGTCAACTATTATACCTGATTCGCCATGAGGTACTTTTAGAGATGTATCTCTAACTTCTCTAGCTTTTTCACCGAAGATTGCACGAAGTAATCTTTCTTCAGCAGTAAGTTCAGTTTCACCTTTTGGTGTAACTTTACCAACTAATATATCTCCTGAATCTACTTCAGCACCTATTCTGATTATACCTCTGTCGTCTAAGTTTTTGATTGCACTTTCACCAACGTTTGGTATATCTTTAGTTATTTCTTCTGGTCCTAGTTTTGTATCTCTTGCTTCACATTCATATTCTTCTATATGAATAGTTGATAATCTATCTTCTTTAACAAGTCTTTCATTAATTAAAACGGCATCCTCGTAGTTATAACCTTCCCAAGTCATAAACGCGATTAAGCAGTTTCTACCTAATGCTATTTCACCTAAATCTGTAGCTGGCCCATCGGCAATAACGTCACCTGCTTTTATCATTTCACCTTTGTTTATGATAGGTGTTTGATTTATACAAGTTCCGTGATTTGAACGCTTGAATTTAAGTAATTTATATCTATCTCTATTTCCGTCTTCTCTTTTGATTACTATTTCATCAGCTGTTACTCTTTCAGCTATACCACTGTTTTTAGCAACAACAACTGCTCCAGAGTCTTTTGCAGCTCTGTATTCAACTCCTGTACCTATGATTGGTGCTTCTCTTCTCATTAGAGGCACTGCTTGACGTTGCATGTTGGCTCCCATTAGGGCTCTGTTGGCATCGTCATTTTCAAGGAATGGTATCATAGCTGTTGCTATAGATACAACTTGTTTAGGAGATATATCCATGAAGTCAACTCTTTCAGTTGGTACAAGTTCAACTGCACCATTTACAGTTCTACAAACAACCTTTGAGTTAACAAAGCTACCATCTGAATTTAATGGTTCATTTGCTTGCACTCTTATGAATAAATCTTCTTCATCTGCAGTAAGATAATGTATCTCATCTGTCATTTTTCCTGTTTCTTTATCATATTTTCTGTAAGGAGATTCGATGAATCCGTACTCATTTATCTTAGCATAAGTACTAAGTGAGTTTATAAGACCGATATTTGGTCCCTCTGGAGTCTCTATAGGACACATTCTACCGTAGTGAGAATGATGAACGTCACGCACTTCGAATCCAGCTCTCTCTCTTGAAAGACCACCTGGTCCTAATGCTGATAATCTTCTTTTATGTGTTAACTCAGATAATGGGTTAGTTTGGTCCATGAACTGAGATAACTGAGAACTACCAAAGAATTCTTTTATTGCAGCTGAAACTGGTCTAATATTTACTAATGCTTGTGGAGTTATAGATTCCATGTCTTGTACAGTCATTCTTTCTCTTATAACTCTTTCCATTCTTGAAAGACCAATTCTAACTTGGTTTTGTAATAATTCCCCAACTGATCTTATTCTTCTGTTTCCAAGATGGTCTATATCATCTATGTTTCCTATACCGAAGAATAGGTTGAATTCATAACTTATAGAAGCGATTATATCGTCTAATAGTATATGTTTAGGAACTAATTCTTTTATTCTTATTTTTATACTTTCTTTTATTTCTTCTTCATCACTATATTCATCTAAAATTTCTTTTAATGTTGGATAGTGAACTTTTTCTTTTATATTTAAATCATCTATGTCAAAATCTATGTGAGCTTTGATATCAACAAAGTTATTACCTATTACTTTGACTTTTCTATCTTCATCAGTTTTTATAGTAACTGCATTGATACCTGAATTTTGTATCTTCCAAGCATCATCATAACTTATTTTTTCGTCAGCTTTTACGAATACTTCACCAGTTTCTGGGTTGATTATATCATCGTAAGCTACTCTGTTCATTATTCTATAAGCTAAAGCAAGTTTTTTATTGAATTTATATCTACCTACTTTTGCTAAGTCATATCTTTTTGCATCAAAGAATAATGCATTTATTAATGAAGATGCACTTTCAACTGTTGGCGGTTCACCTGGTCTTAATTTTTTATAAATTTCAACTAGACCTTCCTCAACATTTGTAGTATTATCTTTTTCTAATGTTGCCATTAGTCTTTCATCTTCACCTAAAAGTTCGATTATTTCAGCATTTGTACCTATACCTAATGCTCTTAATAATACAGTAACTGGTTGTTTTCTTGTTCTATCAACTCTAACAGAAATAACGTCGTTAGAATCAGTTTCGTATTCTAACCAAGCACCTCTATTAGGTATAACAGTAGAAGATATTAGTTTTTTACCAGTTTTATCTCTTTCTAAAGCATAATATACTCCAGGAGATCTAACTAATTGACTTACGATAACTCTTTCCGCTCCATTTATTACGAAAGTCCCTCTATCTGTCATAAGCGGGAAGTCTCCCATAAATACTTCTTGTTCTTTGATTTCTCCAGTTTCTTTATTAATAAGTCTTACTTTTACTTTCAGAGGCGCACAATATGTAGCATCTCTTTCTTTACATTCTTCAATGTCATATTTAGGCTTATCATCTAGAGAGTAATCTACAAACTCTAATATTAAATTACCTGTGTAATCCTCAATTGGAGAAATATCATTAAAAACTTCCTTTAAACCTTCTTCTAAAAACCACTTATAAGAATCTACTTGTATTTCTATAAGATTTGGTAAATCAGCTATTTCTTTTATTTTAGAAAAGCTCATTCTCTTTCTCTTACCTATCGTGACAGGATATGGCATTCACTTTTCACCTCTCAATAATTAAAAATAAAACCATAGTTCATTGTAACGCATCTAATAATTCTATCATAACAACCAACTTTTTTCAATATGTAACTTATACCTAAACCCGTATAATTAATACTTTTTTCACAAAATATGCATTATTTATTATGCACATAATTTTAATCTAAAATTCTATTTTTATACATATTTTATTTAAATATTATTAAAATTATACATTCTTTTTATTAAAATATAATTTTTATTTGTGCATAAAAACCTTACTTTATTTAGTATGTACATAATTTTATGTATTAATTCCATTTTTTCGTAATTTTTTTATAAAGTTGAGAATAGAGAATACAAGACAAAAAGTGTTTTATATTCTCTATTCTCAACTTTATTAATTAAATTTATCAATAAATTCAAAAAAGGTGTCCTACCGAGACACCTTTTTCTTAAAAAAATTATTTAAGTTCTACTGATGCACCAGCAGCTTCTAATTTTTCTTTTATTTGTTCAGCTTCTTCTTTAGAAGCTCCTTCTTTAAGAGCTTTAGGAGCGTTGTCTACTAAATCTTTAGCATCTTTTAATCCTAAACCAGTTACTTCTCTAACTGCTTTTATAACTCCTACTTTTGATGCACCAGCGTTAGCTAATATTACATCGAATTCAGTTTTTTCTTCATCTGCAGCAGCTCCACCAGCAGCACCAGCAACCATTACTGGAGCAGAAGCAGATACACCGAATTTTTCTTCAGCAGCTTTTACTAATTCATTTAATTCTGTAACTTTCATTTGTTCTATAGCTTCTAATATTTGTTCTATTGTCATTTTTAGCACCTCCGAATTTTTTCACTAAAATTTTATTTTTTTATAATCTTATTTTTCTAAATTTAACTGACAATTAAGCTTCTTGCCCTTCTTCTTTTTTCACTAGAGCATCTAGTAAGTATACGAAGTTTGACATTGGAGCTTTTAAGCTTCCAAGTAATTTTGCAAGAAGAACTTCTCTTGGTGGTATGTTTGCGAACTCAACTATTTGAGCTTCGTTGTAGAATGTTCCTTCTACTACACCCATTTTTAATTGCATTTTTGGATGAGCTTCCATAAACTCTTTTATAACTCTAGCTGGAGCTATTGGATCGTCATAACCGAATGCTATCGCATTAGTTCCAACTAATAACTCGTTGTTGAATTCTTCTATTCCAACTTCTTTAGCAGCTCTTCTTACTAAAGTGTTTTTATAAACTTTGTATTCAACACCAGCTTCTCTCATTTTTTTTCTTAATTCAGTAACTTCTTCTACTGTTAAACCTTTGTAGTCAACAACTATTGTAGAAGATGATTTTTGTAGTTTTTCAACTATTTCAGCAACAACTTGTGATTTCATTTGTATAGCTTCTCTCATCAGTGTGCACCTCCTTCACAAAAGTATATTCACCGTACAATTAAAAAAGCTTTTATTTCTAACGCAATGGTAGACATAAAAGCTCTAGTTTCATTTATCTAAAACCTCGGTAGGAAATTAAGCTTACGCACCTACTGTCTACGGCAAATCTATTCGTTTTTAACATCAACAAGAGATATTATAACATCATTTTTTGACTATGTCAATAAATATTATTCAGATACTCTTGCAGGATTTATTTTAACTCCAGGTCCCATAGTTGAAGTAACTGATATACTTCTTAAGTATTGACCTTTAGCAGCAGATGGTTTAGCTTTTATTATAGCGTTCATTAAAACGTTGAAGTTTTCAGCTAATTTTTCTCCACCGAAAGATACTTTACCTATAGCAACGTGGATTATATTACTTTTGTCTAATCTGTATTCAACTTTACCAGCTTTTATTTCTTCAACAGCTTTAGTAACGTCGAATGTAACTGTTCCTGATTTTGGGTTTGGCATTAAACCTTTTGGTCCTAATACTCTACCTAATCTACCTACTACACCCATCATGTCTGGAGTAGCAACTACTACATCAAAATCAAACCAGTTTTCTTTTTGTATTTTTTGAACTAGGTCTTCAGCACCTACGAAATCTGCACCAGCAGCTTCTGCTTCTTTAGCTTTTTCACCTTTAGCGAAAACTAAAACTTTTTTAGTTTTACCAGTTCCGTGAGGTAATACTATTGCACCTCTAACTTGTTGATCAGCATGTCTTGAGTCAACACCTAATTTTATATGAGCTTCAACAGTTTCGTCGAATTTAGCAGTAGCTATTTCGCTTACTAAAGCTAAAGCTTCTTTAGATTCATATAATTTAGTTCTATCTATTTTTCCTAATGCTTCTACATATTTTTTGCTTTTTTTAGCCATTTTATAATTCCTCCTTGTGGTTATTGTCGGCATACGCCTCCCACTTCTAATGAAGTGTCTAATTTAAATTAGTCTTCTACTACGATTCCCATACTTCTAGCAGTACCAGCTACCATGCTCATTGCAGCTTCAACTGATGCAGCATTTAAGTCAGGCATTTTTAATTCAGCTATTTCTCTTATTTGAGCTGAAGTTAATGTTGCAACTTTCTTTTTGTTTGGTTCACCTGAAGCTGTATCTAAACCAGCAGCTTTTTTAAGTAATACTGCAGCAGGTGGAGTTTTTGTTATGAATGAGAATGATCTATCTTGGTATACAGTTATAACAACTGGTATTATCATTCCCGCTTGATCTGCAGTTTTAGCGTTGAATTCTTTAGTGAATCCCATTATATTAACACCGTGTTGTCCTAATGCTGGCCCAACTGGTGGAGCTGGAGTAGCCTTTCCTGCAGGTATTTGTAATTTTATTTGACCTATAACTTTTTTAGCCATATCGAGCGCACCTCCTCAAATTTTCCTAACTATATTGTTTCTATGCTCTTTAAATCTAATTCTAGTGATAATTCACCACTAGTTCCGTTGTTTACAGATATTTTAACTTTTTCGTTTTTAAGATCTAGTTCTTTAACAACTCCACTTTGACCTTTGAAGACACCGTCACGAACGTTAACTACTTCGCCAACTTCGATTTCAGTACGTTTTTCACCTATTTTATCTAAATCGATACCCATAGATTTAACTTCTTCTTCGCTTAGTGGAACTGGTTTTGATCCTGGACCTACGAAACCTGTAACACCTTTTGTATTTCTTACAATATACCAAGATTCATCAGTTATTATCATTTGGATAAGAACATAACTTGGGTATATTTTTCTTTGTCTTACTTTTTCTTTTCCTGTTTTTGTAGTTTCAATTACATCTTCAGTAGGGACTATGACTTGTTTTATATAATCTTCCATCCCTCTATTTTTTACTGAGTTTTCTATGGTAGCTTTAACTTTATTTTCATGTCCCGAATAAGTATGAACTACATACCATTTTGCTTCTTGTATTTCTGACATTTACATTCTCCTCTTTTCTATTTTATTATTAGCGCTAGTGCTCCTGATAGAAGCGTATCTAATGCCCATACTAAAATAGTAAACGAAATAATTGTAGCTAAAACTATACCTGTGTTTTTAAGTAACTCTTTTTTTGTTGACCAAGTTACTCTTTTTAATTCTGCTATAGTTTCTTTAATATAAGCAACTAAACTAAATCTTTTTTTGTTAGATTTATCTTTTTTAACTTCTTGAGTTTTCATTATAATACTCACATCCTTAAAATATAACTATTTTGTTTCTTTATGAGTAGTATGTTTTTTACAGAATTTACAATATTTTTGTAATTCTATTCTGTCTGGGTTATTTTTTTTGTTTTTTGTAGTGTTGTAGTTTCTTTGTTTACATTCAGTACATGCTAAAGTAACTCTTACTCTCATTTGTTACACCTCCAACTTTTAATACAATATTATATATTACTCAAACGACCCCATGCGGAGGTAGTTTACTTCTGCTTCCGACAGGTAACGCCAGTCTCCGCGACGCAAACCTTTTTTAGTCAGTCCGGCGAAGAATACACGGTCGAGTTTTACTACTTTATAACCCAGTGATTCGAAAATACGGCGAACGATACGGTTCTTACCGGAGTGAATTTCGATACCTACCTGGTCTTTCTTGAAATCATCTGTGTAGCTGATAGCATCTGCATGGATTTCACCGTCTTCCAACTGTACGCCGGCTGCAATCTGATCCATATCCGCTTTTGTCAGGTTCTTGTCCAGATGAACATGATAAATTTTCTTCTTCAGGAATTTCGGGTGTGTCAGCTTGGAAGCCAGATCACCGTCATTCGTCAGCAAGAGTACACCAGTCGTGTTACGGTCAAGACGTCCTACCGGATAGATACGTTCGTTACAAGCGCCTTTTACCAAATCCATTACCGTACGGCGCTCCTGCGGATCATCCGATGTGGTAACAGTATCTTTCGGCTTATTCAGCAATACATATACCTTACGTTCGATGCTAACCGGTTCATCGTGGAATTTCACGACATCCGAGCGTTTGATTTTTGTACCCAATTCAGTAACAACTTCACCATTTACAGAAACCACACCTGCTGTAATAAATTCATCAGCCTCACGACGTGAACAAACACCGGCATTAGCCAGGAATTTATTCAGACGAATCGGTTCGTTCGGGTCAACAAACTGTTCCTTGTACTCGATTTGTTTCTTTATGCTATATTTAGCATTCGGGTCATAATCGCTGGTACGTGGACGAGGACGGTAACCGCCCTGACGGTCATTATTGAATCTCGGACGATAGCCACCACCGTTGTTGCTGCGATAGCCTCCACCTTCACCACTATTGAAGCGAGGACGATACGGGCGGTCACCACCTTCGCGGTTGTAAGGACGCTGAGGACGGTCGCCACCTTCACCGTTATTGAAACGGGGACGATACGGACGATCACCACCTTCACGATTGTAAGGACGCTGTGGACGGTCGCCACCTTCACCGTTATTGAAACGAGGACGGTAAGGACGGTCACCACCTTCGCTATTGAAACGGGGACGTTGAGGACGGTCACCGTATGAACCACCTTCACTATTGAAACGGGGACGTTGAGGACGATCACCGTATGAACCTCCTTCGCTATTGAAGCGGGGACGTTGAGAACGGTCACCGTAAGAACCTCCTTCGCTATTGAAGCGAGGACGTTGAGGACGGTCACCGTAAGAACGCTGCGGACGGTCGCCTCCTTCATTGTTGGCATTAAATCTCGGGCGATACGGACGATCCCCACCTTCACGGTTGTAAGAAGGACGATACGGACGTTCTCCTCCCTCTCTGTTGTACGACCTGTTACCATCACGGCCGGCACCTGTATTCTCTTCATTGAAAGAATTTTCGCGCCATTCTTCGTTTTCTGTGCTCATTTTTTTATTCGAATAAAATTAGACTTTGGCCTCACGGCCTATTTAAAAAACACGTTTATTATATAAGTAAACAATTAAAGCCCCGTATATGTATGGGGAGTGATTGCTCTTAACTCTTTTTTAATATCTTCGCTTACATTCAATTCTTCGATAAACTCTTTAATAGAACTTTCTGTAATAGCTTGGTTGGTGCGGGTTAACGCTTTCAAAGCTTCATACGGATGCGGATAAGCCTCACGGCGCAGGATGGTCTGAATAGCTTCTGCCACTACACTCCAACAATTATCCAAATCACGATAAATAGCCGGTTCGTTCAATAACAGTTTGCGCAATCCCTTCAAAGAACTCTGGATGGCAATCACGATATGACCGAAAGGTACACCGACATTACGCAACACTGTTGAGTCTGTCAAGTCACGCTGCAAACGGGAAACAGGAAGCTTCACAGCCAAATGTTCCAGAATAGACGTTGCTATGCCCAGGTTACCTTCTGCATTTTCAAAGTCAATCGGATTCACTTTATGCGGCATAGCGCTCGAACCTACTTCTCCGGCTTTGATCTTCTGCTTGAAGTACTCCATAGAGATGTACTGCCAGAAGTCACGATTCATATCCACCATGATGGTATTGATACGCTTCATAGCATCAAAAACAGCAGAGAGGTTATCATAGTTCGAAATCTGCGTTGTATATTCTTCGCGTTCCAGTCCCAGTTTTTCTGCAACAAACCGATTGCCGAATTGTTTCCAGTCATATTGAGGATAAGCCACGTGATGCGCATTGTAGTTTCCGGTAGCACCGCCAAACTTAGCGGTAAGCGGACATGCTTTCAACATAGCCAACTGACGTTCGAGACGGTAAACAAATACCATCACTTCTTTACCCAGACGGGTAGGAGAAGCCGGCTGACCGTGAGTTTTGGCAAGCATCGGAATGTTAGCCCATTCTGTCGCATAGGTTTTCAACTGTGCAATCAGCTCTTCAATCAACGGGTAATAAACCTGATCCAATGCCTCTTTGATAGAAAGAGGAACAGACGTATTGTTAATATCCTGAGAAGTCAGTCCGAAGTGGATAAACTCTTTATAGTCATCCATTCCGCCCATCTTGTCAAATTCTTCTTTCAGGAAGTATTCTACGGCTTTCACATCGTGGTTAGTTACACTTTCGATATCTTTAATGCGTTGTGCGTCTGCTTCGGAGAAGTTACGGTAGATATTCCGTAAAGTTTCAAACACGCTACTATCGATTCCTTTCAATTGCGGCAAAGGAAGTTCGCACAAGGTGATAAAGTATTCCACCTCTACCTGTACACGGTATTTAATCAGTGCAAATTCAGAGAAATAAGCTGCCAAAGCTTTAGTTTTGCCTCTATATCGACCATCAATCGGAGATATGGCCGTTAATACATCAAGTTCCATACGTTTTCTTAGATAATTATCAGACTGCAAAATTAACTCTTTTTCCTGAGTTATAAGGCAAAAGGACAAAGAAAGTTTGTATAAAAGAGGTAAGAAATAAAAAAAGTCTCACGAATTTCTTCATAAGACTTTCCTTTTGGTAGTGGGCGTTGACGGATTCGAACCGCCGACCCTCTGCTTGTAAGGCAGATGCTC